>Ga0137428_1000401_pt1 | contig 18890 bp, 15 predicted proteins | sample EasRivERMZT718_2_FD_102305 | JGI IMG/M metagenome (GOLD analysis project Ga0137428, IMG submission 102305) | Soil microbial communities from meander-bound floodplain in the East River, Colorado, USA - East River MetaG ERMZT718_2 | ecosystem: Environmental > Terrestrial > Soil > Floodplain ...
CAGGGTTTTACGAATCCACGACAAGTTGCACCTAGTCCAGCGCTTGCCGGAGGGACGGGAAATCACTCACAGGAGCGGGATTGTCGGAACTCGCATAACTGCCAAGCCGCTAGACCGGATGATTCATGCACTGAGAAAACCGACGACAGAGTGAGTATAGGACGAGGAGTAAGCTTCGTAGAGAGCGGGCATAGGAGTGTAAAGCTTCATTGACTTATGGGGTGTTTGGCTGGCGTGTGCGTTTTCTGCTCGATGGTTGTGACAGCGCTTAAGTTTGCAAGTCTCCTCAAGGTACAGGCCCATTGCCCGCGACCGCAGAGGCTTGCTCCTCGGGTTCTAACGTCGCGAATAATCCGGGGGTAGCTAGATGAACAAAGCGGCCGGCGGCAAGGACAAGCGACCGCGGGCGCAAAGGCGTCGCGCTGAAACCAAGCCCAGCATTGCGGCGCTGACGGACACCGGTTGGTTTTGGATTATTTTCGGCTGTGCATTTCTCGTACGGCTGTTCTACCTGCTCGAAATCGCTTCGATCCCGCTTTTCTATCACCTCGCCGGCGACGGCCGAGCCTACGATGAATGGGGACAGAGGATCGCTGCCGGAGATTGGCTCGGGCAGGGAGTGTTCTATCAGGCGCCCCTCTATCCCTACTTCCTGGGATTTCTTCAGGCCGTTTTCGGCCATAGTCTTTGGCTGATCCGGCTCATCCAGATCGGACTAGGAGCGATTTCCTGCGCGTTGATTTTCGAAACCGGCCGCAATCTATTTTCGCGGCAGGCTGGAATTGCTGCCGGCCTGATTCTTTCATTCTATGCCCCGGGGATTTTCTTCGACGGGCTAATCGAGAAAAGTATCCTGGATTTTTTTCTGCTATCGCTACTCTTGTGGTTGCTGAGTCGATTGAAAACGACGGCGCTGTGGAGCCAGTGGTTGGCCGTGGGTGCCGTACTGGGCCTCCTGGGACTTTCGCGGGAAAATGCCCTGATCTTGGTTGCTGTAATGCCGCTTTGGATCGCACTGGCTTTTTCCGGATCGTTAGTTACCAAACGGCTGCAATGGATGGGCTTTTTCTTTGCCGGGTTGCTTTTGGTGCTGTTTCCGGTGGGGCTGAGGAATTTGACGGTGGGGGGCGAGTTCAAACTAACAACGTCGCAGTTCGGACCGAATTTTTTTATCGGCAACAATCCCCGGGCCGACGGTACCTATGTGTCCATCGGAAACGTAATTGGCGAACCGCAACTCGAGGGCAAAGACGCCAAGCGGCTCGCCGAAAGAGCTTTAAGCCGGAGCCTGACTGCCGGCGAGGTATCCGATTATTGGTTGCAAAAATCGTGGGATTACATTCGCTCCCAACCCGGTCAATGGCTTGGGCTCCTGGGCAAAAAATGGCTGCTGGTCTGGAATGCGCGGGAAATTGAAGACTCGGACGATTTTTACATCTATCGGCAGTGGTCTTGGCTGCTGAACTTTTTGGGCTGGATCAATCACTTCGGCATGCTGGCCCCGTTGGCGGTCGTGGGCGTCTTTCTGACTATCAAGCAGTGGCGTCAGTTGTGGTTTTTGTACGCGATGATTCTATCGTTGGCCGCCAGCGCAGCGGTTTTCTATGTCTTTGGCCGATACCGGTTTCCGCTGGTGCCGTTTCTAGCGCTGTTTGCCGGCGCCGGCATGGCGGCGGCCGTGGCGCTTTACCAAAAGCAGAACTTTCGTCGGTTGACCCTCGCTGCGTTGCTCCTGTTGTCGACAGGGATCGTCGTCAATTGGCCGATCATGGGCGCCAGTGGCCCTGGGCCCGGCGGTTACAACAACCTATCCAATGCTTTTTACAAAGCGGGCAGGATCGACGAGGCGATTCGCACAGCACTCAAGGCGATTGAATTACAACCCGATTACGGAGTTGCGCGTTACAATCTCGGCAACCTCTACGCCGCCCAGGGTCGATTCGATCCGGCCGGAGCTAATTTTCAGGAAGCGATCCGGATTTTTCCGAATTACGCCGAGGCCCACAGCAACTTTGGGCAGTTGCTTGCGGAAAGGGGAGATATTGAAACGGGCGTTAAGTATTTTCGCAAAGCCATCGAGCTTGACCCGTCGCTTAGCCGGGCGCACCTCAACCTCGGTGTGGCGCTTGCCAAGCAGGGCCGGATCGCAGAGGCGGTGCCACCGCTATATGAAGCGGCGCGGTTGGACCCGGACTACGCGGAGCCGCGCAATTACCTGGGAAACCTCTACGCCGCGCAGGGCCGGTACGACGAGGCGGCAAGGTTCTTTTACGAGGCACTACGAATCCGACCGGATTACGCCCAAGCGCATCAAGGGCTGGCTCAACTGTTGTTGATGCAGGGAAAGCAAGAAGCAGCGCGGCAGCACTATCAGGAAGCGCTCAGACTCCTGAAACTCCGGGGAGCCACGTCAAAAGCTCGCTGAGCGCCGGACCGGGATCTCTCGGGCGCGTTGATGTCGGTATTGCTAACCTGGAATGTGTAAGTCGAACGCGGCCGGTGGATCTATCACTTTGATGAAAGGAATTGGATCATCGCCGATTTGCACTGGAACGATTTTGAGCTCAGGCGTGCTGCGAAGCCCTTCCACCCAATGATACTTCAAAATGATTTCATCTCCCCGGACGTTGGACGCCGCGATCCGATTGAGGCCCGCGTTGGTCTTGCCCTCGCCTTTAACAAACCAAGTTAGCGGCTGATTCACTTTCATCATGTGGACGGGGCCGATCCGCTGATCTGTGGTAATCAAACCCGGAACCGCCCGCAGTCGCTCAATCGATGCCGGATCGAAGGCCACTACCGCGCCGATGTTGTAAAGGCGAAAATAGTTTCTGATGGCTTCGTCGCTGAGTGTCTGGATGTCTTTTTTAAGTAGTTTTCCGGAGTGAAATTCGGCGAAATGGTGACGGTCGTTGTAAAGATTGATCGGCCCGCCAATCAGCTCGCGACCGGTCCAATGCGGGATAAACGCGGATAGGTACATGCCATCATAAACAAAGCCGGTTTCATCCCCCGATTCTTCAAAGAGCACTCGGCCTGCCGCTGGGGTCTCCTGCTTGATCCATTCCACGATGGCATTTAATTCCGGGCGAAGCCGAGTACGCAGCAACATTTTTCCGCTGGTTTCGGTTGCAAAAAGATTAAGCAAAAAGGCCAAGAAGCCACAGGCAGTTATGATGGGCACGGCGTAAGACCGGCGTGTTAGAGATCTTCCGTTTATTCCTTGGGCCAGGATATAAGCAGCGGCCAGGGTCAGGAAGAGATCGAAGGGAATCTTGAAGCGCAGCGGTTGCCAGCTTTTCACGAAAGGGATGAGTGCCCCAAAGTAAGCAATTGAGAAGAGCACGATCCCGGCGCTTGCGAGCATGACGCCCGCGGTTCGATCCTCGCTCCGCAGAAGCTTTGCTATGCCCCAAAAGCCCAGCACCAGCAGCATCAAACGGAAACCTTTCTCCCAAAAGGACGGTCGAAAGCTCCAGTAGCCGCTTGGGCCGAGGTAGTCTTTTATGAAGGTAAATGGATCGACGCTGGTAAATAGCGGCAGTTGATCGACGATGGCCGCGGAAACGTCGTCGGTGCGATGCGCCAATGCGACAGCCAGCCAGGGCAGATTCACGAGAGCCGACAAAGCTCCGGCCCCGGCGATCCAGATCACTAAATTGCGACGGAAGATCTGCTCTTGGACGAACAGGAGAGCGACGATGGGTGCCAGAAAGATGACGATGGATTGAACGTGGAGCGGCAAAATAATCACCGCGATAATAAGCCAGCCAAGATGAGTGGCGCTCCACAACGATGCATGCTTGGCGATGCGATACAAAAGTGTCGCCCCCAGGACGCTCATATAGACAGCCGGCGGATAGCCGATCATGCCGTAGAAAAACATTTCTCGCGGCAGCGAGTTCCACCAGTAGGCCGTTCCCAAAAACGCGGCCATGAGCGCGGCGCTGTTCTTAATGTCTTCGCGGTCAAAAAAGAGATTGCGCGCGGCAAAATACATAAGCCAGGGAACCGCCGCCATGGCCAGAAACGCCAGCAACTTGAACCACTGGACCGGCGCCACTCCGAGGTACGAGAGACCCAGGGCGGTGAATTCAAAAAATTTGATACTCAAATCCTGAATCGTATTCGACGGGTAGCCGGCGACAAAAAGAGGATTGTAACCCCAGAACGTTCGATCCTGGCGCCAGAACGCTTCCATAGACTTGAGGTGGTGAAAATGAAGGCCCCAGTCCTGCTCAATAACCGGCTGATTGTTAAAGAGGCCGGTCAGAGGGACAAACAGAGACGCCAAACCCACGCAGTGAAGCAAGCACAAGATTCCTGTCCATGCCAAGGCAACTCGTTCGCTGGGCCAGCCAAACCGGGTTCCCAGTCGCTCCGATCGATCTTCGGTCGATGGTTGCGGCTTCTTCCTCTTGGCGGCTTTTCTAGCTGTCATTTTTAGTTGGCTAACGGAAATTTCGCGTATGCCGAAGACATCAGTTGTGCTGCAAGGGGCGCCGGCCCGGTGCTACGGGTTTTGCTTCCTGGATAACTTGATTGGCTGGGGCTGGAACAAGGCTAAAGAGACGGGAATGAGCAAGAAGTAACAGAGCGCTCCCAGAATCAACGTCGCCGTAATTCCAAGCTCAAGGCTGATGGCAATCGCGCCGATGGAAGCGAGCACCCCGGCGGCGCCGTTAATCCCCCAGAACCAAGGCGTGGGCCGGGAGTCGATGGCGGCAATGAGCCGCATGCCGGTAGGAAAGCCAAACCCCAACAGCAGCCCGGCCGGCGTGATGGACGCCACGCAGATAGCGATCCGTGCGCTGAGCGTGGCATGATTGAAAGCAACAAACAGCTCGCTCAAGACCAAAGGCAAGATCAGCAAGTAGGCGCCGGTTAGGCTTGCCCAGACGGCCATCCTGGCTCGATTATGCAGAGTCAATTGCTCTGAAAGAAAACTCCCCAACCCGGTTGTCAGTATGAGGCTGAAGAGCAAAACGCTAAGGGAATAGATAGGATGGCCGAGGAAGACAGTCATGCGTTGGAGCAAAGCGATCTCTACCATCATAAAACCGGTACCGATCAAGGCAAAGTACAGCGTCCCCCGAGTTGTCACTAAAACCCCAACGTCTTTAAGCGCCGAACGTAACGGCACCACAATCGCTGCCATAACGAATATCAACGAGATCAACAAAAGCAGCAGCAAAGTGATCGTGGCCACGAGATTCCCGTGTCTTACCCCGCCTCCCTGGGGTCCCCTTGCGAGCATTGTCTTCGTGTGGGCGAACGCGTGGAACGGCCTGGAAAGAGGCAATTGATTGAAAAAAAACGGTCGGTCATCCGTCGGGGGTGTCAGGTCAAACTCAAGACTCGATGTATAAGCGTCAAGCGTCTTTCGATCGCCGGCGGTGATAATGCGGTACAGCGTGTCGGAAGCCGGCACCCGGCCAGGACTCATAAGGACTTGATGCTGATATTCCGCGGCTGTGCTTTCGAGGGTCTGGACGTCGCTGGCGGACAACGGCGATCGAGCCAAGACGAGGGTAGCCACGGAACCCTGCGAAGCGAGAAATAAATGGCGGCGCGGCTCGGCGATGCCCATCTCCATTAACGTTGCTACGGCCAAGCTGATCAGTCTTCCGGTTTCATCCGGAACTGAGGAGTCATACCACCGGCTGACGGTCAAAACACCACTGGGCGTCAAGCGACTAAGAAAGATCTTCCAGGCTTCGACCGTATAGAGGCCATTTTCGCTCAAGGTGAAAGCCCCAGCGCCGGTCGCCGCCCAGGTGTCGACCAAGCTCATCTGGATCAGGTCGAAGAACTCCCGGCTTCGCGCAAGCCAGCTTCGTCCTTCATCCAATGCAAACTGAACCCCCGGCAACGCCGCCACGTTATTGAAATCGATAAAGTCTCGTTCTCGAGTCAGGAGCTGGACGAAAATAGGGTTGATTTCCACTCCGGCAATTTTTTTCCGGCCGAAAAGCGCTGCCGATAAGATGTCCCGCCCGGCGCCGACGCCAATCACCAGGACCCGTTCGCGATCGGTAAGAAAATAGGCCAGGTTAGTCACGTCGTATCTTAGAAACCCTACGTCATTCAAATTCCCGCTAAAGCGATAGGCGTAAGTGGCGGCATCGCCGTCAATGTTCAACTCCGTTTGGTAAACCGACCATTTAGCCTGAAACATCTTAGGCGACGGCCCCCACATCTCCGGTGTGCCGCGTTTCACCTGACCCACAACCACCCGGGAGAAGGAATTCCATTGCTTGAACAGATGCGAGCCGGGGAATTCGAATTTCCCTTTGACGGCGATCGGCTGGAGACCGTGGTCCGTGTGGGGATTGATCAGAGCGCTGATAGCGAGAACCGCGAGGATCCAGTAGTGATGCCGCAGGCATGAATGCAGAGGCGGTTTTAGGTCCGGCTCCTTGCCAATGCCGGAAACAGAAAAAGCCAGGGCACCGGCTGCCACAATGGCTGCAACCCATAGGACCGCGGAAGGTCCATCGGTGAAATTCAGGAGCAGCAACGCCCCCAGGCAACCGCTGGCTGCACCCACAAGATCGACTCCGTAAACGCGTCCGATCCGAAACGGGCTGCGAGTGAGCGCGAGACTCATCACTACGCCGGAAAAGAAAAATGGTATGGACAAACAGATGGCAAGCTCCGTCCATATCCAGACCGTCGTCAAGGCCGCGCTAATAACCGGCGCCAAAGTCATTTGCACGGCTAAGCCGACCGCAGTGGCTAGTGCAAATAGGCCGCTAAAGTAAGCTAAGTCGTAGGATAGAGTCTTTACCGTGAATCGGTCCCGGTGCAGGTAGACCCAAACGGCCCCGGCCGTTAGACCAAACATAGCCAGACTGATCACGAAAAATGCCAGGTGATACCATGCCACGACGGAAAGAATCCGTGTCTGGACGATTTGCAGCACTAGGGTCGAACCGCTAATAAGAAACACACCGAGATAGAAGAAGAACGGTTTCATTTGGTTTTCTTGGCCACGCTTAATCGTGATGGAGACTAGCCGAAGTCCCGCGGAGATATCAAGCACGGACGGATTGTGCCGGGATGCTACTTACAGTAGTGTCGGCGGAATCTTGACGCTGACCGGTATACGGGCCGGTGTTTGTCCAAGCGGGTGAGCGAATTAACTAGAAGATAAAAGTTGCTCTCTGTTGTTGCGGAAGTTGATGGGGGGGTACCCTACGTGGATCCGGACGTCTCTGTCATAATCCCGGCGTATAACGAAGCCGAGCGAATCGCCCCCACGTTGCGCCGAATCAACGATTATCTCGGCGGTTGTTCTTTCAGCTCCGAAATCTTGGTCGTTGTCGATGGAGCCACGGATAATACGCTGGGTGTGTTACGGGAAACGGCGGAGAAAGTTGCCAAGCTGAGGATCCTGGACCGGCAGCGCAATCGTGGGAAAGGTTACACCGTTCAAGAAGGGATGCTCAAGGCTTCGGGGCGATTGCGGCTTTTTTGCGATGCAGATAATTCGACGGATATTGGCCATTTTGACAAGATGCTACCGCTTTTCAAGGAAGGCTATGACATCGTGATTGCGTCGCGTCATTCTAAAGACGCTGCCGGAGCGCGGCAAGTTGTGCCGCAGAAGCGCCATAAACGGATCATCGGACAAGTAGGCAACCTGATCATCCAGTCCATTGCCGTACCTGGAATTTGGGATACGCAGTGCGGCTTCAAGGCTTTTCGCGCGGCAGTGGCGGAACGGCTTTTCTCTCAATCGACTATCGAAGGGTGGGCTTTTGATATCGAGATCCTGGCCTTGGCGCGGGCGCAGAACTATAAAATCGGGGTGATCCCTGCCGATTGGGTCAACGATGCCAGAAGTCACGTTCGGCCCTTCGACTATCTAACCGTTCTTGGAGATACACTGAAGGTCAAACGCAATTTTCTGGCCGGTAGATACAGCTTGAACTCATCGCTCCCGCGGCCCTGAGTCTCCCCTGAAACCGCGCCGGGTGCCCGACCAAATTCAATGCGCGAGGAGTCTCCCTGCCCAGCTGACGGTCAATCCGGCCAGGAGGAAAAGCAGGGTTGCCGGGTTACGCTGCTCAATGCGGTGTACTTGCGGCAAGATATCCGCCGTAGCGATGGCCAAAAACGTTCCCGCGGAAATGCCGATGGCAATGGCGACGTGCTCCGGCGCGAGGGAGCGAAAAAACAGAAAGGTGATCAGAGCGCCCACAGGGGTTGTTAGGGAGAAGAGCAGCGCGAGAATAGCGACCTTCCGCCGGTTCCATCCCGCGGCCAGCAAAATAGAAGATATGGACATGCTGTCGGGCATCTTGTGAATAATGACGGCCAGCAATACCACCGGTCCCAATTGGGGCAGAATCAAACCAGCGCCAAGCGCCATCCCGTCCAGCAGACTGTGCAGCGAGATGCCCAAGAAAGCGGGTATGCCCATTTGGTGAATATCGCACTCATGTTCCTCGCAAGCGTGGACGAAAACAAATCGCTCCAGGACGAATATCAAGAGAAAGCCGGCCAGGATGGGCCAGCCCATACTATCGGCGAGCACTCGGCCGGTCTCCGGCAACATGTGAAAAAACACCGCACCCAGCAGTACGCCGGCGCTGAAACTGAGGAAGAGGGCCAATGCTTTTTGTGAGAACTCACGCAAAAGCGGCAGGAAACCGCCGATAAGCGAGACAAAGATAAGCGTGGGTAGATAGAGAGACAGGGTCGCCATATTTTTCCGATAATGAATGTTATAGCTAACATAGGGTCATGAGTGTCGCAAACCACGGCCGTAAAGAGACGAAGGCTGCAAGGTAAGAAAAAATTGGCTAGGCGAGCCAAGAAAAACCGGCGACGGGGCTCGTCAGAGGTAATGCAAGGTGGCCCGTCCGGCGGCCAGGCTGTCTTCAGCTTCTTTGATCCGGCTCGCCGTTCCAAGGTCCTGCCAGAAGCCGTCGAAGTGAAAGCCAAAAAGCCTTTCTTGTTGTATGAGCATGCGCGGATAAGTGTCCTTGGTTGTGCTGAACTTCCGCGCGGCGCCGGCTTGCTCCAAATGGTCGAACACCCGAGGCTCCAAGATTTGAACCCCGGTGAACATGAGCTTGGTGGTTGGCAGAGACGGTTCGGTGGCGATGCGTGCCTGGAGAAATCTGCGGATTCTTCCATCGCTGTCGATTTCCATGGAGCCGTACTGATCGGCCAACGGATCCGGCCGTAAGACCAACGTTGCAGCGGCTCGTTTTTGATTGTGGAATGCAATCAGTTCGCTCAGCGATAGATCGATCAGCACGTCGGTATTAATGACGATAAAGGTTCCATCATCGAGAAATCGCTTGGCTTTCAGCAGACCTCCGCCGGTATCCAACAGTTCGGGTTCTTGAGAATACGTGATGTGCAAGCCCCATTTCGTGCCGTCGCCAAGATAACTCTCGATCTGGCTGCCGAGATGGTGGAGGTTGATAACAATGTCACGAATGTCGAAGCGTTTTAGGAGAAGAAGAGAATACTCGATCATTGGCCTGCCGGATACCGGAACCAGGGCTTTGGGTGTAACCTCGGTGAGAGGATGAAGTCTGGTTCCCTGGCCGGCCGCCAGCACCATCGCCTTCATCGCATTTCCTCGTAATGGTCCGCTAGAATTGGAATGAGCCTTTCGGTCTCAGGCAGCCGCGCGAGATTGCGCTTCAAGCGGCGCAGGGTGGGCGGAATGAATTTCATGTAGGCAGTCTTCCCTTTCACGACGTCGAGGTAGTAGAATCGCCCGACCACCTTCAAGTCTCTCTGAATCGTCGACAACAAGTAAGTCTCGACAAATTCGTCTCGCTGGATGGGTTGCTTTTCCATGTCGGATCTTTTGGCTACGTAGTAGTCGACGAGTTTTTCTTCGAGATCGGGCTGGATGATGCTGTCGGTTATGCGATCGTTGAGTAGCGAGGCTAGATCGTACTGCGGCGGTGCCAACAGGGCATCTTGGAAGTCGATCACAGCCACAGCTCCTTCGTGAATCATGAGGTTCCAGCTGTGGTAATCGCGATGGCTCAAGCACAAGGGCAGGCGATCCAGATGCCCCGCGATCTCGACGAAAACGCTTCTCAATTCTTGCTTGGAGGTTGGATGGATGGTGATTCCCGGCCGCTTCTCCAAACCGTACTCCAAAAAATGGTCAAATTCCCACATGTAGAGACGAAAATCGAACCGCTGTTGAAACGCAACGCAAGAGTCGTCGCGTTCTGCGGTTCCGCGGATCTGCAGCAGAAGTAACTCGTCGATGGCTTTTTGGTACCACGCCAGTACTTCCGATGGCGGTAAACGTTGCACACGGTCCCAGAGGGCTATATCCCCCAAGTCTTCTAAAAACAAAAGTCCTTCTTCCAGTGTTTCGCCGTAAAGTCGCGGCACTTTGACGCCGATCCGATTCAAGAAGCGGTGCATATTAAGAAATGGCAGTTCCTTGAGCGGTTCTTTGAAAAGCGCCAATTCCTCGGAAGAAAGGGGCAAGGTGCTGCCGCTGGGGAGTTGCATGACGATGACCGATGGCGGAGTGTCCACGCCGGCGAGATCCACGCGGTAGTAACGGCGGCTGGAGGCGTCACCTGCCAGGCCGGCGAGCGATCTCATAGTCGTGGATTCGCCAAACAGCCTGCGTAGCTGGTTTGTCACCAGGCCTTCGAGTTGTTCGGTCACTTACCGGTCTCCTGTTTGTGGGTGGGCTTAGGGCTTATTCACCGACACCGTCGGTTGATTAAACCTCTCAGCTGCCGCCGAACCCGATTGTGACTTTGCCGGCATCAACAATGACCGGTATCTGCCGGCGGCCCTTCGAATATTCCAGCATCCGTTGTAGTCCGTCGTCGTCTTGCAGCACGTTGACGTATTCGAAGGGAATTTTACGGCGGGAGAAATCCTCACGGGCTTTCGACGTATAGGGACAAAGATCCTGACCGAAAATCAGTACTTTCTCTATCGACATCATTTTATGGGCTCCAGCGAGTCGGTACCAGGTTATTGCCGTTTGATCCAAACAGACCTAGCTTAGCGGGCGGGCGGTAAATTGCAAGGAAAGAGTTTACTGTGTTAGCTTGCCGGGATCCCGTCTGCTTGGTTCAGCCTTAGCATAAGGTCGTGCGAATAATTGTCAGTGTTATTAAGAGCGATAGAAGCTCGCTAACTTTTCTATGCCTGGCATCCTCTACATCGTGGCCACTCCCATCGGTAACCTTGAAGACATTACCGCGCGGGCCCTGCGGGTGCTGAAAGAGGTCGATGTGATTGCCGCCGAGGATACCCGCCACACGCAGATCCTGCTCGATCATTACGCTATTCGCACGCCACTGACGAGCTATCATGAGCACAACGAGAAGACCAAAGCGCTGGAATTGGTTAACCGGCTGGCCGGGGGGCAAAACGTCGCCGTGGTGTGTGACGCCGGCACGCCGGCGATATCCGACCCTGGATATCGCTTGGCCGCGGCCGCGATACGGGGCGGCATCCGCATCGTTCCCATACCCGGGGCGTCTGCCCTGACCGCTGTTCTGAGCGCAAGCGGCCTGCCCACGGACAGATTCATCTTTGAGGGCTTTTTGCCCGCGGGCAAAAAAGCGAGACGAGCAAGACTCCAAGTTCTGCGCGATGAGACCAGGACGGTGGTTTTTTACGAAGCGCCCCATCGGCTGAAGGAAACTCTCGGCGACATGGTTGAGCTGCTGGGAGATCGCCAGGCTGTGGTGGCACGCGAAGTGAGCAAGGTTTACGAGGAGTTCTTGCGCGGATCTTTGGAGGAGTTGACCCGCGCGGTGGAGAGCCGGGAGCTCCGCGGAGAAATGACGCTCGTCATCGGCGGCTCGGCAGGTGAATCACGGGTTGACGAGGATCGGTTGAAGGCCGAGATTCGTGATCTCAAAGACAGGGGGTTGCGGGTCAAAGAGATCGCCGAGATCCTGGGCGAGAGATTCGGTTATCCCAAGAAGGAAATCTATCGCCTTGCGTTACTCGCGGAAAAGCTCAGCCCTTGAATTTGTATTCTTCCAGCTTGCGATAGAGCGTGGTTCGGTCCACCCCGAGCGTTTTGGCGGCCTCGGTCTTGTTCCCGTGCACGCTTTCCATGACTCGCATAATGTATTCTCTTTCCAGGTCTCTCAGCGTGTAGGTTTTGGCGACCGCGCTAGCCAGCGGCAGCGGACCGTCGCTGCGCGCCGCTAACGATGACGGCAAGTCTTGCAGGCCAATGCGCGCTTCTTTGCCGAGAAGCACCGCCCTTTCTATAGTGTGTTCCAGCTCTCTGACGTTTCCCGGCCAGTGGTAGTCGGTGAGCGCGGCAAGGGCTTCCGGCTCAATGTCCTCCACTTCGCGTTCGACTTGGTCGCTAAATTTCCGCAGGAAATGCTCGATGAGAATGGGAATATCTTCAGCTCTCTCGCGGAGAGGCGGCAGCTCAATGCGAATGATGTTGAGGCGGTAGTAAAGATCCTGCCGGAATAGACCTTCCTGAACCAAACGCTCCAGGTCTTGGTTACAGGCAGACACCAACCGGGCGTCTACCTTCTCACTCTGGTTGGCTCCCAAGGGCCGCACTTCTTTGTCCTCGATCACGCGCAGCAGCTTCGCCTGTAGGTTGAGCGGAATTTCGCTGATCTCGTCGAGAAACAGCACGCCGCCGTGAGCCGCGTGAAACAATCCGCGTCGGTCCCTCCGGGCGTCGGTGAAAGCGCCGCGGACGTAGCCGAAGAGTTCGCTCTCTAAAAGCGTTTCCGGGATGGCGGCGCAGTTGATCGGAATAAAAGATCCAGCGGCCCGAGCGCTGCTTTGATGAATCGCCCGGGCAATCATCTCCTTGCCGGTACCGCTTTCGCCCACGATGAGCACGTTGACCGCAAGATCGCTGACATGAGCGACGAGCTCGAAAACCTCCCGCATCTTTGTGCTTTGACCGATGATATTTTCAAATCCGAAGCGACTTTGAACTTCTTTGCGCAGTCTTTCGACCTCGCTCTGAAGGTTGCGTTGCTCCAGAGCACGCTTTATTTGCAGCAGGATTTCCTCGGTGTGGAAGGGTTTGGTCACGTAATGGAAGGCGCCCGCGTGCATGGCTTCCACCGCGCTTTCGATGCTGCCAAAGGCCGTGATCAAAAGAACCAACGCGCGGGAATCGATCTCTCTGAGCTGTTTCACCAATTCGGTTCCCCTCATGCGCGGCATCATGAGGTCGGTAATGGTCAAATCGAACCTATCCGTGCGGTATCTTTCTACTGCGGAGGCGCCGTCGTGAACGGCTTCGACGTCGTAGCCTTCCTCGCCCAATAGATCGGCAAGAAACTGGCACATCTCGTGATCGTCATCAACGACGAGAATCTTGGCCGGGGGAGGTACTTGCTGTTTGGGGTCTGGACTCATTGGAGTGCTCGCTGTCATAACTCTGTTTGGATTCTTCTGTCGGTAATTCAATTAGGAACCGGGTGAAGCGGCCGGCCTCGCTTTCAACGCGGATGTCACCTCCATGTTCCTGGATGATGCCGTAGCTTACCGACAAACCCAGGCCGGTTCCTTCACCGATGTCCTTGGTAGTGAAAAAAGGATCAAACACACGACCCATATGCTCCAGGTCGATCCCGGCGCCATTGTCTTCGAATGAGATTCGGAGCCAATGTTCAGCCGCAAGCGAATCCTTAACCGGGCCGCGATCGGTGATTTCAGCGCCGATCTTGATCACGCCACCGGGAGCGGCTGCATGGAGCGAGTTTGAATAGAGGTTGATGAATACTTGCTCGAGCAGATCCGGGTCGGCACGGATCTTAGGGATAATGCCGATAACTTCCATTTCAACTCGGATATTCTTCTCCTGCAGCTGGTGCGCCAGCAGGTATTTTACGTGGTCCAAGAGCGCCAGCAGATCCACGGGCTGAAAAACCGGTTCTCTGCGTCGTGAGAACTCCAAGAGCTGGCGTACGATGGCGGTGATGCGATCACTTTGGGAGCGGATGACATCCAGGTTCTCCTTGAGCTCTTCCGGGCTTCGTGGCCGGCGCAAAAGAAACTCGGCCCGCCCGCCGATGATGTTAAGCGGAGTACCGATTTCATGCGCCAGACCCGCCGCCAGTCGTCCCACCGAAGCCAGCCGCTCGGAATGACGTAACTCTTGCTCCAACTTTAGCTTCTCCTGTTGTTGGTCCAGAAGTCTCGCGTGGCTTTGTTGCAGCTGCTGGCACATCAGGTTGAATTCGCGAGCCAGCGAAGCGACTTCGTCACGGCCCTTTATTTCGATGCTCTGCTGGTTTTGGCCCTGAGCGATTTCTTTGATGCGGCGAATCAGCTCGTTGATCGGTCGGGTTACGCTGCGGCGCACCAGAATCAGGACCAGGATTGAGAGTAGAACCACTAAAACGGAAGTGGTCGTAAGAATACGGTTGCGCCGCTGCTCCAGGGCGGCGAATGTTCCGTATCCCTGGCGCGCGAGCACGAAGGCTCCCGCAAGCCGGTGATCAGGGTCGACAATCGCTTCGATTCGATAGTAGATCAAATTCCTCGGCTGCTGAACATAACCGTCGACTCCGTCGCCGCTTTGTAAAACCGGTCGAGGATCTATTTTTGTGATGGGAGTGGGATCCAGCTCCGGAAAATCCATCCCGAATCGGATCGACGCTGATTTAGCCACAGCCTTGCCGGACAGATCGTAAACAATGATGCCGTGGATGTTGCCTCTCGGCGCGGCAATGTCGATAAATTGCTGCGTTCTATCGATGTCCGCTTGGTCGATAAAGGTCCGGCTCAACCCCGCCTGCAAAACTCTGGAGAAGCCACGCATCCCGACGCTCAGCTCACGCTTAATGCTTTCTTGGTCCTGTTGAACGCTGAGATAGCCGTGCACCATCATGATGAGGACGATCACGGTAACCAGTGAAACGATGAGTTTGGTTCCAAGATTCATTTAAATGTGTTGCTCCAGGGGAGCAATCATCATACCGAGGACGGCACGGAGAAAAATTTTCCGGATAGTTAGAAAAAACAAAGTACCTACAGATTGGTCCGTCGGACCGGGCCATAAATCTGTTGCAATCTACTGCGCCGTGTAGCAATTTGCAACGCTGAGAAAAACTCAACAAATTAAGGAGTTGCGCTTGGGTGAAGGGTTAAGAATGCAAATTCCAGCGATTCGCCGGCGAGCCGAGAATCTGGCGATCCCAGAGAATCCCTTGAATCTCTAAGTAATTTCACGCTTCAGTTTCGAATCATGGATGGCATGCAGCTTGCGCTTGTAAAGAAAGCAACAACTCACAGAGAGGAGGTGAAGAAATGAAAAAATTCGCAGTTGCTTTGGCCATCGTTTTGGGAATGAATCTGGCATCCTCGATCATCAGCCTATCCATGCCCGTAAGTCAGGCGCAGGAAGCGCCACCGGAAAAGCCGGATAAGCCCGGTGACTAAGATCCACATGAGTCTTTATAGCTAAGGGGATGGCGACATCCCCTTAGCTATTAGTTTCGGATTTACTGTGCGGGCGGAGTAGTGGGTCGTTAGCCTCATTAGCGCTTTATAGAAAAATTGTAAAATTCTTCCGTCGAAGCTTCCCACTCCGTCTGAACCTCCTTGACCAGCGCGCCCGACGGCCCCTTGCGGCACCAGCCGATCAACTTTTCCAATTCCGCTTTTTTACCATCTGCCATCACTTCCACCGAACCGTCGAGACAGTTCCTCACCCACCCGGTTATGCCCAGCCGTTGGGCCTGTTCCACTGTTGACGCGCGAAAATAAACTCCTTGAACCCGGCCCCTAATCTGCAAATGAACGCGCGCGGTTTTTTCCAGAGATTCCATCTTGACCACGCTCATATCCTACCTATCGATGGCTCGCAATATTACCCGTAAGCCCCGGCTCCGGATAGATTTGACAAGCGGGCCGCTCCTTAGGTAGTCTGGCGCCCGTTTAGTTTAGTAGGGGTCATTTTACCGAAGAACGCGCTGCGAGATTGGCTCCCGTTGGTGAGACCGTTTGCGGCGCTCTCCTTCGCGTAAACGATGCCGAGAAGTTTATCTTTTCTTGTTGCAACAAGGAGGGACAATATGGGAGCAAAGCTGTACGTGGGAAACCTTCCCTACTCGGTGACCGAAGAACGGCTTCAGCAACATTTTGCCCAGCACGGCTCCGTGCTCAGCGCTCGGATCATCACTGATAAGTTCAGTGGGAGATCCAAAGGGTTCGGTTTCGTTGAAATGAGTTCCGACCAGGAGGCGGAACGAGCAACAGCGGCTCTGAACGGCACGGATTTCGAAGGCAGAAACATTGTCGTCAGTGAAGCGAGACCGCAACAACCTCGAGAGCCGCGATCCGGTTTCGGAGGCGGGAGACCGCCCGGCGGCAATCGCTATTAGTTCAGCCCGCCAACATCCTCTTGAGTTCTTCTTCGTCCAAAATCCGCAGCCCCAGTTCCTGCGCTTTCTTGAGTTTGGAACCAGGATCGGCCCCGGCGACAACGTAACTTGTATTACGGCTTACACTCGAGGCGATACGACCGCCCAGGGCCTCGATCTGCCGCTGTGCTTCCAACCGCGACATGCTCTCCAGTCCCCCCGTCAGAACGAAGATCGCTCCTGCCAAGGTGCCTTGCTTTTTCGGCTCCGGTCTAAATTGGACGCCGGCTTTGGTCAATTTCGCGATGACTTGCCGGGTTTCCTTTTGCGCGAAAAAGTAAGCGATACTTTTGGCTACCTGGGGACCGATCTCTCTGACGTCTGTCAATTGTTCCTCGGAGGCCGCCATAATCGATGCCAGATCGCCGAAGTGTTCGGCCAAGAGCTTGGCGGTTGCTTCACCCACATGGCGAATCCCTAGCGCAGTCAAACCGCGCGACAAAGTCGCTGCCTTACTGCGTTCCAGGGCGTTCAGAAGATTCTGGGCCGACTTCTCCGCCATGCGTTCCAGGTTGGCCAGGTCTCCCATCCTGAGGTGGTAGAGATCGGCGATATCCTTGACCAGTCCGCGCTCCACCAGCTGGTCGATGAGTTTTTCACCGAGTCCTTCAATGTCCATGGCGCCCCGCGAGCCAAAGAACTTGAGGCTCTCCTTGGTTTTCGCCGGGCAGGAAATGCCGATGCAACGGTAGGCAGCCTCTCCCTCCTCGCGGTAAACTTCGGCGCCGCAAACCGGGCACTGGGCGGGCATGATAAAAGGCCGCTCGTCGCCGGTGCGCTGGTCGGGTAGAACTTGCACGACATAGGGAATCACGTCGCCGGCTCGCTCGACAACGACGGCATCGCCGATGCGAATATCTTTGCGTTCTATTTCATCCATGTTGTGAAGCGATGCGCTCTTGACCGTTACGCCGCCGATGGGCACGGGCGCCAGGCTCGCAACCGGTGTCAGAGTGCCGGTACGCCCCACCTGGGGCTGAATGTCGAGGATGCGCGTGCTCGCCTGGCGCGGTTTGAACTTATAGGCGATGGCCCAGCGCGGTGAGCGCGCGATCTCTCCTAAACGTCGCTGTAGTGCGGTGCTGTTAACCTTAACGACGAGGCCGTCGATTTCATAGGGAAGCTCATCGCGGTGGGTTCCCATCTCCGACTGATAGTCCAGGACCTCGTGCAGGTTACGGCAGATTCTGGCTCCCGGTATCGGTTTCAGGCCCCAGTCCTTGATCGCAGCGAGAAATTCCAGATGGCTGGTGAACTGTGCCCCGGTAATGGCGCCGATCCCATGGCAAAAGATGTCCAGGGGCCGCTTCGCCGTGATGGTGGAATCGAGCTGTTTCAAGGAACCTGCGGTGGCGTTGCGTGGATTGGCAAAGAGAGGCTGACCCTCCTCTTCGCGTTCGCGGTTTATCAGCTGAAATGCCTTCCGCGAAAGAAAGACCTCACCCCGAACTTCGAGCCGCTGGGGGTGCTCCCGGGTTCCGGCGCGGAGCGCGAGCGGGATCGAGCGGATGGTTTTCAAGTTGACGGTAATGTCCTCGCCATAGATCCCGTCGCCTCGGGTCGAGCCCACGGTAAATCGGCCATCGACGTAGAGCAGCTCCACAGCGACACCGTCGATCTTCGGCTCCACGGCGTATTCGATGGGTTCAGATCTCCTCAAAAAACGCTGAATCCGTGCCTCAAATTCCTCCAGCTCTTGCCCATCGGTGGCGTTGTTGAGGGATAACATAGGCAGCGTGTGTTGAACCGTGCTAAACTTGGGCAACGGCGGCGCGCCGACTTTTTGGGTCGGCGAATCCGGCGACCCAAGCTCCGGATGGGTCTTTTCGAGTTCTACTAACCGGCGAAAGAGCCGATCGTAGTCCGCATCGCTAATCGTCGGGTCGTCGAGGACGTGGTACTGAAAGTTGTGTTTCTCGATCTGCCGGCGAAGCTCGACGATTTCCTTTTCCGCGGCGGCGCGGGATTCCGGCGTGGTGGGATACGGTGAAATTTTAGACAGAGCCATGTCTTTAGTCTCTCAATCACCAAAAAACTAGCACAATTAATCCAGCGAATGAAGTTCACGCGACGCTACATTGACCGTCTCTGGTGAGTATGTTAACCCTGTCACTAATGGGTAGACGCTTTATTTGGAGGGTGGTTTTTCTCCTGTTGCTATCAGGTTGTGCCTCCACTGTACCCGACGTCAAGTCACCCCCGGACGCTCTGGTTTGGACTCCCGAAGCGCCCTTCGCGCGTGAGCAAAAGATCGAAATTCCCGCCGAAGCCGCCGGCTTGTTTCACTTCCTGAAGGGGCATTTGTTGCTCGGGCAAGGCGAATTCGATGAGGCGCTAAAGGAGTTTGAAGCCGCTGCCAAAGACAATCCCGACGACTCCTTCTTGCACTTTCGCCTGGCAACCTTGTATCTCCGGAAAGGAGATCTCAAGAAGGCTCTGGTGGAGGCGGAAGCGGCCGCACGCACGGATCCCGAAAGCGTCGACAATCATCTCCTCCTTGCCGGTCTC
>Ga0137428_1000403_pt1 | contig 18853 bp, 20 predicted proteins | sample EasRivERMZT718_2_FD_102305 | JGI IMG/M metagenome (GOLD analysis project Ga0137428, IMG submission 102305) | Soil microbial communities from meander-bound floodplain in the East River, Colorado, USA - East River MetaG ERMZT718_2 | ecosystem: Environmental > Terrestrial > Soil > Floodplain ...
CGATCGGTGACACCCATTCAATGGCGTACTCACGCACCGGACAACAGCGTGAGTTCTATCAGTTTGCGAGCTGGACCGATCGTCCATCGGCGCGCATCGTGCAATTGCTGAGCGAGCGCATCGAAGCACGCGGCATGTTCGAGTCGGTCTCACGGCTGGGCGCCGGCATCGGCGGCGGGTTGATTTTGAACGTCGGCGTCAACGAATTCATCCACGATGTTCGCACCGGCACGGCTCGCGTTGAAGTCACCGCCGAGCTGATCGAGCGCCGTGGGCGGCATCTGGTCCAGCGCAAGCGGTTCATCGCATCGGCGCCAGTAGCCGCAGAAAATGCCCCGTCCGCAGTGGCTGCGTTGAGCCGCGCGTTGACGACGCTGTTCGACGAACTCGTGCCGTGGCTCGAACGCACCGCTGAAGCGCTGCCGCCACCGGAACCCCGACCCCCGCGTGACGGCAAAAGCTAGTTTATGCGCGATCCAGACAAGCCCTCGTCGGCTCGCAATGTGCTTGGCAGTGAGCTGACCGGTTGCTGCGATTCTCCGGCGACCGGTTTTTATCGCGACGGCTACTGTCACACCGGGCCGCAAGATATCGGCTCGCACACCGTGTGTGTCAAAGTGACACAGGAGTTTCTCGACTTCTCGGTTCAGCGCGGCAACGATCTGGTCACGCCACACCCCGAGTTTGATTTTCCGGGACTAAAGCCGGGCGACCGCTGGTGCGTTTGCGTTGCGCGCTGGAGGGAAGCATTCGAAGCGGGCGCAGCACCGCAGGTCATGCTGACAGCGACGCACGAAAAAGCGCTCGAAGTCGTGACGCTGCATCAACTGAAACGGCACGCGGCGGATTTGCAATAGACGATTCCGGTTTGGTTGTGACAGAAACTTAGGTGCGCATCACCAACTGTCGCAACGCCCGCGCATCATCCAGCGCATGATGCCGGCGTAACTTCAACTGCTTCGCCGCCTCATCGACCTCTTCGTATGAAATCGGCACGCGCTTCCAGTCGATTCCGCTCGGCAGGTCTTCGCGACCGAGTAGTTCCGTCAGCGCCCAGCGGTCGTATCCTGAGTCGCTGATGATCGTCGTCGGTGCGCGGCCCGCACGCTCGTCGAGCCACGCGGAAAACGCTTCGGCTGCCATCTCCAGCGGCACTGCGTCGCCGTCGAGCAGCGGAACGACGATCTGTTTGACGAAGTCGGTCGAACGCTCGTGGTTCCAGCCGTTGACTTCAGCGTAGAACGCCGTCGAGTCGGTCGCCACTGCACCGATACTGATCAGCTCCGGCGTCAACAGGCTCGTGAACTCGCTGTCGATGAAAACATAGATGCGCGCCGGGTCCGGCGCCAAAACGGCCGGCGGCACCGGCAAGATGCGGAACAGCAGCACTTCGTCGACGTAGTCGCCCGGTGGCAGGTGCAGCTTCTCGATGACCTCGGCGGAAGGCAGATCAGTTTCACGGAATCCCGCGCGGCGCATCGCGCGCAGCGCTCGCACATTGCGGCGTGACGGCCGCACCAGGAAGCGATTGACACCATAGTTCGTCTGCATCCAGTCGGCCGACAGCACCAGCGCCTCGGAGCCGAGGCCACGGCTGGTCCAACGCCGCTCGGCCAACCAGATGTCGAGCTCGACGACGTCGTTCAATAAATCGATCGGACCATGCGACATGCACCCGATCTCGTCGCCGCCGGCAACGATGACGAACATGCGTCCCGCATAGGGCCGCGTGCCGTCAAAGTATGCGTTGACGTACTTGGCTGAAAACTCATCGAGCGTGGGCACAGGTCGCTCGGGAAAGAACGGTGCGCCCATCGTGTTCGACGCCAGATCCGACTGTGTCAGCCACTCGTAAATACGCGGCCGATCGAACAACCGCGCGCGGCGCAACGTGAGCCGAGTACCGACCGCGACCGTCACGCGCTCGACCCCGTGCGGACCAGATGGCGATAAATCGGCTCAAGCATCGCTGCACCGAGGCGCGCACTGCGGGCGCCGCTCCAGCCGAATCGCAGATCGGGCGCATTGGCGTTGTCCTTGAACGGCATCTCCAGCGTCAGCGATAAGCAGCCGAAGTTGTGACCCGCGTACTTCGACGCGAGTTTCAGCACGTCGTCCTTGTATTTGCTGGCGTGGTATCCGTGCTCGCTCTGAAAATCCGAGTTCGCCGTGCGAAGGTCAGCCGCGAATGCGTCTTGCTCGGTCGCCTGTTGCGGCGTGAAGTTGGGCAACATCTCGCAGCCCGCGACGAACACGTACGGCAGATTCTCGTCGCCGTGAATATCGAAAAACGCATCGCACCCGGTCGCGTGCATCGCACCGCGTACACATAGCACTTCCGGGCTGCGTTCGGCCGACGGCGCGAGCCATTCACGATTCAGGTTGGCGCCTGCCGCATTGGTGCGCAGGTTGCCGAGTACTGAGCCGTCCGGATTCATGTTGGGAACGATGTAAAGCGTTGCGACGCGGCGTAGCGCCCGCGCCGGCTCATCAGTTTCGTCGAGCAGACGCTGCAGCAATCCGTCGACAAACCATTCGGCCATGGTTTCGCCCGGATGCTGCCGCGCGATGATCCATACCGGCCGCCCGCCGTTGCCGACCACAAGTGCATCGATGTCACGTCCTTGAATGCTGGCGCCGAGCCGTCGCACTCGCGCGCCGCGTGAGATGCAGTCTGCCAACAGCACGAGATGACGTTCCCACGAATACGGCTCGAAATAAGCGATATACGACGGGCCGGGTGCAGGCGGTAGGCTGATTGTCAGAACTTGCCCGTCATAGCGTGTAGGAATTCGTTCCCAATCGCGGCGGTTCCAGCTGGCGACTGCACGGTAGTCGCGCCATCCGTCCGGATAAGTGGTCGCGCCTGCGTTCACGATGCGCAGTTCTGCGCCATTGTTTTCCGCGCCACCAACGCGAAAATGAAACCACTGCAGGAACTCGCTAGGTTCGCCGCCGGCGGTGACGTCGTGCCGAATCGCCAAGTCGGCGCTCGAGTCGCCGCACGCGATCACTTCAATCGCACCACTATCGAAACCTTGGCTGACCTGCATGCCTTCAACGAGCCCGATCAAGCTATGCGGCAAGCCACATGTCACTTCTGCATGGATGAAGCGCGAAAGTATAGTTACAGGCCTTATGCGCCCGATTCAGTCCGCCAGCAAGCTGCCTCGGGTAGGAACGACTATTTTCACCGTGATGTCGCAGTTGGCTGCTAAACACAGCGCGGTGAATCTGGGTCAGGGCTTTCCGGATTTCGATTGCGATCCCCGACTACAGCAGCGTCTGACGGACGCGATGCGGGCGTCACATAACCAGTACGCTCCCATGACCGGCGTACCCGCGCTGCGCGAAGCCATAGCGAATAAAAATAAAGCACTGTACGGGTGTCAGCACGATCCTGATGCTGAAATTACGATCACGGCGGGTGCGACGCAGGCATTGATGGCCACGATTCTTGCGCTTGTGCACACCGGTGATGAAGTAATCGTGCTCGAGCCGGTGTATGACAGCTATGTGCCGGCGATCGTGCTTGCCGGCGGCCGGCCCGTCTTCGTGCCACTCGATCACGCGCACGGCTACGCACCTGACTGGGACGCAGTGCGCGCTGCAGTGACCAACAAGACGCGGCTCCTTCTGATCAACTTTCCGCATAACCCCACCGGCCGTGTGCTGCGAGACGCCGATATTCTGGCGCTCGAGCGCCTGGTTGATCAAACCGGCGTGCTGCTCGTCTCAGACGAAGTGTACGAACATGTCGTGTTCGACCGCGTGCCGCACCGCTCGGTCATGCGCTCTCCGATGCTGGCAGCACACAGCGTCGTCATCTCGAGCTTCGGCAAGACCTTTCATACGACCGGGTGGAAAGTCGGATATGCGTGTGCGCCCGCGCCGATATCCGCTGAAGTTCGCAAAGTGCATCAGTTCATGGTGTTCGCGGTCAATACGCCCGCGCAGCACGCGTTCGCCGAACATTTGGCAGACCCGCGGCCATACCTGGACTTGCCGGACTTCTACCAGGCCAAACGCGATTTGTTTGTCCAGGGACTGGCGGACACACCGTTTCGCGCACTTCCTTGCGAGGGGACTTACTTCGTGCTCGCCGATTACTCGCAGATTTCGAATCTGACCGAAGCAGAGTTTGCGAAGAAGTTGGTTACGGACTATGGCGTTGCGTCGATTCCGGTGTCCGTGTTCTACGACACGCCGGTCGAACACCACGTCGTGCGCTTTTGCTTCGCCAAGGAAGATCGTACGTTGCAACAAGCGCTCGCGCGTTTTTCGGCGCTGAGCGTTACTGCAATGGATTCTTAAGCAGAGTGCCGAATGGCACGGGCATTACCTCGATGCCTTCGTCCTTCAAGTCCGCCGCCTCTTCCTTCGACGCCATCCCGCGGATCGAACGCTTCGGCGCTTCGTCATAGTGAATGCGGCGGGCTTCTTCCGGGAAGCGTTCGCCGACGTCTTCGCTGTTCGCCGCAATGTGGCGCGCGATTTGCAACATCATCGAGCGCATCGATTCACCGTTTGGCATGGCCACCGGTTCTTTGCCCGATGACTCCGGCGCATCTTCGGCTCCCCCCAGGTTGAGGCGCGGCGCCGACAGCAGTTTGCGCACCCGGCTGCTTGCGCACACCGGGCACTCGATCATGCCGACCGCCAGTTGGCGATCGAAATCCTCGCCCGAAGCAAACCAGCCTTCGAACGGGTGTTCCTGATCGCAACAAAGATCGAATACTTTCATCTGTCCTGATGCGGCTAGCCGGAATGAACCGGCATGCTTACTTTCGTCGTGGATCCATTTTAGGTCAAGTTGCATGATGGCCTAAGCCGATAGGACGAATGCGCAGGCGTTACCATCCGTTCCCGGCCGCCCGGGTGGCGAAATTGGTAGACGCACAGGACTTAAAATCCTGGGCCGAAAGGCATGTGGGTTCGATTCCCGCCCCGGGCACCAGCGCTTTTGCGCATTCTCCGCAGGCTAAATAAGCTCCCTCAGGCTCGCTTGCCCGCTGCGCGTGCAGCCCAGAAATCAGGTGCGCGCTTCTCTAGAAAAGCGGCAGCGCCTTCTTGTTGTTCGTACTTCCAGAACTCGGGCGTGACCATATAGCGCCGCAGCTCGTCACCTTGACCAAGCAAGGCGTTGTATTCCTCGACGAACGAGGCCTTCAGGATCTTCATGCACGTTGGAGACAGCGCAAGGATTTCCTTGCACCATTTGTCGACCTCGTCATCGAGCCGCGCGTGCGGAACGACCGTATTGACAATGCCCATTTCAAGCGCTTCCTTGGCCGTATATCGGCGGCACAACATCCAGATCTCACGCGCCTTCTTCGCGCCGACTACCCGCGTCAGATAACTGACGATGGCACCGCACGCCGGGCTTCCCACCCGCGGCCCGTTTTGCCCGAAGATCGCTTGCTCGGAGGCAATCGTCAGATCGCAGAAATAGGCCATGTGATGTCCGCCCCCCACTGCATACCCGTTGACCCGGGCAATCGTCGGCTTCAGGCAGCGCGACAACGTGACGTGAAACAAGTAGGGCTCAAGAATCTGCCGCTCGAGTCCGCCTTCTTTTTCCCAATTGACATCGCCGCCGGCGGAAAAGGCGCGATCACCCGCACCGGTCAGGACGACCACACCGATGTTGTCATCCGCACCCGCAGTCTCAACCGCGAGCGTGAGTTCCTTCAGCGTATCGCCTGTGAAGGCGTTCAGCTGTTTGGGGCGGTTGATCGTGATGCGCGCTACGTGATCCTGGACTTCGTAGATGATGTCTTTGAATTCCACTTTGCCCTCCTCTGCCCATGTCTCGCGCAGCCTCTGCAGTCAATTGAGCGCGTGTTAATCTAAATCAAAAGTTGCGGCGCCGCCTTGGCGACAATCGCGGCGGTGTCCTGTAGTGGCCTTGGACTCGCACGTAAGGACAATTTCTTGGCGGAATTGGCCGTTCTCTCGGCTTTCCTGGTGGGACTGCTCGGTGGCGTTCACTGCGCAGCGATGTGCGGCGGCATTGTTGGCGCGCTCTCCTTTCGAAACTGCGCCGTTACGGTGCGCGGCGCTCCCGCCACAACAGCGCGCCCAAGATACCAACTCGCCTACAACGCTGGACGCATCGGCAGCTATACGATTGCAGGGACCATCGCTGGTTTGATCGGCTCGGGTGGGCTGCTGTTCGACGACTTACTCCCCGTCAGGACTGTCCTTTACGTAGTGGCGAGCCTGATGGTGCTGGCGCAGGGCTTATATCTTGCCGGTGTGTGGCAGGGACTCGCTCACCTGGAACGCGCAGGCGGCAGGATTTGGATTCATATCAAACCTTGGTCGCGGCGGTTGCTTCCGCTTGACTCGGCATCGAAGGCAGTGGCGCTGGGCGCGCTGTGGGGTTGGCTGCCGTGCGGGATGGTCTACAGCGTGCTCACCATCGCAGTGGCCAGCGCGCATCCGATCGACGGCGCGCTGACGATGTTTGCTTTCGGCCTCGGCACGTTGCCGAACCTGCTCGCGATGGGCCTCGCCGCGGAACACGTGCGACCGTTGCTTAGGAATGTTCGCCTGCGTCGTCTCGCCGGCGCCGTAATCATGAGTCTTGGCGCGATCGGGCTGGTACGCGCAGTACAGCCCACGCATGACCACGGCGCAACTCTGACCTTGCAGGAAATGCACAGCCATGGTCGAACTGGCCATTGACCAATCGGTGGCCGCGGGCGACTGCTTTCACTGCGGTCTGCCAGTCCCGTTCGGCGTACGTTTTGTCGCACAGGTCGACGGCGCGGAGCGGCCAATGTGCTGCCCAGGATGTTGTGCAGTGGCGCAGGCGATCACGGACGCCGGACTCGCCGACTACTACCGCTACCGAACCGCGGTGGCCGTGCCGCAGCTTCGTCAGCACGACTTTGCGGTCGCGGCCGAGTTGCAACTGTTCGATCTCGCAGAAGTACAGCAGACCTTCGTACGCGCCACCGACGACTGCGTGAAGGAAGCCGCGCTGATACTGGAGAACATCACCTGCGCCGCATGCGTGTGGTTGATCGAAAAACGCATAGGAGCCCTGCCCGGTGTGCGCGGCGTGGAAATCAACCATGCCACGCAGCGCGCGCGCGTTACCTGGGACGACACGCACACTCGCCTTTCTGCAATCCTGCAGGCGATTGCCGACATTGGTTACCGCGCGCAGCCGTACGACGCTGTGCGTTCCGACGAGCTCCATCGCGCCGAACGCAGGCAGGCCCTGTGGCGCCTGTTTGTCGCCGGCTTCGGATCGATGCAGGTGATGATGGTCGCATCCACGGTGTATTTCGCCGATGGCGACATGACGCGCGATATCGAGATGTTGATGCGCTGGGCGAGCCTGGTTTTGACCACGCCCGTCGTGTTCTACTCGGCTGGAGTTTTTTTTCAAAACGCCTGGCGTGATCTGAGTGCCTGGCGTGTCGGCATGGACGTGCCGGTAGCGTTTGCCATCGCGATCGCGTTCGCGGCGAGCGTGTGGGCGACGATGAGCGGCGCTGGCGAGGTTTATTACGACTCAATCGCGATGTTCGTCTTCCTGTTGCTGGCGGCGCGTTATCTGCAGTCGGCCGCGCAGGCAAAGGCCGTGCAGGCTGTCGAGCGGCTCGCCAGGCTCGCTCCAGCAATCGCCGAACGCGTGCCCGGCTTTCCAACGACGCGTGCGACGGAAAAGGTCGCGGTGGCGCAGCTGCGTGCAGGCGACCATGTATTGGTGCGGGCCGGGTCACCGATTCCTGCCGACGGTTGCATCGTTGAGGGCGCGAGCCGGGTCGACGAGGCGTTGTTGACCGGCGAGAGCCGGCCCGTGGTGAAGAGTGGCGGCGATGCGCTGATCGGCGGCGCAGTCAACGTGACCAGTCCACTGATGATGCGCGTCGAGCATGTGGGCCAACAGACCGTCCTGTCGGCGATCGTGCGGTTGCTCGATCGCGCGATGACCGAGAAACCACGCATCACGCAACTGGCCGATCGGGTGGCGCATCACTTTATCTCGGCGCTGCTGGTTGGTGCCGCGATCGTTGCGGCGACCTGGACCTTGATCGAACCAGGCGCAGCGCTCTGGATCACTGTTTCGGTGCTCGTCGTTGCTTGTCCATGCGCGTTGTCGCTGGCGACACCGGCTGCGATCACGGCCGCGACCGGCTACCTTGCGCGACGCGGGGTGTTGATCACGCGGGGGCATACGTTGGAAACGCTCGCACACGCCACGCACTTCGTGTTCGACAAGACGGGCACGCTGACGCACGGACGCTACGAGCTGCTCGACGTCAAGGTAGTAAACGTCTTTAGCGGTGGCGCCGATGAGCAGCGAGAGCAATGTCTTGCGTGGGCGGCCGCGCTTGAATCAACGTCCGAACACCCGATTGCGCGCGCTCTGCGCAATGCAGCGCCTAGCAGCGGGGGCTTGTGTGCCAATGACGTGGTCAATCACCCTGGGGCGGGCGTCGAAGGGCGCATCGGCAATAGGCGCGTGCGTATCGGCAATACCGCTTTCGTCGCCGAGCTGGCAGGCGAAGCCCCACCCGACCTACTCGACGGAGCCGACAACGCATCCATCGTGGCCTTGGGAGAGGCAGGCTCAGTTGAAAAGTCGGGCTGGCTCGCTGTCTTCTCGCTCGGCGATCCGGTACGCGATGAAGCGCGCGAGGTCGTTCGGGCGCTGCTTGACCGGGGCAAGATCGTCTCTGTTCTGTCCGGTGATCGTCCGGACGTCGTGCGGCGTGTTGCGACAGAGCTGGCCATCCCTCACTTCATTGCCTGCGCTAGACCGCAGGACAAGCTTGATTACGTGTTACGCCAGCAGGCCGCCGGCGACACGATCGTGATGATCGGCGACGGCGTGAACGATGCTCCGGTGTTGGCCGCCGCCAGCGTATCGATCGCAGTGGGCCGCGGCACGGATGTGGCACGCGCGAGCGCCGATGCGATTCTGTTGACGGATAGTCTGCACGGCGTCGTCGAGGCGACGGATGCGGCGGGACGCACGCTTGCCGTGATCCGGCAGAACCTCGCTTGGGCGCTCGCCTACAACGTCGCCGCACTGCCGATGGCAGCGCTGGGTTATGTGACTCCGTGGATGGCCGGCATCGGCATGGCACTCAGTTCACTGCTCGTAGTCACGAATGCCCTACGACTCACGCGATCCGGCCGTGTCCCGCACCGCGATCAGAAAGGTCGAGAATAACCGTGGACATTCTGTACCTGCTGATTCCGTTGAGCATCGTGATGGCGTTCGTGATCGGCGCGGTGTTTTGGTGGGCTACGCGCGACGGGCAGTTCGACGACCTCGAAGGGCCGGCGCATCGCATCCTGATGGACGACGAATCACCGCAGCAAAGCACATCGATAGGGGAGCGACGTTGATGGAAGCATCGCCCAGCTACAACTACAAGGTGGTACGGCAGTTCGCGCTAGTGACGGTGCTGTGGGGCATCGTCGGCATGGCGGTGGGTGTCTGGATTGCCGCGCAATTAACGTGGCCCGAGCTTAACTTTGGGATTTCTTGGCTCTCCTACGGCCGCCTGCGCCCGTTGCACACCAACGCGGTGATCTTCGCCTTCGGCGGTTGCGCACTTTTTGCCACTTCGTATCACGTCGTGCAGCGCACGTGCCAGGTGCGCCTGTACGCCGACAAGCTGGCGGCCTTCACATTTTGGGGTTGGCAGGCGGTGATCGTTGCCGCGGTGATCACGCTGCCCCTCGGTTATTCCAGCAGCAAGGAATACGCAGAGCTCGAGTGGCCGATCGACATCTTGATCACGCTGGTGTGGGTGGCATTCGCGGTCGTTTTCTTCGGCACGATCGTCAAACGCAAGACTAAGCACATCTATGTCGCGAACTGGTTTTTCGGCGCCTACATCCTGACCGTGGCACTGCTGCACATCGTGAACAGTGCCGAGATACCGGTCACGATGTGGAAGTCGTATTCGGTGTATGCCGGTGTGCAAGACGCGATGGTGCAGTGGTGGTACGGGCACAACGCGGTCGGCTTCTTCCTCACTGCAGGCTTTCTTGGGATGATGTACTACTACATCCCTAAGCAGGCGGAACGGCCGATCTACTCGTATCGCCTGTCGGTCGTGCACTTTTGGGCGCTGATCTTCACTTACATGTGGGCCGGCCCACATCACTTGCACTACACCGCACTGCCGGACTGGGTGCAGTCGCTTGGAATGGTGTTTTCGTTGATTCTGTTGGCGCCTTCGTGGGGCGGCATGATCAACGGCGTGATGACTCTGTCCGGAGCGTGGCATAAATTGCGCACCGACCCGATCCTGAAGTTCCTGATCACCGCACTCTCGTTCTACGGCATGTCGACATTCGAAGGCCCGATGATGTCGATCAAGACCGTGAATGCGCTCTCGCACTACACCGACTGGACCATCGGGCATGTACACGCCGGCGCACTAGGCTGGGTCGCGTTCATTTCGATTGGCAGCCTCTACTACCTGATCCCGCGGCTCTATGGGCAAACACGGATGCACAGCGTCAACTTGATCACTGTGCACTTCTGGGTTGCGACACTTGGAGTCGTGCTCTACATCTCCGCGATGTGGATCGCCGGCGTCACACAGGGTTTGATGTGGCGTGCGGTGAATGTCGATGGAACGCTCACCTATTCATTCGTCGAGAGCGTGAGCGCGACCTACCCCTACTACGCAGTGCGTGTGCTTGGCGGTGTGCTGTTCCTCGCCGGTATGTTCATCATGGCCTACAACGTCTGGAAGACAGTGGCGGGCAAGCAACCGATCGATGCACCCATCCCGCAGACGGCTCCGGCTGCGGCAACCGCGCCCGCCTGACGCCCGCTCGAAAGGGAGCTCAGCATGAAACTGTCGCACGACATCATCGAAACAAACACCGGGTTGATGATCGCGTTGATCATCCTGGTCGTGAGCGTGGGGGGACTGGTCGAAATCGTCCCCCTGTTCTTCCAGCGCTCGACCACGGAGCCGGTCGCGGGCTTAAAACCCTATGCGCCACTGCAACTGGCGGGACGCGACATTTATATTCGTGAGGGCTGTAATAACTGTCACTCGCAGATGATTCGACCGTTTCGCGCCGAGACTGAACGCTACGGCCATTACTCGGTCGCGGGCGAGTTCGTCTGCGACCACCCGTTCCTGTGGGGCAGCAAGCGCACCGGACCGGATTTGGCACGCGACGGTGGCCGTTACAGCGACGAGTGGCATGCGCTGCATCTCGACAATCCGCGCCAATTGGTTCCTGAGTCGAACATGCCCGCCTACCCATGGCTCGGCAGGACGGCGCTTGATGCCAGCGATATCGAAGCGAAATTGCGCGCGTTACGCCGCATCGGCGTGCCTTACACCGATGCCGACATCAGTTCAGCCAAAGAAGGGCTGGCGAACAGGACTGAGCGTGATGCGTTGATCGCTTACCTGCAAGGATTGGGCACTGCTCTGAAAAACATACGTTAGGTCAACAATCAGACAGGACGCAGAGTGAACCATGGATGACGTGCGCATCGTGCTGACCGTACTGAGCTTTCTTGTCTTCGTCGGCATTGTGGCGTGGGCGTACAGCCGTCGCCGTCGTCGCGACTTCGACGAAGCGGCGAACTTGCCGTTCAGCGGCCATGACTTCGGCACTCAGGACGATCAGAAGCGCAGCAAGGAAAATAGCCGATGAGCGATTTCGTCAACAATTTCTGGAGCCTCTACATTGCCGTGCTGACGGCCGTATCGCTGGTTGCCTGCGTGGCGCTTCTTGTCGCGATGCGCAGCAAGCGCAAGACGCCAGGAGCGAAACCGGAGTTGCATGGCCACGTGTGGGACGAAGATCTCGCGGAGTTCAACAATCCGCTACCGCATTGGTGGACTGGCTTGTTCTACGTGACGATTGTGTTTGCAGTCGTCTATCTGGTGCTGTATCCAGGCTTCGGCAGTTACGCCGGTGTGTCCGCATGGACGTCGAGCGGCCAATACAAGACCGAAACCGCGCTTGCCGAAAGTCGTTATGGCCCGACCTTCAATCGATACTTGGGGCAAGGGCTGGAGGTTGTCGCCGCGGATTCCGAAGCGCGCGCAATCGGTCAGCGGTTGTTTCTGACCTATTGCGCGCAGTGTCACGGTTCGGATGCAGGTGGCGGAATCGGCTTTCCCAACTTGCGCGACAAGGACTGGCTCTACGGCGGGGAGCCTGAAACGATCAAGGCGAGCATCATGGAGGGTCGCAACGGCGTGATGCCGGCGTTGAGTTCAGCTGTCGGTGGGCCCGAGGGCGCGACGCAAGTCGCTCATTACGTGATGAGCCTCGGTGGTCGTCCGCACGACACGATCAAGGCGGCATTTGGCAAAGACAAGTTCATCGTTTGCGCTGCATGCCATGGCAGCGACGGCAAGGGCAGCAAGGCGCTGGGCGCTCCCAACCTCACCGACGACATATGGCTTCACGGCAGCTCGCAAGAGGCGATCGTTGAGACGATTCTGATGGGACGCAAGAACTCGATGCCACCGCACAAGGATTTTCTTGGTGAAGCCAAGGCGCACGTGCTTGCCGCTTACATCTACAGCCTGTCGGTGGAATCGGGAGTCGCGCCGGGACAGAAAGCGTACGGCGACGCGCAGAAGTCAGGGCAAAAGAAATAGCAATCCGGAAGTGGAGCGCGCATGAAACCAAAAGACGCTGAGACTTCACTTGAACGCGAGTTCGATCAACATTTCGAGCTTCCGACGATCCGGTCGGTCACGCCGGGCCGCCCATTCGCGTGGCTCGCGCTCGGGGTCCGAGACATGCGGGCAAATTTGGTTGAGAGCCTCGTCTACGGCACGGTGGTCGCAATCGCGGGCTGGTTGATCTGGGCCTATACGAAAGATCGGCCACAGCTGTTCACAACTTCAGTGACGAGCTTTTTCCTGATTGCTCCGTTGCTTGCTGCGGGGCTGTACGAAATCAGTCGCCGGCAGGAACGCAACATCCATACGAGCTTTGGAGAATCGTTGCAGGCCTGGCGCGCCAGCGGCGGCGCGCTTGTTCATTTCGGACTCGCGCTTGTGCTGTGGGCGATCTTCTGGGAACGCATATCAGCCATCCTGTTTGCGCTGTCCTATCAGGGTCAGGCACCAGACATGCGGAGCTTCTTTCGTGACGTCTTCCTGTCCGGAAATTACCCGGAAGTCGTGCTTGCTTATCTGGCAGTCGGCACCGTGTTCGCCACCATCGTGTTCGTGGTCAGCGCGATCTCGATTCCGATGCTGCTCGATCGCAACGGCGACATTTATACGGCAATGGCCACCAGCTTCCTCGCGGTCACGCGCAACATCTCCGCCATGATCATTTGGGCCGCACTGATCGTGATACTGAGCGCGATCGGCTTCGCCACGCTGCTGTTCGGCATGATCGTGATCTTCCCGATCCTGGGTCACGCGACGTGGCACGCGTACCGCGATCTCGCGCAGTGGGAATGACCGGACCCGTTGCACGTTCGTATCCGACTATCCCGCTGCAAGCGATCGACGCGGTCGCGATTGCGGACCAGGAGCAAGCGCTTTACGAGGTTCGCAAGAAGATCTATCCGCGCGCCGTGCACGGCGTGTTCGCGCGCTGGCGCGTCGCGCTCGTCATCCTGACCCAGCTCGTTTTCTACGGATTACCGTGGCTTACATGGAACGATCGGCAGGCGGTGCTGTTCGATCTAGGCGCGCGCAAGTTCTATGTCCTAGGTCTGATCTTCTGGCCGCAGGACTTCATCTTTGTGACCGGGCTGCTGGTGATTTCGGCGCTATCTCTGTTCCTGTTCACCGCCGTGGCCGGAAGATTGTGGTGCGGCTACGCCTGCCCACAGACCGTTTACACCGAGATGTTCATGTGGATCGAGCGCAAGATCGAAGGCGACCGCACGCGCCGCATGCAACTCGACAAAGCGCCGTGGAGCGCGCGCAAGCTGGCGCTGAAAGGCGCGAAGCAAGCCGTGTGGATGGCAATTGCCGCTTGGACTGGGTTCACCTTCGTCGGCTATTTCACGCCGATACACACGCTGGCTCGCGAGCTCATCACGGCATCGCTCAGTCCGTGGGAAGGTTTCTGGATACTGTTCTACGGCGGCGCGACCTACGGCAACGCGGGCTACCTGCGCGAGCAGGTATGCAAATACATGTGCCCTTATGCGCGCTTTCAGAGCGTGATGTTCGATCGCGATACGCTGATAGTCACTTATGACCCGCTGCGCGGCGAACCGCGCGGGCCGCGCAGCCGCAAGATCGACTATCGTGCCGCAGGTCTCGGCGATTGCGTTGATTGCACAATCTGCGTGCAAGTGTGTCCTGTGGGTATCGACATCCGCAAGGGTCTGCAATACGAGTGCATCGGGTGCGCCGCATGCATCGACGGCTGCGATCAGGTGATGGACAAGATGGGCTATCCGCGCGGCTTGATCCGTTATTCGAGCGAAAACGCGCTGACCGGCAAGACGTCTGAGCAGACGACCGCGTTCGGCAAGGTTATTGCGCCACTATTGCGTCCGCGAATCGCTATCTACACAGCAATTCTCGCCAGCGTGACCGTGGGGTTCGTTGCCAGCCTATATCTGCGGGTGCCATTAAAGGTGAGTGTGCAGCGCGATCGTGCCACGCTGGTACGCGACGCGGGCGACGGTCGCATCGAGAACGTGTACCGCCTGCAAATTACCAATGCCGTGGAACGGCCGCGCAGCTTTGCGATTAGCGCAACCGGATTGCCGGATCTTGAAGTCGTGCTCGACCCCAACGATGTTCGGCAGCCGATTGAGGTGGCTGCAGCATCAACGCGTACTTTGCCGCTGCGTTTGCGCGCCGAGCCGCGAGGCTTATCCGCCGGCTCGCACGACATTCGCTTTCATGTGACAGCCGACGACGATCCTGAAGTCTCGAGGCACGAAGAGCCGATCTTCTTTTCTCGCAAAGGCTCGCCATGACGTCAATACGCCCGCCAAGCCGGCCGTGGTATCGCGAGCCATGGCCATGGATCATCATGGCTCCACCGGCAACCGCCGTGGTAGCGGGGATGGTGATGCTCTGGCTCGCGATCACATCGTACGATGGTCTGGTCACTGATGACTATTACAAGCAAGGCCTGGCGATCAACAAGACCCTGCGCCGCGATGACCGCGCCTCCGAGTTGAACTACCGCGCCCGTGTGCAGTTGAGCGAAGATAGCTCGCGGGTCCGCGTGTTCTTAGATAGTGCTCAGAATGCATCCCTGCCGACGGTGCTGCAGTTGCGGCTTGCGCACCCAACACGTGCCGGTCGGGACCAGGTTGCGGTGCTACACGCTTACGCGCCGGGTCAGTACGAAGCGGAACTCGTCCCGCCTGAAGCAGGCCGCTGGCGAGCGACCATCGAAGACATCGACGGTACCTGGCGGCTAGCGCAGATCTGGCATTTGCCGCAGGACAGGGCCATCGAGTTCGAGCCGAGCTCGCGCTGACAGGAAGCAATGAGGATCGCTTGAAGAACCGCGTGCAACGGATCGCGTTAGTGCTTTGGCCGTCTTTCATTGTCGGCGGCATCGGCACGACTTGCTTCTTTGCGCTATTCGATCCCGCGATGCTTCCGCTGAGTGACGCAATGCTGCCGTTCAGCGAAAGCAGACTTGCCCAGCATCGCCTGCTGATCTATTCGGTAGGCTTTTTTATCTTCTGGTTGTTTGCAGCCGCCTCGAGCTGGCTTACCAGCTTCCTGCAACGTTCACCAGACGAAGTAAACCTCGATTCCATTACATCGAACGGCGACCGAAACGCGGACGACGAGGAGAGAGCAGACGTCGATCAGGCGGTAACGCGACGCCCATAAAGACAGGGAAAGTAGTCTTACTTAGAACCTGTCGGATGGTATGCGGAGGCGGGGTCGGAATCGAATCGGCATACACGGATTTGCAGTCCATGACCCACACCAATTGGCAACGACAGACGCCAAGATACACCCGGAAGTCGTCCCGAGCCTACAGCCGAGGCGTGCTTCCTAAGTTCATTTCTTTGCCAAAGGGCCTTTTGATTTCTCATACTTTTTCAGCCAACTGTCGATCAGCGCAATCTCCTTCTCTTGCGCGGAAATGATTTCCTTTGCCAGTTGGCGCATCTCGCGATCTTTACCGGTTGCGAGTTCAATACTCCAATGTAGGTCTCGCTTACCCTTACGTTTGGTCTCGAGTCTGAACGCGGAATACGTTAGTTCAAGTGACAGTGATGGCCCTCTCTAACGCACTACCGACCGACTGCAGGTCTTGTTCGCTCGCGGAGAGATATCGCTCCTCTAGCGCGATGGCAATTTCCTCGGCGAATCCGATGCCAACGAACCCGCCTGTGGCGACCGTATCGCCATCGCGGATCAGCCGCACGGCTTCCGCAGCCGACACGACCTTGCCGTTCTCCGCGCTCGAAAATGCGGTCAGCAAAGAGTGCGTCGAATTAGTCACGCGCCGATGCTCCGGCTGAACGCGTCTTTCGCGTTCAAGAACGCCACACAGTCACAGGAATTTTTGTGTGGGTCAGCACCTTGTTCGTCTCACTGCCGATCAGCAGTGCGTTGACACCACGTCGTCCGTGCGATGCCATGAAGATCACATCGCAACCCCGCTCCGTTGCCACGCTGATGATGACCTCCCAAGGACTGTCTGAGACACGATGCACTGTGCTGCAAACGACGCCAGCTTCGCGTGCCATCAGCTCGATCGGCTCGAGCGCTCGCGCTGCCTTTTCTTTCCAGAACTCTTCGTGCTCGCGGGCACTTGCAGCGTATTCATGGCCGGCACGTGCGGGCGCTTTATATGCCAGCAACTCTGACGGATAGAACAAAGGGGTCGTGTGCAGCGCCGTGAGTTGTGCGCCGAGTGACTTCGCGAAACGAACACCGTCGCGAGCGGCGCGCTCGGACAGGTCCGAGCCGTCAGTCGGAACCAGCACGTGCTTGTACATAAGGCATCACGCTCCCATGGCTTTCACGGAGCTTCTTCCCTCCCAGCCGAGAATGACCCAAGCTTGAGCGCGCTTTTCCCTTGCAACATGATCTGTATCAACACTAGGGCGCGTGCTCAGACGTGGCCACCGCGGCCAAGTCATCGCACTCATGTTGAATCGTCGCGAGGCGCGTGTATCAGCATCATGATGGCTCGCTCGGACAGCTCCGAACCGTCGATCGGAAGCAGGACGTGCCGGTAGACGCCGCCCTCTTACGCTTCATTAGCCGTGTGATGGGACGTACCGCCGCAGCTCCTGATAGCGCGCGTCGAAGTCAGGCCCAAACAACGGGTCCGACTCCACCGGGATAGCGGCAACTGCCGCCCAGTCAGCGGAGGTCAACAGCTCGACAGCGCGGGGAATCACTTCCTGCTCCTCGGCGGCCATGTGATGACGATAGTAGACAAGGTAGGTGGCAGCCGCCGCCTCCAGCACTGAGCGCTCGGTCACAAGCCCCGCGATCACGCGGTCCAGACAATGCAAGAAGTCTTCGCCGGCAGCGGCAATCACCGCATGCTCCTGGATGCGTCGTGCGATGGTCAGCTGCAACGTCGGATCACGCTTGACAAGGCGGGCGAACGCGACGTTTTCCCGAGGGTGATGAAAGCAGTCCGGGTAGTGCCGCAGGTAGTAGACGATTGAGCGCATCAACTCGTAATCTGGAAGCTTGCCTTCGTGAAAGGCATCGATCTGCAGCTCGACGAGATCGAGAAGCCGCGCGAAGTTGAGGTGGTCGGTGTGCCAACTGACAAGCGGCCCGATCTGCGCCGAGCCTGCACGCACCCTGTTGTTGCGTTCCTTGATCATCGACCAGTCACTTTCCTTCCAGAGCCGACAGACGTCAACCGCCCTCGGTTCCAGCGGAGCCGGCGGCTTTCATACCTACCCTACATCGAGAATGCAGTGCGACGTTTGCGCTGAATCAAACGGCGGCGCAGCGATTGATGGTTGACGCGCATCAAAGCGATTCCGCGTGCAACCTGCTCTGATCGGCGGTGGAGGTACATAGCATGGACGGGCGTCGGGACACGGTTGTTATCGGCTCTGGCGTCGGCGGGCTGGCCGCAGCCACGATGGCAGGAATGATGGCGGCCGCTTCAGTCGACCCCATGGAACTTGCTGCACTAACGCGCCGTCAATCCTTCGGACGCTGAATCTGCGAGGGGATGTATCGAAGGCCTCATTAACTTGGAGAGCAACGACATGATCAACTTTTCTCGCTCCCACTCTACGGCGGCCGTCGCTGTGATACTCGCTGCCTTCGTGGCCGCGCTGACCGTGGTACTGCCCACCGATCTGACCACGCGTACTGCGTTCGCGCAGGAAGCAAAGCAGCCGGAGAAGTCAAAGTCGGCCAAGCCTCAGCCGAGCAAATCCAAGACGGCTAAGGGGCAAGCAGCGAAGAAAGACGAGCCTTGGCCGATCAACGACGACGTCGATGATCCGGCCGCGTGGGGCAAGGTTTTTCCTCTGCACTACGAGCTTTACAAGAAGACCGTCGACATGCAGCGGACCAAGTACGGCGGCAGTGAGGGCGTGCCGCGCACACCGACGCAGGCTGATCCGCGCGCGCTCGTTTCCAGAACCAAGGTCGATCAGGACATCGGGCTCAAGACGATGTGGCAGGGCTATGCCTTTGCGGCTGACTTTCGCGAAGAGCGCGGCCACGCCTACATGCTGGAAGATCAGAAGTTCACCCAGCGCCAGCAAGTCGTGCAGCAGCCTGGCGCTTGCCTGAACTGCCATGCCTCGACGTATCTAGCCAACAAGAAGGCGGGCGACGGCGACATCACCAAGGGCTTCGAAAAGATCAACGCGATGCCTTACAGCGAAGCAGTGAAGCTAGTTCAGCACCCGGTCGCCTGCATCGACTGCCATGACGCGCAG
>Ga0137428_1000406_pt1 | contig 18831 bp, 23 predicted proteins | sample EasRivERMZT718_2_FD_102305 | JGI IMG/M metagenome (GOLD analysis project Ga0137428, IMG submission 102305) | Soil microbial communities from meander-bound floodplain in the East River, Colorado, USA - East River MetaG ERMZT718_2 | ecosystem: Environmental > Terrestrial > Soil > Floodplain ...
ATGGTCTCGGTGCAGCACTCGACGAAGCGCCGCGGCCCGATCGCGCTCGGCCGGTGGAACCACGACAGCACGATCACCGCGGCAGTCGATCCGGCGGCGACGTACACCGGCGTGTAGCCGGCGAGCAGCAGCCACATCATCGCGCCGATCGGCAGCAGGTGGCGCCAGCCGGTCGCGAGCGCGCGACCGAGCGGCACGATACTCTCGGCGGGCATCGGCGGCTCGCGGTTTCTCACCGCGTCGTTGTGCACCAGGATGTAGATCGCGACGTAATACAGGATCGAAGGCAGCCACGACGACGCCACGATGTCGGCGTACGGGATGTTGGTGATGTCGGACATGATGAACGCCACCGCGCCCATCACCGGCGGCAGCATCGCGCCGCCGCTCGAGGAGGTCGCCTCGATCGCCGCGGCGCGCGTCGGACTCACGCCCTGCTTCACCATGATCGGGATGGTCAACGGGCCGGTGGTCGCGACATCCGCAGTGGGGCTTCCGGAGACCGAGCCATACAGCCCGCTCGCGGTGACGCAGGCCTTGGCCGCGCCGCCGCGCATGCGCCCGGTGATCGCGCTCGCCACGTCGAAGAAAAGCTGCCCGCCGCCCGCCTTGTTATAGAAGTTGCCGAACAGGACGAAGAGGAACGCGTAGGTCGCCGCCACCTCGAGCGGCGCGCCGAAGATGCCGATATCCTGGATCGTCATCATCTCGATGAAGTAGTTGATGCTGAAGTTGTCGTGCCGCAGCGCGCCCGGCATCCAGCGCCCGAACACCGCGAACGCGAGCATCCCTACCAGCAGCAAGGTAAGCCCCCAGCTGGTGCTGCGGCGGCAGAGCTCCACCACCAGCGCGACCAGCGCAAGACCGACGACGATGTCCCAGATCGTCGGCTGCGAAAAGCCGCGGCTCCAATGCAGGAACTTGTCGTTGAGGACGATGTAGTACAGCGCGACGGCAAGCGAAGTTGCCGCAAGAACCACATCCGTCCACGCGAGCTTTCTGCGCCACGTACCCGCGGTGGTGGTGAGGAACGCGATCGGAAACGTGATCGCGATGAAGATCGAGATGTCGAGGTGGAACTGCGCCGTGAACGCGCGCGCCCAGGTGCCGAAGCCGATGAAGCCGAACTTGAGGGCCGCGGTCCCCACCAGCGTCGCGAGCGCGCCGATCCACAGCACGTACAGCGCGGCGACGACCGAGGCGGCCTGTACGAAGATCCACCAGCCGCCGCCCGGCCGGTGGCGCACCCCCTCCCTTAGGAAGCGCAAGAGTCTGCTACTTCGCCATCCCCTTTTCCTTGTAATAACGCAAAGCGCCCGGGTGGTAGGGCAGGTTCGCCGGGTTCACCGGCATCTTCTGGGTGGTGAACGCGGTCTTGAGCGAGCCGCCGATGTCCTGCACGCGCTTCTCGTTCTCCGCGATCGCCTTCACGTACTTGTAGACAATCTCGTCGGACACGTGGTTGCCCGCCACGATGGAGATCCACATCCGCACTGTCGGATAGTCCTTCTCCATGAAGGGGTAGGTGCCCTTCTCCACCATGTCGGCCTTGAAGTTGAACGTGTCGGCGGCCTTCTGGATCGTGGCGCGCTCGCCGTCGATCCAGAGCAGCGCCCGCTTGCCGGCGACGTCCTTGACCAGCGAGTCGGACAGGTTGCGCGCGTTCATGAAGACGTCGGCCTTGCCGTCGACGATCGCGTCCAGGCCGATCTGGCTGTTGCCGAGGACGTAGCTGCCGCCCCACTTCTCGATGTCCTGGATGGTGAAGCCGTGCGCCTTCATCACTTCATACGGCCCGCCGATGGTGGTCTGCGGGTTGTCGGTGCGGTTGATGGCGAGGCGCATCCTCGGCTTCTTCGCCGCGATGTCCGCCCACGACTTGACGCCGTTCGCGTCCGCCCACTCCTTGGTCATCAGGAAGTGGATGAACTGGTTGTCGTAGAGCTGCATCACGTAGCTGAACTTGCCCTTGAGCGGCTTGGTAAAGGGCGCGGTGCCTTCGTTCGCCAGGCGGATCTCGGTGCCGGTCGCGGTCGCGGTGAAGTCGGCCTGCCCCTCGGCGACCGCGAGCACACCGCCGCCGGGCGAGTTCGGCTTGAACGACACTGCGGAGCCGGGATAGGTGTCGCGCACCACCGCGTTCAGGCCTTCGACCATGGTGCGCGGATAGCCGCTCGGCGTCGCGCCGGTCATGGTCGCGTTGATCGGCTTCTTGTCGTTGAAATCGGCAAACGCAGGCGCCGCGAGCGCGGCGGTCAATGCCATCAAGACCGCTTTCATCCGTGTTTCCTCCTCTTGGCTTTGCCCGCTTTCTTGGCTTTTTTGGCTTTCGGTTTTGCCTTCCGGTCGGAGCGGCGCCGCTTCAGCTTCGGCTGCGTGCGCGCGGGTATTCCGGGCGCGGGAAATTTCAGGATGGCGTCCTTGAAGAGCTCCACCAGGCCGAGAACCGCGGCGGCCTGCGAGGCGTAGATCGCCTCGGTGCGCACCATGAGCTCCTGCTGGTTATCGGGGTTGTACAGCTCGGCCAGGTATTTTCCAGTCGCCTGGTCCAGCACGAACTCGACGCGAAATTGGGCCACGCAAACCTCCTCCGGTTAATTAGTATCGCATGCCATGCGCGCAGTCGAGATCACCAAGCCGGGCGGACCCGAGGTTCTCAAGCCCGCCGACCGTCCGAAGCCCGTCCCCAAGGAAAATGAAATCCTCGTGAAGGTCGCGGCCGCGGGGGTGAACCGCCCCGACGTCCTGCAGCGCAGCGGCAACTATCCCGTTCCCCCCGGTGCTTCGGATCTTCCCGGCCTGGAGATCGCCGGCGAAGTCGTCGGGGGTTCTACAAAGCACTTCAAGCCCGGGGACAAGGTCTGCGCGCTCGTCGCCGGCGGCGGTTATGCCGAGTACTGCGTCGCGCCCGAAGCGCAGGCGCTTCCAGTGCCGAAGGGATTCACGCTGGCGCAGGCCGCATCCTTGCCCGAAACGTTCTTCACGGTCTGGTCCAACGTCTACGACCGGGCGAAGCTCGCCGCGGGCGAATCGCTGCTGGTGCAGGGCGGCAGCTCCGGGATCGGCGTCACCGCGATCCAGATGGCCGCCGCGCTGGGCAACCGCGTGTTCGCCACCGCCGGCTCCGACGAGAAATGCGCGGCCTGCCTGCGCCTCGGCGCGGCGGCAGCGTTCAACTACAGGACCCAGGATTTCGAAAAGGAGATTCTCGGGGCGACGGGCGGCAAGGGCGTGAACGTCATCCTCGACATGGTCGGCGGCGACTACGTGCCGAAGGAGCTCAAGTGCCTCGCCGAGGACGGCAGGCTCGTCTTCATCGCGTACCTGCGCGGGCCGAAGACGGAGATGAACATAGACACCGTGATGCGCCGCCGGCTCACCATCAGCGGCTCGACCTTGCGCCCGCGGCCGGTCGAGTTCAAGGGCGAGATCGCGCGCAGCCTGCGCGAGAAGATCTGGCCGCTCATCGAATCGGGCCGCATCAAGCCCGAGATCTACAAGACCTTTCCGCTGGAGCAGGCAAGCGAAGCGCACAAGCTGATGGAAAGCTCGCAGCACATCGGCAAGCTAGTGCTTACCGTTTAGCGGACTCGCTCTTCAACCATTCCAGGAACGCCGCGACCTCGGGCCGGGCCGCCGCGTTTTTCGACACGATCGCGAAGTAGGCCCGCGCCGGGTCGGCCTGGCTCTTGAACGGCGCGACCAGCGCTCCCTCGGCGATCAGGTCCTTCACCAGCGGGCTGCGGCCGAGCGCGACGCCGTGGCCGGCGACCGCGGCCGGGATGATCTGCTCGTAGCCCGAGAACGAGAGCGTGCCCGCGGGCCTCAGGTCCGCGATGCGCTCGACTTCGAGCCACGTCTTCCAGTGCAGCCAGGGGTGACGCACCTCGGGATCGTCGTATTGCAGAAGCACATGGTTTCTCAGGTCGCCGGGCTTTGCCAGCGGCTTCTTCCTGAGGAGCTTGGGGCTGCACACCGGGAAGACTTTCTCGCCGAAAAGGCGTATCGCGTTCGGGCCGGCGAGCGACGCCGGGCCGTGGCGCAGCGCGAGGTCGAGCCCGTCGCGCTCCAGGTCCTGCACCTTGGTGTCGGCGGTGATGCGCACATCGACCCCCGGGTGATCGCGCGTGAAGCCCGCGAGGCGCGGGATCAGCCACAGCGCCGCGAACGAATGCGTGGTGGTCACCGAGAGCGCCTTCTTGCCGGCATGCGCGCGCAGCCGGTCGGTGGCCGTGCGCATCGTGGAGAGCGCCTGCGCCGCGGCGGCATAGAACTGGTGCCCGGCCTCGGTGAGCGCGAGCGCGCGGTGGCGGCGCTGGAACAGGACCACCCCGAGCTGGTCCTCGAGCTCCTTGATCTGGCGGCTCACCGCCGACTGCGTGAGATGGAGCTCCTCGCCCGCCTTGGTGAACGACAGGTGGCGCGCGGCCGACTCGAAGCCGACCAGCAGGTCCAGCGCCGGCAAAGCATTCCGGTTACGCATGCCAGATCTGAGAATTTACCGTTTGAGAGCCGAGGCGTAAGCATGCATCCTGCGCATACCAAACGCAAGGAGCCGACCATGAGAATCGAACTGAGGACGGGTGAGTTGCAGCTGCAGCGGGGCCAGACGCTGAAGGTGGTGGACGGCGCGGGCAGCACCATCTGCGCCAGCCAGGCGGCGGTATGGATCACCGAGGAAAACCGGCCGCGCGACATCGTGGTCGAGCCCGGTGGCTGCTACCGACTGCGCGAGCGCGGCGTCGCCGTGATCGAGGCGCTCGGCCAGGCGTCGGTTTCGTTCGCGTAACGGAGACGCCCATGAGATACGACTTCACGTATGTGCAGGCGGCGCAAGCCAGGGCTCGCCAGGAACGCGCCGAAGCCATCGTCACCTACATCCTTTCGCTGTTCCGGAGGACCCGATGAAACTGACCTACGAAGCCATCCTGAACGACCACAGCCTGCTGGAGCGCGTAATGATCGACGCGCACCGCGAGCGCGCGGAAACCATGCACCGGCTGCTCGTCGAGCCGATCAAGCGCCTGTTCGCCGACCATGCCGCTCGTCCGCATCTCGCTCGCCAAGGGTAAGCCCGAGGCCTACCGGCGCAAGGTGGGCGACGCGATCCACCGCGCGCTGGTGGAAGCGGTCGGCGTGCCGCCGCTCGACCGCTTCCAGCTCCTCACCGAGCACGAGCCCGGCGACCTGGTCTACGACTCGAACTATCTCGGCATCGCGCGCTCGGGCGACCTCGTGATCGTGCAGATCACGCTGAGCGCCGGACGCACTCTCGAGCAGAAGCGCGCCCTCTACCGGCGCATCGCCGCCAACCTCGCGGCCGCGGTGGGCCTGCGTCCGCAAGATGCGTGGATCAACCTGGTCGAGGTAGCCAAGGAGAACTGGTCCTTCGGCAACGGCGTCGCCTCATACGCACCGGCGGAGGCGCAAACCGCATGACCCCGGTCGCTCGCACCGGAACGCGCGGCGCCATGGTCTACGTGCAGGCTTCGGCGCCGGAGCCGCGGCAAGTGCTCGAGCAGATCGAGGAGCTCCTGGAATCGCTCGGCACCAGCAAGGCGAAGCTGCTCACCGCCCGGGTGCTCCTTTCGGACGCGGACCTGTTCCCGGACTACGACAGCGCCTGGAATGAATGGCTCGACGCACTGCGGCGGCCGCTGCGGGTCTGGCGCCTGGCCGACTCGCGGCCCCAGGACCGCCTGATTGACATCACGGTCACCGCCACGAAATAGCACTGGAGGAAAACCATGTACGACCACATCGGATTGAAGGTGAAGGACCTGAAGGCGGCGGTGCGCTTCTACAAATCGACGCTCGAGCCGCTCGGCTACCTGCCGGATGATTCCGGAACAGGCTTCGGGCCTCGTGGCCAACCCGCCCTCTGGCTGCATGCCGACGGGCAGTCGGGTGGCGGAACGCACGTCGCATTCCGGGCCACCGATCGTCAGGCGGTCGACAGGTTCTACGCTGCGGGCCTCAAGGCCGGCGGCCGCGATAACGGCAAGCCGGGCCTGCGCGCCGACTACAGCCCCACGTATTACGCCGCGTTCCTGATCGATCCGGACGGGAACAACGTCGAGGCCGTCTGCGTGAAATAGAATGGGGAGGTGTTCAAGCCCGACCTCCTGAAAGGCAAGCGTATCCTCATCACCGGCGGCGGCACCGGGCTCGGCAAGGAGATCGCCACCAAATATCTCGAGCTCGGCGCCGAGCTGTGGATCTGCGGCCGCCGCGGCGGGGTGCTCGAAGAGACCGCGAAGTCGCTCGGGGGAAAAGTCAGAACCCATGCCGTCGACATTCGGGATGCCGCTGCGGTCGACGCGATGGTGCAGCGGATCTGGGACGAAAGCGGGCCGCTGACCGGCCTGGTGAATAACGCCGCGGGCAACTTCGTCAGCCCGACCAAGGACCTCACGCCGAACGGGTTCAACGCCATCGCCAACATCGTGTTCCACGGCACGTTCTACGTGACGCACGCCGTGGGCAAGCGCTGGATCGCCGGCGGCCACAAGGGCTCGGTGATCTCGATCCTCGTCACCTGGGTGCATACCGGCTCGCCGTACGTCGTGCCCTCGGCGATGTCGAAAGCCGGCCTGCACGTGATGACCAAATCGCTCGCCGTCGAGTGGGGTAAGTACGGCATCCGCCTGAACGGCATCGCCCCCGGGCCGTTCCCGACCGAGGGCGCGCAGAAGCGGCTGCGCCCCGGTGCCGGTTTTGAGGATTCCTCCCAATTGAACCCCATGCGGCGCGTGGGACGGATGGAGGAACTACAGAACCTCGCCGCCTTCCTGATGGCGGATGGCTGCGAGTGGCTGACCGGCGAGACCATCGCGATCGACGGCGGCGGCTACCTCGCCACCGGCGCCGCCGGCTACTACGTCGCGCTCGACAAGCTCACCGACGCCGACTGGGAGCGCATGCGCGCGATGATCAAGGCCACGAACGATAGAGACAGGGCCGGAAGGACGGCCTAAATGCAGGACCGCGCCGACCGCACTGTCTGATGGTGATGACACCGCGTCCGGCCGCGACGCTGATCCTTCTGCGCGAAGGAACGGAAGTGCTGATGCTGCAACGGACGCAGAGCGCCGCATTTCTGGGCGGCGCGTACGTGTTTCCGGGCGGCTCGCTCGACCCCCAGGATAATTCTTCGGACCGCGTCGTCGGCCTGACCCAAGCGCAGGCGAACGAGCGGCTGAAGGTCTCGTCCGGCGGCATCGCGTACTACGTCGCCGCCATTCGCGAATGCTTCGAGGAAGCGGGCATTCTTCTCGCAAGGGAACGAAACGGCGCACCGCTGTCCGCAGAACGGGCAGAAACCTTGATGCACTGGCGAAACAAGCCGTTTCGCGAATTGCTCGAGGCCGAGGACCTTTACATCCCCGCGGGCGAGCTCGCGTACTACGGCCACTGGATCACCGCGCCCGGCCGCTCGCGTCGCTTCGACGCGCGCTTCTTCGTCGCGCTCGCGCCAGCCGGACAGCGAGGCTCGCACGACGCGGCCGAGACGGTACACGATGTCTGGATCACGCCGCGCGAAGCGCTGGAGCGCGCGGGGCGCGGAGAAATCGAGCTGGTCAATGCGACCCAGCAGTCGCTCAAGGAGCTCGCGCGGTTCGCCGATGCGCGCGCCGCCTTCGAGCATGCGCGCGCGCTCTCCGAGATCGACGAGAACCGGGCCTGCTGGGCGCAAGGGAAGGAAGGCGCGAAGATCTTCCGGCGCGGCGACGCGCCCTACTTCGAGGTCCACTGGAGCGATCCCGGGGAGAGCGGCGAGACCACCTACGACCTCGTCGCCGGCGCGCCGAAGCGCCTCGATCGCTGGGTGACGCGCCTGATCGCGCCGAATCCGGGACTGATGACCGGCCCCGGAACGAATACCTACATCGTCGGCGGGGTGGCGGTGATCGATCCCGGGCCCGCGATCGATTCGCACATCGAGAAAATTCTCGAAAACAAGAATCTGAAATGGATCCTGTGCACCCACACGCATCTCGATCATTCGCCCGCCGCGGCAGCGGTGAAGGCGGCCACGGGAGCGCAAATCCTCGGGCGACCGGCGCCGGCCGGCCAGGACGCGACCTTCAAGCCCGACGCCACATTGGAGAACGGCCAGCGCGTCGAGGTAGGAGGAACGGCGGGTTCAATCTCGCTTCGCGCAATCCACACGCCGGGGCATGCCTCGAATCATCTCTGCTACATGCTCGAAGAGACGAAGATGCTGTTCACCGGCGACCACGTGATGCAAGGCTCGACCGTGGTGATCAATCCGCCCGACGGCGACATGCGCGCGTACCTGAAATCGCTCGAGCGCCTGCTCGGCGAGGAGATCGCGATCATCGCGCCCGGCCACGGCTACCTGATCGGCGCGCCGCACCGCGAGCTGAAGCGCCTCATCGCGCACCGGCTCAACCGCGAGCGCAAAGTCGTCGCGGCGCTCGAGCGCCTCGAGCATCCGTCGCTCGACGAGATGCTGCCGCTCGTCTACGACGACGTGCCCGAGCGCATCCACCGGGTCGCGGCGCGCTCGCTCACCGCGCACCTCGAGAAGCTCGTCGCCGACGGCGCGGTGCGCGTCCAGGCCGGCATCTATACGCTGGTAAAATCCCGCTAGACGATGCGGCGTCATGTCGGCTGACCACGAAAAGACGATGAGGCTGGTGACCAACCTCGATCGCAAGGCGATCGAGGCGCGGCTCGCCCAGGTGCGCGAGGATGCGCTGTCGGCCAACCTGAAGGAGCTCGCGGACATGTTCCACGGCATCGAGGGCATGCCGCGCGTGCAGATCGAGCAGAAGGTGAAGAACGCGCTGAAGTGGCTCACCGACAAGCCGCAGCTCAACCGCATCGCCTCGCAGCTCGAGCTGGTCGGCCTCAACCTGCCCAACCTGAAGTAATCCTGGTTTTCGATTACGACCTTTTCACCATAGGCGGCGGCTCCGGCGGAGTGCGCGCGAGCCGCGTCTGCGCCGCCTACGGAGCGAAGGTCGCGATCGCCGAGCCGGGACGCTTCGGCGGTACCTGCGTCAACGTCGGCTGCATTCCGAAGAAGCTTTTTTCCTACGCCGCGCACTGGCGCGAGGACTTCCACCTCGCCGCCGCCTATGGTTGGACGGTCGGGGAACCGCGCTTCGACTGGCAGACGCTTCTCAAGAACAAGGATCGGGAGATCGCGCGCCTGAACGGCGTGTACGAGCGCGTGCTGGTGAATGCAGGCGTCGAGATCCACAGGGCGCGCGCCACGGTCCTTGGACCGAGCGAAGTCGAGATCGACGGCAAAAAGCGAACGGCAAAGCACATTCTCGTGGCGACCGGCTCCTGGCCGCAGCTCCCCGTCATTCCCGGCATCGAGCACGCCATCACCTCCAACGAAGCGTTCGCCCTCGAGCGGCTGCCGAAGCGCGCGGTCGTGGTGGGCGGCGGCTACATCGCGCTCGAGTTCGCCTCGATCTTCCAGGGCCTGGGGGTCGAGACCCTGCTCACCTACCGCGGCAAGCGCCTGCTGCGCGGCTTCGACGCGGAGCTCGGCACGCGCATCGCCCAGGAGATGTCGGCGAAGGGCGTGAGCGTGTGCTTCGGCTGCGAGCCGGCCGCCATCCGCAAGAGAAACGATCTTGAAATCGAATTCACCGACGGCAGGATCGAGCGGACCGATCTGGTGATGTTCGCCACCGGCAGGCGCCCCAACACCGCGAAGCTTGGCCTCGAATCCGCGGGCGTGAAGCTCGCCGCCGACGGGGCGGTCATCGTCGACCGGTTTTCGAGGACGAATGTGGATTCCATTCATGCCGTGGGCGACGTCACGAACCGCATCAACCTCACGCCGGTCGCCACCGCCGAAGCGATGTGGCTCGCGAGGACGCTGTTTCGCGGCGAGCCGACGCCGGTCGACCACGACAACGTGCCGACGGCGGTGTTCGCCAATCCGAACCTCGCCACGGTCGGGCTCTCCGAGGAGCGGGCGCGCGAGCGCTTCGGCGCGATCGACATCTACAAAGCCTCGTTCCGCGCGCTCAAGGTCGTCATGAGCGACCAGCCCGACAGCACCTTCATGAAGCTCGTGGTCGACCGGGCAAGCCAGCGCGTGGTCGGGGCGCACATGATCGGCGCCGACGCCGGAGAAATCATCCAGGGGGTTGCGATTGCGGTGAAGCTTGGAGCGACCAAGGCGCAGTTCGACGCGACCATCGGGATTCACCCGACCGTGGCCGAGGAATTTGTAACGATGCGGGAGAAAGCAATGTAGGACCGTTTCTTGCTGCGGCGACGTCACTATGAGACGCCACCAATCGATCTGGGCGGCCACGGCCGCGCTGCCGAGCTTTACTCCCCTTGAGCAAAACATCCACGTCGACGTCTGCATCGTCGGCGCCGGCATTTCGGGCCTGACCACCGCTTATCTGCTCGCACGCTCCGGAAAGCGCGTGGCAGTCCTGGACGACGGCCCGGTCGCGGGCGGGATGACGCAAATGACGACCGCCCACATCAGCAACCAGCTCGACGACGGATGCGTCGAGCTCGAGAAGCTCCACGGCCGCGAAGGCGCGCGGCTCGCCGCCGACAGCCACACCGCGGCGATCGACCGCATCGAGACCATCGTCCGTCAGGAGCAGATCGACTGCGACTTCACGCGCCTGGACGGCTATCTGTTGCTCGCCGAGGGCGACACGCGCGAGACGCTCGAGCACGAGCTCGAGGCCGCGCACCGCGCCGGATTGCGCGCGGTGGAGCTCCTCGAGCGCGCGCCTTTCCGCTCGTTCGACACCGGCCCCTGCCTGCGCTTCCCCGCTCAGGCACAGTTCCATCCGCTCAAGTACCTCACGGCGCTCGCCGAGGCCATCCATCGCGAGGGCAGCCGCATCTTCACCGGTACGCACGCCGACCAGATCGAAGGCGGGGTTCCGGCGCTGGTGCATGCCGGGAAGCACGTCGTCACGGCCGACGCCGTGGTCGTCGCGACCAACGTCCCGGTCAACGACCGCGTCGCGATCCATACCAAGCAGGCGCCATATATGACCTACGTCATCGCTGCCCGCGTCCCGCAGGGGTCGGTGCCGAAGGTCCTGAGCTGGGATACGGGCGACCCCTACCACTACCTGCGACTTCACGATGATCTGCTCATCGTCGGCGGCGAGGACCACAAGACCGGCCAGGCGAGCGACGCGCCCGAGCGCTACGCGCGGCTCGAAGCCTGGGCCCGGGCACGGTTTCCGGAAATGGGCGAGGTCGAGCTCGCCTGGGGCGGCCAGGTCATGGAAACGCAGGACTTTCTCGCCTTCATCGGCCGCAACCCGATGGACCACGACAATGTCTACGTGGTGACCGGCGACTCGGGCATGGGAATCACGCACGGCACCATCGCCGGGATGCTGCTCAGCGACCTGATCCTCGGCCGCACCAACCCCTGGGAGGCGCTCTACGACCCCTCGCGCGTCACCTTGCGGGCCGCGGGCGACTTCGCGCGGGAGAACTCCAACGTGGCGCTGCAGTACACCGACTGGTTGACCGGCGGCGACGTCGCTTCGGCGGCCGATGTCCGCCCCGGCAGCGGAGCCATCGTGCGCCGCGGCCTGGAGAAGATCGCGGTCTACCGCGACGAGCAAGGCCAAGTCCACGAGTGCCTCGCCAAATGCCCGCACCTCGGCTGCGTGGTGCACTGGAACCCGGCCGAGATCACCTGGGACTGCCCCTGCCACGGGTCGCGCTTCGATCGCTATGGTAAGGTGATCAGCGGCCCGGCGAACCGCGACCTCGCCACGGCCGAGCGCACCGGGGAGAAGCGCGCCGCCTGAAGACAAAACCTGGCTTCACCGTACGCATGACGATCGAGCGCCCAGTGCTCGACGTCTACAATTTCATCGTCGAACCCAGGAACCTTCCCAAGTGGGCATCGGGGCTTGCCTCCGGCCCCGGCGGGGCCTCGGTCAAGGTGCGCTTCGTCGAGCGCAACAAGTACGGCGTGCTCGACCACTACGTCAGCGTCGGCTCCGGCCCGGAGATTTACATGCCGATGCGCGTGTTCCCGAACGGCGACGGCGCCGAGCTGCTGATCACCGTATACCGCCAGCCGGGCGTGACCGAGGAGAAGTTCGTCGACGACACGCAATGGGTGCGCCGCGACCTCGAGGCGCTCAAAGAACTGCTCGAAAAATAAGCGAAGTCCCCGAGGCCAGAAGCATCAGCGCCACCACCCGCATCAGGGCGTCGCGCGAGATGCGCCGGAAGATCTTGCGGGCGACCCAGATGCCGAACAGGCACGCGGGCACCACCGCGAGCGCTTTCAGCCAGACATCGCCGTCCAGCAGCAGGCCGGTGATTGCAAAGGCGATCAAGCGCAGCGAAATGCTGGTCAGGGTCGCGAACCCCAGCGTGGCGCGGAACTGCTCCTTCGTCAGTCCGCGCTGCGAGAGGTAGATCGCGTACGGCGGGCCGCCGGCGCCGAAGACGGTGCTGGTGATGCCGCCGGCGAACCCCGCGACCCATGCCCAGCGCGGCGAAACGATCTTCATCGAGGCGCGGCGCACGAGGTTGAGGATCGCGAACCACAGGATGAAGAGGCCCAGCAGCGCCATGCCGGCGGCGCGCGGCAGGTTGACGAGCAGCGTCACGCCGAGCGCCGTGCCGGCGAAGATCATCGGCACGAGGCGCGTCCACTCGGAGCGCACCGCCTTCCTGGGGTTCTCCAAGCCTACGCTGATCGCCGCGGCGAGGTCCGCGAGGACGAACAGCGCCAGCGCGAACTTGAGCGGCACGAAGTGCGTCGCAAGGGGAATGGTGACGAGCGCGGCGCCGAAGCCGGTCACGCCGAAGACCAGCGCCCCGACAAAGGCGATGGCGGCGAGCGCCGCCGCTTCAATCACACGGTGACTGCCGGATTCAGCGAGTAGCGCCCGGTGATTTTCGCGGTGCCCAGCACATGGCCTTTCATCGCCTTGAGCACGTGGGCGGAAGTGAACTTGCGCTGCACCGGGCACTTCTCGACGTCGAGGGCGAACAGCGTGAACGCGTAGTGGTGCGGGATCGAGTCGTTCCAGGGCGGGCACGGGCCGTCGTAGCCGAAGTAGTCGCCCGCCATGTTGGGATCGTTCTTGAACCAGGCGGTGTAGTCGTTGATCCCCTGGCGCGTGTTGCGCGCCGCGAGCGGGCCGCTCTTGCCTTTGGGCGTGACGCCGCTCGAGAACTCGCCGTCGCGGATGGGCGAGCCGCTCGCCGGCATGTCGATCAGGACCCAGTGCGTGAACACGACCCGCGGCAGGGATGCGGGAATGGTGCGGCCCTCCTGGTTGACGTCGTCGGCCTTCGATGGCACGTCAGGGTCGTGGCAGATGATCACCACCGACTGCGTGCCCTTCGGCAGGTCGGACCACGCGAGCTGCGGATTGCGGTTCTGGCCGAGCTTGATGCGGCTCGCGGCATCGGGAACGCAGAACGCGCAATGCTCGGGAATCGCGCCGCCGTCGGCGAAGCTTTCGCTCGTGAATTTCATGCGGCGATTATAAGCTCCGCCGCATTCCACCGGTTCATGGCGCGAAGGCGCGAGACATAGCGCGTGAACGGCAGCCCGAGCCGCGATTCGAGCTGCTCGGCTCTGCTGCGCAGCGCGCTCCACGCAATGGCGGACGACACGCCCTTGAACGCAAATGCGAGGATGTTCGGATCGTAGAGCGCGGGCATGCAGATCACCGCGCCGCCGAACGCGCGCTCGAGGCGCTCGAGCGTGGCATCGAGCTTCGGATCGTCGTTCATGAAGTTGACCACGAGCGCGCCCGGCTCGTTGAGCGCGAGGAAGGCGCCGTCGTAGAACTCGCCGCTCGCGAGCCGCGGCACGTGCAGCTCGTCCTCGAACGCGTCGATCACGAGGACGTCGCAGCACTCCGGCGCGAGCGCCTCGGCGCCGTCACCGACCTCGACGCGCAGGCGCTCGCCGTCGGACGGCAGCGCGAAGTGCTCGCGCGCAGCCGTGACGATGCGGCTGTCGAGCTCGACGATTCGCACCCGGGTTTTTCTCAGGTGCCTGAAAAAAAACTTGGCGAGCGAGCCGCCGCCCAGGCCGATCATCAGCGCCTCGCGCGGCTCGGGATGGAACAGCAGGAACGCCATCATGCAGCGCGTGTAGTCGAGCGCGAGCGCGTACGGATCCTCGAGCCGCATCGAGCTCTGGATCGCCTCGCCGCCGACGTGCAGCGTGCGCACGCCGCGCGACTCGCTAACTGCGATAGAGGGCTTTTGCTTTCCCATACAGAGGCAGGACGCAGGCCGCGGCCCCGAGCGAGCACGCAGCGCCGACCAGCATCGGAAGCTGGTAGCTGCCGCGAGCGTCGAACGCGACTCCCGCGAGCCAGGGCCCGACTAGCGTGCCGACGCCGCAGCCGGTGTAGAGGCAGCCGATGATGCCCGACACCGAGCGCGGCCCGTAGAGGTCCATCACGATCGTCGGCAGGAGCGCCACGTACGCGCCGTAGCAGATGCCGAACACGAGGGCGAAGAGCGCGAGCACCCAGTAGGCGTCAGCCGCCCACCACAGGATGAACATCGCGCCGAGCCCGGCATACATCGCCGACAGCGACGGCATGCGCCCCAGCCGGTCGGCCGGGACGCCGATGGTGAAGCGCCCGAGCAGGCTGCCCAGGCCGATCAGGCTCACCAGCGTCACGCCCTGCGCGTGGCTGTAGCCGGCGTCGACCGCGTAGGGGCCGAGATGCACCATCGGCACGAACAGCCCGATGCAGCTCAGCACAAGCGACGCAAAGAGCAGCCAGAATGGGCTGGTTTTCATCGCGGCTGACAGCGAGAACCCCTGCGGAGTGCCGGCGGCACGGTGCTCCGTTTCCTTGATGGCGAACGCCGCGATTCCCCCTAGCACGAGAACAAGAATCGCAAGCCCGAGGTAGGCGCCGCGCCAGCCGAAAAGCGCGATCCACCAGGCGGCGAGCAGCGGCCCGGCAATGTTGCCCGCGCCGATGCCGGCGACCGCGAGCCCGGAGGCGAACGCGCGGTTCGCCGCGAACCACGGCTGCACCGCGCCAATCGACGGCACGTAGGTGAGGCCGACGCCGAGGCCGATGCCGATGCTGTAAGTGGCATACAGGACGCCGAGCGACTGCGCGCGGCTCGCGAGCCACAGCGCGATTGCGAGGCACGCGACGCCGACGAGCGCGACACGGCGCACGCCGTAGCGGTCGGCGAGCAAGCCCGCCGGTGCGCCCGAAAGAAACCAGAGAAACGCCGCGACCGAGAAAACGAGCGCGATGTCGCCGCGCGAAGCGCCGAACTGCGCTTCGAAGGAAGTGAAGAACGCCGCGAACGAATACGCGGCGCTAAAGCCGACGAACATCAGGGTGAAGGCCGCCGCGACCACCACCCAGCCGTAGCGGCCCTGGTTCAAATCGCCGCGATGACTTCGACTTCGAGCAGCAGATCGGGATGGACCAGCGCTTCGACGCCGACCAGCGTGCTCGCCGGCAGCGCCCCCTCCTTGAGAAAGCGTTGCCGGACTTCGCGGTACGCGCCCACGCGCTCGGCGTTCATGCCGACCATGTAGCCGTTCATCTTGATGACGTCGCCCCAGCCGGCGCCCGCCGCCTTCAGCGCCGCGGCGACGTTCTTGAACACCTGCTCGCTCTGCGCGCGCATGTCGCCCTTGCCGACCACGTTGCCGGCCGCGTCCCAGCTCACCTGCCCCGATACGTAGACCAGCTTCCCCGTGCCTTCGACCGTGACCGCGTGGCTGTAGAAGCGCGGCGTGCTCATTTCTTTCGGATTGAGGTATTGCCTCTTCATCAGGTGACCGCTCCTCTCGCAGTGATGGGCCAGAGCGCCTCGACACGCCCGTCCCGGACGCAAACGTACCAGTCGTAAAGATTGATCGTCGGGTCGCAATGGCCCGGGACCAGCAGCAGCTTGTCGCCGAGCGCGGGAGCGGGTTTTCCCTCCACCCATCCGTGCTCGTCCGAGGCATGGGTGTAACTTAGGGTTTCTCGTTTCCAGATCGTCGGCATACCGGAGTCCACGCTCGAAGCCTTCAGGCCGGCGTCGACGATCGCCATGGACGCCGAAGGGCGGCTCATCACGGTGCTCAGCACGAAAAGCGCGTGCTCGAAGCGCGGCAGCGGCGCCGCCCACTCGTTCTTCGCATAGTCCGCATCCATGAACGCATACGAGCCGGGCTGGATCTCGTCCCACGCGCCCGCCTCGACCTCGAGCATGAAAGTCCCGCTTCCCGCCCCGGTCACCACCGGACACGCGATGCCCGCCTGCTTCAGCAATCTCTTGGTGTGCTGGACGTGCTGGGCCGCGGTTTCGATCACCGCATGGCGCTCTTCCATGCTGCGGATGTGCTGCGCGCGCCCGTGGTAGGCCTGCAGGCCCGCGAAGCGCAGATGGGCGTGCTTCACGATTTCTTTCGCGAGCGCCACCGCGGGCTCGCCCGGAGCGACTCCGCAACGGCGCATCCCCACGTCGATCTCGATATAGACGTCGAGCTTTGCTCCGGTGGCGGCGATTGCGCGCAAGTTCTCGGCGTGATCAACGCAAACCCCGATCTTCGCGCGGCGCGAGAGCGCGGCGAGGCGCTCGATCTTCTGCGCGCCGACGATTTCGTTGCTGACCAGGACGTCGCCGATGCCGCCGTCGACCATCGCCTCGGCCTCGGACACTTTCTGGCAGCACAGGCCGACCGCGCCCAGCGCGATCTGGCGCTTGCCAACCTCGGGGCATTTGTGGGTCTTGGCGTGAGGACGCACGCGCACGCGGCCCTTCACCAGGTCGAAAAGGGTCTTCTGGTTTTTATCAAAACTCGGTAAATCAAGAATCAGCGCCGGCGTGTCGACGTCCTCGAGCCGCTGGCCGACGCTTGCGGGGGCGCGCTGGCTCACGCCGCGGCCGCCTTCCGTGCGCGCTCGCCAAGCGAATACCAGACGATCGCGATGGCGACGAGGGCGACGAGCGGCAGCGCGAACAGATTGACGCGCTCCCAGCCCGCGGTGGTCACGGTCAGGCCCGAGGTAAGCGATGAGATCGCCATCATGGTGAAGATCGCCTGCTCGTTCGTGCCCTGCGCCTTGGCGCGCTCCTCGGGGCGGTAGGTCTGGGTGAGGAGCGTGGTGCCGCCGATGAAGAGGAAGTTCCAGCCCACGCCAAGGATCACCAGCGACCACCAGAACTGGGCGACCGCGATCCCGGAGAGCGCAATGCCGATGGCGGCGAAGTTGAGGAGCGCGCCCGCGAACATGACCGGAATCGTACCCACGCGCTTGATGAGCGGGCCGGTAATGAACGACGGCGCGAACATGCCGATGATGTGCGAGGAAATCACCAGCGCCGCGGCGCTGTAAGGATGGCCGCAGACCTGCATGGCGATCGGTGTCGAGGTCATCAGGAAGTTCATCACCCCGTAGCCGATCGCGCCCGCCAGCACCGCGACGATGAACTTCGGCTGTGCGGCGATCTCGCGCAGCGGCCGGCCCGAGGCGGCCTGCTCGGCCGCGCTCGGCGTCGGGATGCGGATGAAGCGCAGCAGCAGCATGGTCGCGATCGCGAAGCCGATCAGCGCGAGATACGCGCCCATGAACTTGGGCGCGAGGAGCTCGATGGTCCAGCGGCTGGTGGTCGGGCCGAGGATCCCGCCGACCAGCCCGCCGGCGAGCACCAGCGAGATCGCGGTCGCCTTGAAATCGGCACTCGCGATGTCCGCAGCGGCGAAGCGGTAGTACTGGCCATAGGCGTTATAGACGCCCCACACGAGCGTGCCGAAGCACAGCAGCCAGAAACTCTGCGCCCAGATCGCGCCGGTGCAGATCAGCGCGCCGACGATTCCCCAGAGCGTGCCGCTGATGAGCCCGCGCTGGCGCCCGACGCGCTTCATGTGCAGCGAGGCCGGCATCGTGCCGATCGCGCCGCCGAGCACCCAGAACGTCACCGGCAGCGTCGCGAGGCCGACGTAGGGCGCAAGCGCGAGACCGGCCAAGCCGTTGATTGCAATAAGAGTGGAGTTGTTCGTGAACAGCAGCGCCTGGCATCCTGCCAGCAAACCGACGTTGCGCTTGGTACTGTTCATATATACAGTATCGGGGTGGACAAGCAAGACCCCCGCTATCTTCGGGGAGCGCGCTCTTTCGTGCAGGGCCGTTTCGAAAGCGTCGCGCGCGAGGCGTTCGACGACGGCTGGACGCCGGATGAGCCCGTGAGTGACGAAATGAGGCGCTCGCTGAAGACCAGCGTCACCATCGAGCGCGCGCGCTCGATCATCTCGCGCAACGATTCTCCCGATATCGGCTTCTCGCAGTCGATCAACCCGTATAGGGGCTGCGAGCATGGTTGCCCCTACTGCTACGCTCGACCGAGCCACGCTTATCTCGAGCTTTCACCCGGCCTCGATTTCGAAACCAAGCTGTTCGCGAAGACGAACGCGCCCGAGCTGCTGCGCGAAGAGCTGGCGAAGCCGGGGTACAAGGCCAGTCCGATCGCGCTGGGCGCGAACACCGATTGCTATCAACCGATCGAGCGCAAGTACCGGATCACCAGGCAAATCCTCGAAATCCTGTCGGAGTGCGACCACCCGGCGACCATCGTGACCAAGTCCGCGCTCGTCGAGCGCGACCTCGACCTCCTCGGGCCCATGGCGCGAAAGAACCTCGTCAAGGTGTTCGTCTCGATCGGCACGCTTGACCGTGCGATCGCGCGCAAGATCGAGCCACGCGCGGCGAGTCCGCAGCGGCGGGTGGATGTCCTGAGGGCTCTCTCGCAGGCTGGAGTCCCCTGCGGCGTCATGGTGGCCGCATTGGTTCCTGCGCTGAACGACAAGACCATGGAACAGGTCCTTGAGGCGGC
>Ga0137428_1000416_pt1 | contig 18527 bp, 15 predicted proteins | sample EasRivERMZT718_2_FD_102305 | JGI IMG/M metagenome (GOLD analysis project Ga0137428, IMG submission 102305) | Soil microbial communities from meander-bound floodplain in the East River, Colorado, USA - East River MetaG ERMZT718_2 | ecosystem: Environmental > Terrestrial > Soil > Floodplain ...
CGAAGGTCCAGCGCCCCGAGCCCTGCGCCGCGCGCGCCGCTGCGTCGGAGTCTTCGGGCTCCTAGGAACAAGAGCGAGATCTCTGCGGGCCGGAGGCCCGCGCACCAAACTCTACGCGAGCTTGGGCTTTCGGGTGCGCGAACCTCCGGTCCGCAAATCCTGGATGAGGGCACTCAGGACCGAGACGAAGCGCGACCGGTCCGAAGGGGCGAAGGGAGCGGGACCGCCCCCCTGCAGGCCCGACTGACGGAGCTGCTCCATCAGGTCGCGCGTCGCCAGCGCGTCACCGATCGATTCCTCCGCGAAGGGCAGACCCGACGGTGAGATGACGCGCGCCTGGTTCTTCAGGCAGCGGGCCGCCAGCGGAATGTCGGCCGTCACGACGACGTCGTCCTGGCCGGCGTGCTCGGCGATCCAGTCATCGGCGGAGTCGAAGCCGCGCTTGACCTTGATGGACTCCACGCGTCCTGAACCTGCCATCTTTGGCGGGACGTGGATGGATCCGTGCGAGACGACGAAGACCTTCAGCTCGTGACGCCGCGCCAGCCGGTAGATCTCGTCCTTCACGGGGCAGGCGTCGGCATCGATGTAGATCGAGAGCAAACGTCAGCGCCCCCGCAGCCGCCGTTTGGGCGCGGAGCCCACGGGCGCGTACTTGTCCAGGATCTCCTGGAACCGCTTCTCACGGCCCAGCCCGTGCCCGCCCGACGAGGGGCGCTTGCTTCTCTTCCCGCCCCCCATGCCGCGGTGATGCCCTCGGCTGTGGCCGCCTCCCTCGGTCGATCTTCCGTTCCCTGAAGGCCGCCCTCCCCCATGCCTTCCGCCTGCGGCTCTCCCCCCGGCCTGCGCTTTCCCGCTCTTGCCGAAGGCCCCTTCGTGCTTCCCCTTGTAGTCGAAGCTCGGCAGGGTGACACGCGGCAGACGCTGACCCAGCGCGGCCTCAATCGCCCTGATGTCCCCTTCCTCCTCCGGGCTGACGAGCGTGAAGGCGGAGCCTGTGGCCTCGGCGCGCGCCGTCCTGCCGACGCGGTGGACGTAGGCCCCCGGGTCGGCCGGCACGTCGAAGTTCAGGACGTGGCCGAGCGACTCCACGTCGATGCCGCGCGCGACGATGTCGGTCGCCACCAGCACCCTGTGACGCCGCGTCTTGAAGCCGGCAAGGGCCGCCGTGCGCTGCGCCTGGCTGCGGTTGCCATGGATGCGCGCGCAGGCGATGCCGTTCCTGCCGAGATAGGCCGAGAGCCGGTCGGCGCGGTGCTTGGTGCGCGTGAAGACGATGGCGTCGACGATGACGTTCTGGGTCAGAAGCTCCAGCAGCAGCGCCGGCTTCAGGTCGCGGGCCACCGGGTAGACCGCGTGCGTGATGCCGACGGCGGCGGACATCTTCCGCTCGATGTTGATGATCACCGGGTCGCGCATGATCTCGCGCACCAGCCCCATGATCTCATGCGGCATGGTGGCGCTGAACAGCATCGTCTGCCGCGTGCGCGGCAGGTGCTTGAGGATCCGGCGCACGTCGGGGAGAAAGCCCATGTCCAGCATCCTGTCGGCCTCGTCGAGCACCAGGATCTCGAGATGATCGAGGCGCGCGTACGGACGGCGCATGTGATCGAGCAGCCGCCCCGGTGTCGCGACGATCACATCGACACCGCTCCGGAAGGCGTGCTCCTGGGGCCCCATCCCCACGCCGCCGAAGACGCTGGCCCCCGTGACCGGCGTGTGGACCGCCAGCTCCTCCATGTGAGCCGCAATCTGGCTGGCCAGCTCGCGCGTCGGCGTCAGCACCAGGACGCGCGTGGTGCCGCGCGGCTTGTCCATGATCCGGTGCAGGATCGGCAGCAGGAACGCGGCGGTCTTGCCGCTGCCGGTCATGGCGCTGCCGAGGATGTCGCTCCCGTCCGCGGCCGGGGGGATGGCCTGCTCCTGGATCGGGGTTGGCCGGGTGAACCCGAGCTCCTTCACCCCTTTCAGAAGGGCTGCGTTGAGCTTGAATCGGGAAAACGGCATCGTGGAGGTCCTCTCTTCTATGAAAACCGCGTCTCTGGGGTCGAAACACTATATCCCGGGACGCGATCCGCGGTTCGGCCCGATCAGGAAAAAAGGCCATGCGGGATCCCCCCACGGTCAGGGGGAGATCCCCCGCAAATGAGGGGGTTCGAGCAGGCGCGCGGCGTCCTGGTCGACGAGCCAGGTCAACCGTCCGCCGCGGATCGGCCGGATGAGCGACGCGGGTAACGCCTCGGTGGGCGCCTCGGCCATCAGCACATCGCGCAGCGTTGCCGCCTTGTCCACGCCGCTCACCAGGAACACAACGTGGACCGCGCTGGACAGCGCCGACACCGTCAAGGTGATGCGATGCGACCCGAGCCTCTCGACCCAGTGGGCAACCACGAGTCGGGTCGTCGAGCGCAGCCCGGCGGTGCCGGGAAAGAGGGACGCCGTGTGCCCATCGCTGCCCATGCCGAGCAGGACCAGGTCGAACAAGGGCCGGGGCCGCCGCGGTGCGGCGAGCTCCCGGAGGGTCTCCTCGTATGCGTCAGCCGCTGCGGCCGCGTCCGGGAGCTCCGTCCTGATCCTATGGATGTGGTCCTCAGGCACGCCGACACGCGACAGCATGGTCTCGTGGGCCAGCCGGTAATTGCTCTCTGGATGGTGCGGTGGCACATGGCGCTCGTCGCCCCAGAAGAAATGGATGCGCGTCCACGGCACCCTCGCCCGGAAGGCGGGCTCGCCTGCGAGCAGCGTGTAGAGTCCGTGCGGCGTCGAGCCACCGGCGAGAGCGACGGTGAACAGACCCCCGACGCCCGCGACGTCGCTCGCCTCGGTCGCGAACACTTCGGCGGCATCCCGCATCAGCTCTTCGGCATCCTTGGCGATCCGCACGGTGTCACCCGCGAGGATCAAGTGATCACCGTGAACTGGCGTCCGTCGCGCGCCAGCAGCGCGTCGGCTTCCGCAGGCCCGGACGTGCCTGCCGCGTAGTTGGGGAAGTCCCGAGGCAGCAGCGCCTTCCACACGTCGAGGATCGGAGTGACGACCTGCCAGGAAGCCTCCACCATGTCCGCGCGCTGAAAGAGCGTGGCATCGCCCGCCATGCAATCGTACAGGAGCCGCTCGTAGCCGGTGCTGGGCGTCGTGCCGAACCAGTCGGCGTACTCGAAGCTCATGTCCACGGCCCCGAGCCGCATGACCGGACCCGGGACCTTGGCGCCGAAGCTGAGAGAGATCCCCTCGTCGGGCTGCAGATGAAGGACGAGCCGGTTGGGCGCCAGCCGTTCGACCGACGTGTCGCGAAAGAGCATGAACGGCGCGCGCTTGAATTGGATGGCGATCTGGGTCATGCGCGAGTGCAGCCGCTTCCCGGTGCGCAGGTAGAACGGCACATCGGCCCAGCGCCAGTTGTCGACGAACAGCTTCAGGGCCGCGAAGGTCTCCGTCGTCGAATCCGGGGCGACATTCGGCTCATCGCGGTAGCCAGAGACGCGCTCGCCGTCCACCTCACCCGCGCCGTACTGCCCGCGCACGGCCCTTGTCAGGACCTCGCTCGGATCGAGCGGCGGGACGGCGTGCAGGACCTTGGCCTGCTCGTCCCGGACGGCATCGGCGGCGAACGAGACGGGCGGCTCCATCGCCGTGAGCGAGAGCAGCTGGAACAGGTGGTTCGGCAGCATGTCGCGCAGCGCGCCCGCCTGCTCGTAGTAGCGGCCGCGTTTCTCGACCCCGGCGTTCTCCGCCGCCGTGATCTGCACGTGGTTGATGTAGCGCCGGTTCCAGATCGGCTCGAAAATGCCGTTGCTGAACCGGAAGGCGAGGATGTTCTGCACGGTCTCCTTGCCGAGATAGTGGTCGATGCGATAGATCTGGCGCTCTCGCAGGGTCTTCGCGATGGCGGCATTGAGCGCGCGGGCCGTCTCGAGGTCGCGTCCAAAGGGCTTCTCGATGATCACGCGCCGCCAGCGGCCGTTGTCCTCGCGCGTCAGGCCGGCGAGGCCGAGCTGATCGACGATCCCGGCGAAGAGGTCGGGCGCGGTCGCCAGATAGAAGAAGTAGTTGCCCTGCGTCCCGTGGTCGCGATCCAGCCCGGCAAGCAGGGCGTGGAGCCGCCGGTAGGTCCCAGGATCCTCGAAGACGCCGGGCAGGTAATGGAGGCGCCGCTCGAGCTGCTCCCACAGGTGCGGCCGGATCTCGGTGGTCACGGCGTCGCGGATCTCCCGCCGGATCTTCTCGCGGAAGTCGTTCGTGGTCATCTCGTGACGGGCAACGCCGACCACCGCGAAGTCGCGCGGCAGCAGGTCGCCGGTCGCAAGGTTGTAGAGCGCCGATATCAGCTTGCGCCTGGTCAGATCCCCCGCGGCGCCGAAGATCACCATGGCGCATGGATCGGCCGGCCGCCCCTCCTGGGTTACCCGCTCCTCTGCGCGCCCCTTTTCCGCGGCGGCCATCGTCTCATCCCCCGCTCGGCCGCTCGACGTGCCCGCCGAACTGGTGGCGCATGGCCGAGAGCACCTTCTCGGCGAACGTATGGTCCTGCCGCGAACGGAAGCGCGCATAGAGCGCGGCGGACAGCACGTCGGCCGGCACGGACTGCTCGATCGCGGCCATGATGGTCCAGCGCCCCTCGCCGGAGTCCTCGACAACGCCGGAGTATCGGGACAGGGAAGGGTCTTCCGCCAGCGCGGTCGCCGTCAAGTCGAGCAGCCAGGAGGCGACCACGCTGCCGCGCCGCCAGGTCTCGGCGATCTCCGCCACGTCGAGATCGTAACGGTGACTTTCCTCAAGGACCTTCGAGCCGGCGCCCCGCATGATGTCGAAGCCTTCGGCATAGGCCTGCATCAGGCCGTATTCGATTCCGTTGTGCACCATCTTGACGTAGTGCCCCGCGCCCGACGGACCGCAGTGCAGGTAGCCCGCGCCGGCGGTGCCCTGGTTGTCGTCCCTGCCGGGCGTGGGTGGAATATCACCGGGGCCGGGGGCGAGGGTCCTGAAGATCGGATCGAGGTTCTGCACCGCGCGTTGAGGTCCGCCGATCATCAGACAGTACCCGCGGGCCAGTCCCCACACGCCCCCGCTCGTCCCAACGTCCACATACTGGATGCCTTTCGGCTCCAGCGTCTTGGCGCGCCGCACATCATCCTTGAAGTAGGAGTTGCCGCCGTCGACGATGATGTCGCCCGCGTCGAATCGCCGGGCAAGCGCCTGAACGGCCTCCTCGGTGGCCTCGCCGGCCGGCACCATGATCCATGCGGCGCGCGGTCTGGCGAGCCGGTCGATCAGGTCATCCAGCGCCGCCGCGCCGATCGCCCCCTCACCTCGAAGCTCCTCCACGCGGGCCAGGTTCAGGTCGAAGACGATGACCTTGTGTCCGCCGCGCATCAGGCGGCGCGTCATGTTGGCGCCCATCCTGCCGAGACCGATCATCCCGATTTCCATCGGTGCCGCTCCATGTCCCCTCAAGGGGTTCCGACCGTCCGATTGATCGTGAGGCGCGCTGCTCCAAGGCATGTTGGCAGATTGTTGTCGCAGCGGGATGTTACCACCAGGGCCAGCGGCGGTCGGGACAATGATATGCTCCCCGGCCGGAGGGGGTGGCATGGGGGCGGGACAGCAGAGTCTTCGCTTCTGTCGTGAGCTCGAGCTCAGGAGCCTTCGCGTGCCGGCGGATTCCAGCGACGCAGACCCGGCGCGCTTCGAGGCCGCGGCCACGTGAGATGGAGCGCCTGGATGGCCCTCCTCCTCCCGCTCGCCGGGTGCGCCGGGGAAGGGATCGTCGATCCGACCGCGCCGGCTCCACTCTGCACCGACATCGTCCCTTTCCGGCCCGAGTTGCACTGCATCCAGCAGTTCGTCTTCACGCCGACCTGCGCCTTCAGCGGATGCCACGCCAACCCGGGGGCTCAGCTCGGAATGGAGCTCTACGAGGGGAGGACCTTCATGCAGATCGTGGGGGTCCCGAGCGTCGAGGACCCCAACCTCCTGCGCATCGAGCCGGGCAACCCGGATGACTCATACCTGATCCGCAAGCTCAGAGGCGACCCGTCGATCGTCGAAGAGCGGATGCCCTTCGGTGGCCCCTACCTGACGCAGGAAGAGATCGACGTCATCGTCCAGTGGGTCCTTGACGGCGCCGAGGACAACTGAGATGCAGGACAGGGTCACACGACGGGGGTGGGGATGAACAGAGCCTTTCGCCTCGTCCTTCTCTGCGCATCGGCAGCGCTCGCCGCGCTCACCCCCGCGCACGCCGAGCCGTACATGGCCCTGCGGACCGGCAACTCGTGCGCCTCATGCCACACCAACCAGACCGGCGGCGGCAAGCGCACCCTCTTCGGCGCGCTGTACGGGCTGGAGGATCTACCGGCCTGGCCGATGACGCTCCCCGAGGGGCGCGCACCGCTGGATGGCACGCTGAACAACTGGCTGTCGATCGGCGCCGACTATCGCGGGCTGAACGCCAGCCGCTTCGCCGATTCGGGCAACACCAACAGCTTCGCGACGCAGGAAGGGAACCTCTACACCGACTTCACGCTCCTCCCCGACCGGCTGAGGTTCTACGCCGACGTGCAGCTCGCCCCGGGGAGCGCCAGCACGCGCGAGATGTTCGCGCTGATCGAGAAGCTGCCCGGCCGGCTCTACGTCAAGGCGGGGCGGTTCTTCGCGCCGTATGGCTGGCGTCTCCAGGACGACACCGCTTTCATCCGCGCCCGCACGGGATTCAACTTCCAGAGCCCCGACGACGGCCTGGAGATCGGATGGAACCCCGGCAGGCTCACCTCCAGCCTCGCCATCACCAACGGCGCCGGTGGGACCACTGACGACAACACCAACAAGAGGGTGTCTCTGGTTTCCTTCTGGACGTGGGCGCCGTTTCGCGCCGGGTTCTCCCTCGCCTCGAACCGTCAGGGAGAGGTCAGCTCGAAGCTGGCGGCGGTCCACTGGGGGGCGCAGATGGCCGAGCGGCTCGTCGTGCTGGCGGAGTTCGATGCCGGCCGCGACGAGAACACGACCACCGGCGTCACGACGCGCCGGCTGATCGCCTTCGCGGAGGCCGATCTCCTGGTGGCGAAGGGGTGGAACCTGAAGGGCTCCTTCGACTACCACGACCCCGACACGTCGGAGTCGGGAGACGAGGAGAACCGCGTCACGCTGGGCGTCGAATGCTTCGTCACCCAGCACGTGCAGCCGCGCCTCATCTGGCGCCGGACCGACCGGCCCCCCGAGGTGCACGGCGTGACGTTCGAAGACGACCGCGAGATCATCCTCGAGCTGCACATCTTCCTGTGATGGCCTTCGGGCTATTTTCCGGGTCTGGCGAGATGGCGGTCGAAAGCGACCACCCGGTCCACCCACCGGCTGACCGCTTCGGCGCCGGACGGCATGTCGAACAGCATCGTCTGACGGACGCGGTACATCACGGGCGCCGCGGTGACATCGGCGGCTGACATCGACGCCCCGATCAGCCAGTCGCGATCCGCAAGCCTTTGGGCCAGCGTGCGCGCCGCCTCGGCGAACGCGGCGGAGCATCGTGCTTTCATCGCGTCGTCCACCGTCCCTCCTGACACCCGATGGTGCACGACTTCCATCATGGGCCCGGCCAGCGTGTGGCGGGCGAAGAGCTCCAGGTCCTCGATGGCCCACTGCTCCGCGACGCTCCTGCCGAACAGTGGTGGCGTGGCGCGGAAGTTCGCATCGAGGTAGCGCAGGATCGCCGCGGAATCGAAGAGCACGCGGTCGCCGTGCACCATGACGGGCGTCAGCCATTGCCCGGAGAGCCGCACGATCTCCGCGCGATCCGCCGGATCGATCGTATGGAAGGTGTACGGGATCCCCTTGTACCCCAGCGCGACGCGGACCTTGATGTTGTTCGATGTCTCGAATCCGTGAACGACTACTTCAGTCATTGTGCTCTCCTGTCCGGGTTTTCCGGCGAGCATTCGCCGTCGTCAGGATAGCGTGGAGCGATTGCGCGGGGGCCGGGAGTCGGGGGCCCCGTGCCGCCGTCTCCCGCGATACAATTGCCACCGATGCGCGTCGACGCCGGGTCCGAGTTGCTGCACTACCGTCTCATCGAGAAGGTCGGGCAGGGGGGAATGGGGATTGTATGGCGCGCTCACGACCGCAACCTGGGGCGTGACGTCGCCATCAAGTTCCTCCCCGAGCACCTCGCCCAGGATCCCGAGCGTCTCGCGCGCTTCGAGCGCGAAGCGCGGCTCCTCGCTTCGCTCAATCACCCCGGCATCGTGACCATCCACGCGGTGGAGCGCATGGATGACGTGCGGTTCATTGTGATGGAGATGGTGCGCGGCAGGACGCTCGACGAGGTCATCCCGCCCGACGGGCTCGCTGAAGCCCGTTTCTTCCACCTCGCCTTGCCCCTGGTCGACGCCGTCGGCGCCGCGCACCGCCACGGGGTCATTCATCGCGACATCAAGCCGGCCAATGTCATGGTCGACGACGAGGACCGGATCAAGGTGCTCGACTTCGGCCTCGCCCGCCCCGACGACACGCCATCCGCGGCAACCAGCCGCGCTGACACTGCCGCGCCCGATCTGACGCGCGCCGGGGCGATGATCGGCACGGCGGCATGGATGGCCCCCGAGCAGGCCGACGGAAGACAGGTCGATCCCCGTTCCGACATTTTCTCACTCGGCGCGGTCCTCTACTCCATGGCGACGGGAAAGCATCCCTTCACCGGGTCGAGCACCGCGCGCGTGATCTCGTCGATCCTCAGGGACGACCCGCCGCCGGTCTCGTCGATCCGATCGGGACTCCCGAATGGTCTCAGCAGCGTCATCGGGGACTGCCTCAGAAAGGAACCCGATGCGCGGATCCAGAACGCCGCGGATCTGCGCGACCGTCTCGAGACGGTCTCCGCGCCCGGCACGACCACGCCGGGCGGCCCGGGCACGCCCCCGCACCGTGGAATCCTGTGGGCGGGCGTTCTGCTCGCCCTGGTCGTCGCCGCCGGTGCCCTGTGGCTCTTTCGATCGGGGTCTCCCGCCTCCCCCGCCGGCACGGGCCCGACGCAGGGGGATGCAGGCGCAACAGGGCGGCGGCTGACGCAGCTGACCTTCGGCGAGGCCATCGAGCAGTGGCCTGCCTGGTCGCACGATGGGACGAGGCTCCTCTACTGTGCGGAGATCGGCGGATACTGGAAGGTCTTTCTCAAGGGAAAGCAAACCGGAGACGCCCGGCAATTGACGACGGGCGACGGTGACAGCATCCAGCCCGCCTGGTCGCCCGACGGGCGCACCATCGCCTTCGTCCAGGCCACCGATCCTCAGACGCGGCTCCGGCCAGACGATGTCCTCTCGGGCCAGTACCAGGGGGGCGACATCTGGATGCTCGATGCCGCCAGCGGGGAGGCACGTATGGTGATCGAGGAGGCGTTCAACCCCGACTTCTCGAGCGACGGCGAGCATCTCGCGTTCGACGCTTCCTGGGCCGGTCCCCGCCGCATCTGGATCACCGACGGCCGTGGCAGGAATCCGCGGCAGGTCTCCACCGACACCTCCGAGGCCGTCTCCCACACGATGCCCTCATGGTCGCCCGATGGGACGCGCATCGTCTTTCAGAGCATGGAGAACACGAAGTTCGACTTGCGCGCCGTGACCGTGGCAGACGGCGAGACGGCGAGCTTGACCGACGATGCTTTCCTCGATACGGCCCCGGCCTGGTCCCCTTCCGGCAGGAGCATCTACTTCACGTCGGACCGCGGAGGCGGGCTCAACATCTGGAGATTGGGTGTGGATTCCCTCGGACGCGCGGCGGGCCCTCCCGCACAGCTCACCACCGGCGCAGGCCAGGACATCCAGCCGGCGCCCGGTCAGTCGGCCACAGGCGTCGCCTTCACCGTCCTGCAGCAGAACGCCGATCTCTGGCGTCTGCCGGTCGATCCCGCAACCGGCATGCCGACCGGCGAGCCTTCCCCCATCGTCGTCACCACGCGCGAGGAGAGCCGGGGATCATGGTCGCCCGACGGGACGGCCATCGTCTTCAACTCCGAACGCGACGGCGAGATGAACATCTGGGTTCGGGCCGCGGACGGGACGACCCGGCGGCTGACCAGCGGTCCGGGAGGAGACTACCAGCCGCAGTGGTCCAAGGACGGTCGCTCGATCGTGTTCTTCTCGGCGCGCTCCGGCAATCTGGATCTCTGGATCGTCGACGCTGAAACGACCGCGCTGCGCCAGCTGACCGACCACCCGGGGATCGACATCAATCCCTTCTGGTCTCCCGACGGGACGACGATCGCGTTCCAATCGGATCGGGACGGCCGGCTCGAAGTCTGGATCGTTCGCGCCGACGGCGCCTCCCCTCGTCGCATCTCGAGCGCCGGCGCCTCCGGCCACTTCCTGCGCTGGACCGACGATGGGGCCCAGGTCATCTTCAGCGCGGGGCCCGTGGGGCAGAGACGCCTCCTCAGGCAACGCATGGAAGGGGGCGACGGCACGGCCGAGAGGCTTCCCGACATCACGAGCGGGGGCCACATCTCGTTCTCGCCCGATCGGCGCCTCGTCATGGACGTGGCAGGACACAGAGTCCTCTGGGTGCACGCGATCGACGGCACGAGCCGGACGAAGGTGTTCGAGTTTGCGGATCCCGAGAGCCGCATCGACTACCCGGTATGGTCACCGGACGGGAAATGGATCCTCTTCGACCGGGTGGTCCCCCGCGGCGGAGACATCTGGCTCCTCGAAGGGGCCGAGTGATGCCGGCCCACTCGGATCCCCTTGACCCGGACGGTGGCTCAGCCGATCACTCGCATCCCTCGAACACTTGCAGCGGAAGGCCGCTGGGCACCGCATCGGGGAGCTGATCGCAGAAGTCGAGCACGCGCTCGTCGAACAGGCCATCGCGAACGAACGCCACGAGGTCGCTGAACTCCTGTTCCGAGAGTCTGTTCCGTCTGCGAACAAGAGGGTCGATCACCTCGGCGAGAATCCCCTCGAACGGTCCGACGGCGAGATCGGCGGGCAGGCCATTCGCCACCGGATCGTAGCTCCGCAGCGACCCGGCCACGTTGAGATGATGCGCGATCGCCGCGTCGAGCGTACCGAAAGCGCCGTTGTGGAAGAACCCCGGAGCGATTTTCAGGTTGCGCAACGGCGCGGTGCGGAACATGTAGCGCAGCGCCGGATCGCCCGTCGTCTGCATGAAACCGAAGTCCTCGTTCTCACCCGACCCATCGAAGATGACGTTGCCGGTGCCGGGGCCGAAGGCCGGCGCGACCTGCGGGCCGCCGATGCGGTGCGGAAGAAAGTCGCTGAACATCTCGTTCGACCCGCCCCCGACGGCGTGGCACCCGACGCACCGCGCTTTGCCGAAGAAGAGCAGGGCGCCGCGCTTCTGCGCGACCGTCATCGCGCGTCTCGCTCCGCGCGCGAATCGATCCAAAGGCGCGTCCGCCGCCGTGAGGCTTGCCTGGAACTCGGCGATCGCCAGCCGCCGCATGTGGATCGTGATCCCCCCGGCGGGGAGCGGCTCGCCACCGTTGAAGACCTCGCCGAACTTCTCGAGGTACGCGGGGACCGCGTTGAGGCGTGCGTCGACGGCATCCTGGATGGGGAAATTGTGGAACCCGGTGCCGTCCGGCGGCGGCAGCGGCTCCCCTTCACCGTCATCGAACACGAAGTGACGCGGTCCGAAGGGGCCTGGATTGTCGGTGATGCCGTTGAAGCCGGCCATCTCGACCAGCTCCGTCGAAGGGAGCGACCCCTGCGCGGCCAGCAGTATCGGCGCGTCGGTCACGATGCCCTCCGGCGCGGGGAACTCGAAGCCCTCCGACGGATCGAAGGGATCGCCCGACAGCGCCACGAATCGCGGCGTCCACATCAATGCCGGGTAGAAGACCGTGTTGGCAACCTGCGGGGAGCGGCGCTGGTTGCGCGGTCCATGCCGGTTCGGCCCGACGACATCGTTGTTGTCGACACCGATGGCCATGCGCTGCGCATCGCCGAAACCGAACGCCGGCGAATGACATCCGGCGCAGGAGTTGTCGTCGTGCAGTCCGAGGATCTTGTCGAAAAAGAGCAGCCGGCCCAGATCGGCCAGCGCGGGGTCGATCGGACGCCCGAGCCGTTCCGTCAGAGTGGACTCGATGCGGCCGGTGAACCCTTCGTTCGCGAGCGCTGTGGCGAGGCGCCGGTCGATCTCCTGCACGACATCCCGCCGCAGAATCTCCCCTCCCTCGTCTTCGCCGCCGCGCGCCGTCATCGCGGCTCCGCCGGCAATGGCCAACGCTGCGCCGAGCAGCAGCGGCGCCACGCGCCGACGCACTGCTCCCCTGGATTGATGGAAACGAGACATGTTCCCCTCCCTCACGTACGTCCCGTGTACGTGACCTGACTCCGCATTCACGACGCCCGACGCGTGCCACGGCCCGGCTCGGGTTACGCCGCAGTCTAACTCCGGATCGTCGTTACGGCGCCAGGGATCTGGCGGCTCAGTACCCGGTGCAGAAGATGGTGTTGAAGCCGTCGCAGGAAAAATTGCAGAGGAGCTCCCCCGGCAGATGCCCCTGACTCCAGCAGGTCTCTCCGCCGAGATCCTGCCCATCGCACAGCTCGAAGGGGGCTTCCCTCACGCCGTTGCCGCAGGTCGGGCAGGCGGGGCAGCCCGGTGTGCCATCGGTGCAGCAGCACCCGCTGAAGTCAAAGCCGCAGTGCGCTGTCGCAGGTGAGCACGCCGGATGCCATCGACGGCGGCCAGGCCGTACTGGGCGAAGACGGGATCGCGTGCCGCTTCCGCCACCGTCGTGCAGAGGATGACGAGGCCGACTGTGTGCTTCCAGGGAAGGCCCGACATGTCCATCACCTGAGCCGATGCTCGTTGAGCATCATACCCAGGTCATTGTCGGAAGTCGCTCCCCGGTTCCCGCCCGGAGTGGGGGGACGGGTGCCCCCCTGGTGGCACGGGGGGGGCGGGAGCGGGCCGGCTGCCTACTGATTGATCTCGGCTTCGGCCAGCGGAGCCTCGACTTCGGTCTGCTCTTGCGCCTCTTCGCCCGGCTCGATCGAGGCGCCCATCTGCGCGTTCTTCTTCACGGCCTTGCGCTGCGCCATGCGCGCGGCCTTGGCCTTCCTGCGATCTTCGCGACGTTGTTCCTTCTGCCGTTTGTTGGGTCCCGGCGGTCTGTTTGCTGCCAAGGGTTGCTCCTCTCGATGTCGGTGAAAGACGCTCCGGGAGCCATTCGCCCTCGGAGCCGTGGTGAGGTACAGATGCCGGGCGAAATGGAGGTGGGGACGCGTTCCAGGAGAATGGAACGTACGCACGCAGATTAGCACAGTTGCCGCTGCGCGAGCCGACTCTCGAGCCTGGTCGTGAGGCTACTTCGCCAGGAGGATCCCGATCATCTCAGGGGCGGGTTTGTGCAGAATCTGTGATACGATAGCCAGACTTCTGCGATCGCATGTCCCCGGGGGCGTTCGTGTGGGGGGGGTACGATGTCGATCGTCAAATCTGCGTGCAGTTTCCTTCCTGTCCTGGCGGCGAGCGCCTGCCTGACGGCGGGGGCGGGCCCCGTGCACCTAATGCCCGGCGCCGAGCAGGTGAATATCGTCTACGACGCGGCGCACGTGCAGCAGTGCACCCGCCTTCAGGACGTGGCGGTCTCCGACGGGATCCTGCGCCGGCAGCAGAACCAGGTCCATCCGGGACGGCGAGCCCGCGCCCACCAGCGTCTCCGCAATGTCACCGTGCACGAAGGAGGTGATACGGCGCTGATCACGAACGAGTCCAGCCGCGTCATCCCCGACCCTCCAAGCTTCAAGTGGACCATCAAAGCCGTCCTCTATCACTGCGCCGCGACACCGGCCACCGAGGCCGCCGCGAAGCCATGAGCGCCGCAGCCGCGAGGCGTTTCAGGTGGGTCGTGACGCCGGCGCTCGGCGCTGTCCTGCTGATGTGCCTCGTCTCACCGGCGAGCCCCGGCGAGACCGGGGGCCGCCTGATGGGGAACGCCGTCGACGAGAACCTGCGGCCGCTGGCCGGAGCCCTTGTGACCGTCTCCGGTTCGGGAGCAGTCGGCGTCCGCAACGTGCACACCGACGAGAACGGGAGGTACGCGATTCCGGGTCTTCCGATGCGCGAGCCGCTCGTCGTGCGCGCCATCGCGGAGGGGAAGGTCCCCAAAGTCTACGTTGGCATCTGGGTGCGCCAGGGAGGAGACACACGGAGGGACTTCCGGCTCAGGCCGCCGGAGCATCACGAGACCCTCGTCCTGCTCGATCGGAGGATCCCCTCCCACCTCCTCGCCCTCGAGGGGGCGAAGCGGACCCTGCCGGGCAGCGCCGTGGAGCTGGCCATCGAGGGAGAGACGCTGAAGGATGCGCGCCTCGTGAACGAGGAGATGCTGCACCAGCCCAATGCGGTCCTGGCGCTTGGCAGAGCAGCGGCGCAGCTCGCCCGGCGCGGGGCCCGTCAGACGCCGGTCGTTTTCGCCCTGGTTCCGGATCCGCAGGGAGACCAACTGCTCTCCTCCACCACTTGTGGCGTCGCGCTCAACGAGGGGCTGGAGGATCAGCTCGATCGCCTGGCGGCAGTCGCCCCAGAGGCCCGCAGCCTCGTCACGATCTTCGACCCGCGGCGGCTGGGGCGCAGCGTCACCGAGCTGGGCCGTCTGGCGAAGCAGCGCGGCATGGCCGTGACGGCGCGCTCGGCACGCAATCTCGGGCACGTCGAGAGGGCCATCATCAAGCTTTCCCGCGATCCGGGCGACGCCTTCTTTCTGCTCTGGGATCCGGAGCTCCTCGATGAACGGACTCTCAGCCTGATCCGCGAGTTCGTCCAGGCAAACGACTTGGTCTACATCGTTCCAGACCCTTCCCTTCTCGCCGCGGGGGGGACATTCACGGACGCCCCCGGGTTCCACGCGATGGGGGAGCGCGCAGGGGGCCTCGTCGGCGAGATCTTCAACGGCCTCGAGCCGCTGGACGTCGGCGTCGTATTCCCCGAGGAGCACACCTTCGCAACCTATCGCGAAGACCCTGCGCCCTGACGTCGTCCTATTCCCTGACCAGCACGCCGATTTTCTCCAGGGCGCTCAGGTAGCCGGCGACCAGATCGAGCGGCACCGGGCCGTAGATGGCGGACAGGTCGTCGCGGATGGCGCCGACGGTGCGCACGCCGTCGACCAGATTGAGCGTCTCGTAGGCGTATTCCCCTCCCGAGCCCCAGGCTCCTTTGAAGTCCAGAAGCCCGGGCCTGGGGATGCTGGCCTTCGCCGCGTGGTCCTCGAAGTAGTCGTAGCCGAACCCCGACATGGGGCCCCTCGGCTCGAGCCTCCGCTCATAGACGATGCGCGATGAGGGGTCGGAGGGCCCCGCCTTCACGACCGGGATGTCCGCCCGCGCCAGCTTCTCCAGCAGCTTCAGGTCGTCGTCGGTCGCCTTGCTCACTTCTTTCGGGATCGCAGCGAACCGGGTCACCGAGTCGAACACGGCGCGCTCGTAGTTCAGATGAAAGCGCACGAGGTTGCCCGCCTCCTCGGGGTGCGCGCGCGCGGCGCGTTGCAGCATCCCCGCCGTGCGCTCCAGGGCGTGGCGCCGCATCACCTGATGCAGCGCGGGAACGCCGGCGGACGTCAGATCCGCCAGGTACACGGCGCTCGCCGCGCCGATGAACCCGGCGCGCAGGAGCTTCGTGGCATCGATGTTGGCCACCACATCCTTGTTGGTATGGATGTAGCGGTCGGGCCAGTCGTTGAGGTAGATCACCGGCACCCGGAAGGAGCCCTCCGCCCAGACGTCGTGGTCGCTCCCCATCGTGTAGTCGGCGATCTCGGCGAGCAGCGCCTCCTTGCCCCCTTGCGGGTCCACGAGCGGGAAAGAGACAGTCGTCCCACCGGCATGCGCGCTGGTCTGATCGTTGACGAAGCGGCCGAACGCTTCGGACACGTCGTTGACGAAGGTCGGAAGCGTGCGGGGCGAGCGGGTGACGTGGAAGACGGCCTTGGTCGCGTCGGGCGCGCCCCCCACCATGTCCATGTGAATCGCGGCGGCGGCGTTGCCGACAAACGATGGACGCGCGTTGAGCAGCGCGATGGTCCCTTCGACCTCGGGGGGCCAGACGAACCGGATGCTCCGGCGCGGCGCCGGGATCTTCTGCTCGTGGATCAGCGTCGCGAGAGCGCGGGCCACCTCCAGGATGGTGGCACAGCCGCTGGCGTTGTCGTTGGCGCCGGGGTTCGGGTGATCGAGATGACAGGAGAAGACGACCTCCGACGACGCAAGGGCCGCTTCTGAGCCGGGGATCACCGTCGTGAGGATGTCGTAGGAGCCGGGGCGCTGACCGGCTTCCACCTTCCCGCGCAGGCGCACTGTCTCGCCGCGCGCCAGCTTCTCCTGCCATGCGCGCGCCTGCTTGAGCGACACCATGAAGGCGAACGTCGAAGGGGCCGGGAATGTCTCCAGATGCCCCCATCGCACCAGCGTCTCGTCCTCGCGCCACCACGCCGTGCGCTGGTTCTGCGCGTAGGAGACGATCCCTTTGGCGCCGAACTTGCCCACGGCGAGCTTCGAGACCGGACCGGGCTGCGCCGCGGCGAGGACGAAGCGCCCTTCCACCTGCCGGTCCTTGTAGTCCGACTCTTTGGTCCCCTCCCCCACGTCCACGAGGTCGGCGGTCAGCTCCCCGGCCGCGCTGTCCTGGGCCAGAGCGACCGGCGTCGCGGCGTACGAGGCGATCTTGAGATCCACCGGCGCCTCTCCCACCGGCAGCTCCCACAGCTCGGCGAAGACGGCGTCCCATGCCGGCCGGGAGCGCTGCGTCCCGTAGAAGATCTCTCCGTCGGCAGGAAGACGAATGAGTTCCGGCTTCAGGCCGCTGGCTTCGAGCTGCGTCCTGATGTACTCCATGGCGGCCGAAAAGCCGCGCGAGCCGCGCATCCGGTGATTCAGCGTCAGAGCCTGCACGTGGCGCTTGGCATTGCTTCCCGACAACTCGCCGGCAAGCGCCGAGACGGTGGGCGCGGGAAGCAGCGGCGGTGGATCGTCGGCGTGGGCGGCGAAGACCGCCTGCCGGGCCGTCATGGCCGCGGTCAGAAGCGCGCACCCGATGACAATGCCCGCCTGCCACCTGGTGCGCACCGAGGCGCCGCGCCGCATGTTCAGCGCCACGACGCCGTCCGCGACTCGCGCGAGAAGCGCACCTGCCCCCCCACGATCGTCATGTCCACCTGCGCGGACCGTATCTCCGCCACGGGGATCGTCATGATGTCGCGCGACAGGACGACGATGTCGGCGAGCTTGCCTGGTTCCAGCGACCCCTTCAGGCTCTCTTCGAACGCGGCACGCGCGGCGTCGAGCGTGCAGGAGCGCAGCGCCTCCTCGCGCGTCATCGCCTGCTCCGGATGGAACGCCGCCCCGTCCTTCATCATCCGCGTGACGGTGGCGTGGTAGCAGGCGATCGGATCGATGTCCTCCACCGGGACGTCCGTGCCGTTGATGACCGTCGCTCCTGAATCGAGCAGGGCGCGCCACATGTAGGCGCCTGACGAGGCGCGGGTCTCGCCGATGCGCTTGGGCACCCACGGCCCGTCCGACGTGCAGTGAATCCCCTGGATCGAGGCGATCACGCCGAGCCGCGCGAAGCGCGGGATATCGTCGGGATGCAGATGCTGCGCGTGCTCGACCCTCCAGCGCAGGTCGCTCTTGCCGGGATTCTCTTTGAAGACACGCTCGTAGAGGTCGAGGATCTCACGGTTGGCGCGATCGCCGATGGCGTGCGTGTTCACCTGGAAGCCCTTGGCAATCGCGATGCGGGCCGTGCGCTCGATCTCCTCGATGGGCTCCAGGTTCAGCCCCGCGCTCTGCGGGAGATCCTCGTAGGGAGCGAAGAGCCATGCCCCGTGCGTCCCGAGCGCGCCGTCGATCTGCCGCTTGATCGCCCGGACGGCGAGAAAGTCGTTCCCCTCCGGGATGATCCGGTAGGCGTCCAGGCGCGCCTCCATGGCGTCGTTCGATTCACGGCGCACCATCACGTAGAGACGCACCGGGAGCGCCCCCTCGGCGGCCATGGCCCGGAACAGGTCGATGTCCTGGAACGAGGAGCCCGCGTCGTGGAAGGAGGTGACCCCTTTCGCGAGGGCCTCTTCGCCGGCGAGACGAACCCACCGGCGCAGCTCGGCATCACGCGCTTCAGGCGACAGCGTCTCGCGCGATGAGACGACGGAGTCGCCCACCAGCCTCTGGGCGGTCTCGCGCAGCAGCCCCGTGGGGCGTCCCCGCGCGTCCTTCACGATCGTCCCCCCGGGAGGATCCGGGCTCGCCGCGGTGAGCCCCGACAGCTCCATCGCCCTGGCGTTGACGATACAGGAATGCCCGCTGGCGTGCTCTAGTCGGACGGGGTTGGCGGGGGCCGCCGCGCTGAGCGCATCGTGCGGCGGGACGCCATCGACGCTCCCGGCAGGCTGGGCATCCCATTTCTCCTGGTGCCAGCCGCGCCCCAGGATCCAGACGCCGGGCTGCGCCGTGCGCGCCGCTTCTCCCACCATCGCGACGATGTCGTCCCACGACTTCGCCGTCGTGAGA
>Ga0137428_1000417_pt1 | contig 18506 bp, 29 predicted proteins | sample EasRivERMZT718_2_FD_102305 | JGI IMG/M metagenome (GOLD analysis project Ga0137428, IMG submission 102305) | Soil microbial communities from meander-bound floodplain in the East River, Colorado, USA - East River MetaG ERMZT718_2 | ecosystem: Environmental > Terrestrial > Soil > Floodplain ...
AACTACATATCCCGCCCTTTCATGTCGTCTTGCTTCTGCAAGTTCCTCCGTAGTTAAGTCAACAAAGAAAGGAGAATAATGACCACTGTAATGAAATTTAACTAGCATTTGATTCCCTTATTTGCAGCCTAGAAAAAAGAATAACCGCCAGAGAACAGCGATTACAGTTATGAAACCAATAGCCCATGTTATCAAAGTGATAAGGGCTTCAAGAAATTGGGGATCTTTCCACATAATGCCTCTCAATGAAAACCGTGGTGGATTAGAGGCTCCACCACTTGGCCTAACGTATTCCATTCTTTCATACAGATTTCAAGTGACTCACGCTTAACATAGTCGTGGTCCACCATATGAGAACCCTTCTTGATGATACTTATAGGAATGTAGTAAGAACCATCAGGTAAATACACGATTGGAACAAAGGCTGGCATCACGTCTCCTCATCATATTGGAGTGGAGCCTTGGGAAGTCCATCATCGCCCTTGACCCAAGGCCAGAGGAAATTTGGAATATCAATGTATTCATCATCCTTTGCAAGCCACTCGAATTCATCTTGTCTTCGCTTCAATTGACTTGGAAAGAGTGTGTTGGAAAAATTAGGTGGGAATCCCCATACGCCAACTAGAAAACGTCCATAGAATCGTTTCATGGCAAATCCTTTTAGTTTACTAAACCTTTGGCTCCCTGTTGACGAATTCAGCCTGTTCTACAACCTTAGACAGTGTTTTCACTGAATAGTTCCCAAGTATTTGTTTTGCAAGACAATTCTTCCAGTCTTTGCAAATACCTTCCCCCTCACGCGGGGGGAAGTGTGCGCCACACTGTTTACAGAATGGTTGGTAATTCATAGCAGATACTACCTTCACACCCGCTGAACCCAAAGATTAGTGAGGAACCATCGCTGAATGTAATTCTTAATCCTTCGTCGCAGTCTGGGTCATTTTCAATTTCCACCACTGTTTTACCAACAAACTGCTGGAATTCAGTAGCAGGGAATTCTCTGCTCATCTATCTCTCCTTTGTTTTTCATGGATTCCTCCGGGACACTTGCATTCCATTATCCAGAAGCCGCAATAGTAGCAAATGTCATCCCAATACCGGGCTATTTTCTGCAACTGGTTCTTCATGTGAATGTTCCTTTTTGTGGTGCTTCCGTTCGATCATGATCTTCCGTTCTGCTTTCAAACGGAACCATGTTGAGCAAGGTGGTAGCTTGTCTTTGCTCGGGACGTTAAACTTTTTGGATTGAAGGTTCATCAGTTTTTTCCTGTTGTTTGCAATCAAGATGATCTGTATACCATGCGCCCTCTAATCCTTCATATTCACGGACTAGTATTAGAGTATTACATTGATCACAAATCACCTGTTTTTCTCGTAAAATGATCATTAGTTGCTCCATCAATAAACTAAATTATCCTTTAGTAAACTAAACCTTTGTTGCTCATGCCACTCGTGTGACCGTGTATTTTGGCAAATACGACAGCGCACCCATTTCTCTCCGTTTGGCAGAGTATTTTCGGGAGTCTTTGGATGCCTACATTTAGGCCACCGTGCACCTACAATAAGACCATTCCACGAATTCATCTCGTTATATCCAGATGAAAAGAAATCCACATATGAAGAGGCCGGCGAGCCCTACTACCATTAAACCCAAAACTACTGTTTCCAATCCTTTTTTGTACCAACCATGGAATGATGCAAAAGAACCAAGCACAAAATCAGCTAGTAGAATTAATAAGAAAGATAGAACAAATTTCTCTAACATTTTATCTCCTTTACATTTTAAAATAACCCAATAACACAGCAGACACAGGCATTACACAAATCAATAACACCACCACAATGAGGTTGAACAAACAACGCCGGCAATTACCACAACACACATTGGTGCGATGCTTGGGGGTTCGATAAGACCATTCCAAGAGTTCATTATTTTTTATTGACCAACCATAGCCATAGTGAGAATATGATTCCAAACCATAAACTCACTAGTGGCAAACCTATCTTGGAAAGAATGTAAAGAGCACACCATACAACACTATAGGTTGTAATCAGAACCATACCCAACAATATGTCCAACATGTTATCTCCTGTAGAAAATATGATTTCCAATTTTGACCGTGTGTTTCATGCTAGCTGCCCAATACGGCTTAATATGGGCAGCATGGTAATGGGTTGCCCCATAGGTAACATCCGCCGGAGATTCCCATGCCAATTTTGCAACATTCAAAGCACGTTCAAATTGGTCGCTGTCATGACCCGGCATTTTGATCGTCCAAGAAAATTGCCTATGGGCGAATACTACCTTACAGACATTATCGGGATTGTATTTTGCGCGGTTGCGCGTGGTATGGACAATAGCATATTGTCCAGTTAGACTCTCACCCCTAGCCTCATGAATGAGGTTGAGTGCTAAACAAATGAGAGCGGCTTCTAAAGCCATTAAATCTCCATTTAGTAAACTAACTAAAAGAAAGAGCGGGTAGGCATACCTACCCTTTAAGTCCTTTATTTGAACCGTTTTACCTGACCACGGTTATCCCTTGTCGGGGCCGCTCTGACGGTGTAGGACGCTCGAAGCTGATCTTTTTCCATTTTGGCAATCCATGTGCCAACGACCCAACTACCATTTAGGCATTTGATTGGAAAATATGGACTACCAGTTAGACGAATTCGTTGTTCTGCTTTTCTTTTAGCTTGATGATAATTCATATATCTCTTTCAAGAATCCCTTATGAAGGCCCCATTCAGCTAACCACTCAGGTATTTCCAAGCCGGTAGGGGTGAAATACGCAAAAACCTTGCAAAGGTTATCAAAATCCTGTTGGGAAATGTGGGTGATTACTGTCATGTTACCCTCTGGTAACTAATTGGGAGGAGCGACAGAAGACGTTTTCACAACCGCAGTTGTCCCGGCCCTTGCGAGTACCGTAATCTCCTGCGCTCCATTGTTTGGTGGAGACACCGCAGGGTTGCGGTCGGCCTGTTGGCTCACGCCGGTCGCTTGCACAGGTAACTTCCCGCTATAGGGGAGCTGCAATCGCCCGTGCTCACCGACATTAACTTGGCCCTGCGGCGCTCCATTGAAAGGTGCCCACCCTAGATCGCCAGTTATTCCCCAACAGGGGCGATTCCACGGGACGCCGCTAAGCGTTTCTGCTTTCGCTTCATCAGCCGTTAAATGTTGGGCCAGATGCTCACAGGTTCGATGGGCTGGTGAGCCACGCGGACATTACTACTACAAATGGTGGAGCAGGGCTGCACTACCTTCCCTCGCGCTTTGACATGGCTGTATCTCTTCGGTAAATAAACCCTACAGCTAGGTAACAAGCCTAACAGCCTGCGTTTTGCCAGCATGTGCCCAGATATACCTGATCAGGATATATCATTGCCCCGTAATCTGTGCGCGTTATTTTCTCGGTAGGAAGCTTTGGAAGCCAACTAACAAGAAGGAATGCGCGCCCCTCTCGTCCCCGTGTTGTGGTAGGCGGTAAGCCTACGCCGTGCACCAGCACCAGATTTCCCTGATCTGCACACCACGAAGGGATTAGTAAACTAAAGAGTGGAGTCGAGCCACTTACCAACAGCGCCGTGATTCCGAATCGAACGGACTATCACCACCACTACCATGTGAGCGCCTAGTGCTTGGTCACACTGTAGTCCAACTCCACACTTTAGTAAACTAACTAGTGTCCTGACCGCCGATAACTCGGCGGAATACAATTAGGCGGCTTGCAAGTGTGAGGGTTCCTCAATCTTGTAACCGTTCTGCTCCAACCCCGCTGTGATCTCGGCGCGGTCGTGAAGGGTCAATTCCTTCAATTCCCTGTAGAAATCCGCACCAGTCTCACCCGGCTTGTAACCGAAGAAATCACGGCAAGCGCCCAAAAATGACATAACCTTAACCGACATGGTAATTACTCCAATTAAAGCTGGTAAAATTACCAGCGGTCAAGACACTAATTAGTAAACTAAATGGCTTTCACTAACAAACACTTAGGACATATTAGGTTAGACAAAAAAACACGGGGAAAGTTCCCGTGTATTCAAAGGGTTAGTCTGATTTAGTAAACTAAGTGCTTTCTCTATCCCATGTGGAGAGAGACTCTTGTGGAGTCTCCCTCACGGGCCGACTTAGGCCGCTGCTGCAACAGGAGCCGCTGCGGGTTGCGCTGCGGGTTGTGCAGGTTTTTCCTCCACGAGCCCCAAGTCCTTCATCAGAGCCGCATGTTGGATGATACCGCCCAAGGTGTTGTCACCGATTGCCTTCAAGCACTGATCCTGAGCAATGGTGAAATACTCGCGTATCTCTTTGCCCATGAACCATGCGTAGTAGGCAGGCATCGGCGTGTGAGCCTTGCCGATTGCTTCCAGACGCTTTGCAGCCGCTTGGATAACCTGAACCAGCGTTCCTACGTTGGTCTCGGCCTCGATTGCGGTTTGCTCGGCTGTCTTGCTTTGCACTGGCGCTCCCTTAGTCTCGTGAACCTTGGGCAGAGACTTCAGCATGACGTTCCAGCGAAGTTTGGTATCGCTGAGTTTCGCCATCACATCGGTCTTGTTGCGCTTGCCAGCGTTCAGCACTCGCGCTATCTGCGAGCGTAGGACGCCTAGTGCAGCGGTTGGCCTGTTTTCTTCCTTCCGCTTGTCCAGCACTTGCTTGAAGCCGTCCGTGTAGGAGAACCACGAATCCTGCGGAGCTTCCAAGATCAGCTTCAACTGTTCCCGGATGGTGTTCTGTGTTCCGAACATCCGATCATCAGTCTGACTGACTTGTTGAGCGTGCTTCACTCCAACATCGTGGAATGAAAGCTTGGCAGGCACAGCGTCCTTTCCTGCCCGCTCATTCGGCCCAGCTTTTGGTTCGCCCTCGACAACAGGCTTTTCCTGCTTGTTTGTTACATTTTCCATGTTTCACCCCGTATTTCAAGGTTATCTGACAGTAAATACAATCAGAGTGAGAGTGAATCTCTCACCACATGGAATAGAGAGGATTTAGGATACTAATCTATCCATAGCCAGCATCTTATAGCCTACTGGTCAGGCATGTGCGGTGGGCTTCTCCCGTGCGGTCAGATAGGTCACGATGAGCATATTGGAGTGACCTAGACTACGGGTTACTACTCCGCAGTTTCGCTGCCGGTCACTGTAGGCGCTGAGGACAGAGTCAACCCGCTTGACAGTGTGGCGTGACGGGGATTGGTTTGTGCGTCTGATGTTACCCGTCTGAAAGTAAGACCGCAGGATACGGGGATAGTTCCCGAGAGTATCCATAGAATAAACTGATAGGCTGGATTTAGTTTACTAATGGGAGGATAGGCCCGCGTAAGAGGCTGATTAGAATGAGTCCAAGACTCAGACCTAGTCTAATCCCTAGCCGGGGAGATAAGCAATAATGATAATTATTCTCATTGAAGGGGGGGAGGGGGGAAAACCCCCCCGGTGGCTCGGTGGGGGGGAGATACCCTTTGAGAGGATACTACATATTTTCTAAAACTCTTATTTATCAACTACTTGGAGATAAACACAGTCTCTGCGAGACTGCGTAAAACGCTATTTTTTAATCTATTTATATTACTTAATTAATTAATATAATACAAACACTATATATACTCTATATATAATACTATTTACCAGAGCCCTTTCATTTCATTTACCTTCGCCCTTTTCATACATATATTATACCATAAAAAGTATGTTAGTGTCCACTACTTTTTTTACCTAAACTATCTTCTATTAATAAACATATACTTATAAAATAGTTGCTCTCCCCCTATTGACATTTGCCTTAAGATGTGGTATAATATATACGACACTAGAAATCTGTTCGGAGGATATATGGCTGATTACCCAGATTTACCGCTTTATAGCCCTTCCGATAGAAGGGAGTTGGAATTACGAGAAATAGATAAGTATGATTCTATGAATCCTGAGCTTTTCTACGATTACGTAGACAGGTTGGAACATGCTAAGTCGTTTCTAGATACCCATCTACAAGCTCAATTCCACCCCAAAGCACAAGAATTAAAGCGCACTTTACTTGATTATAGCGGGTTAGCTGGCGGTATGACTAACTTCTGGCAGAACCCATATGAGTTCTCAGGATTCGATACAAACCAAGCAAATCAATTTAAGCTCCATCGTGACTTTTCAGATAATACTGCATTTGCTTATATGTATCCTACTAGACCCTATGATCTTCATCTTTCCGCGGAGAATATAGATAAGGAACAATATCCTTCTTCTCGTTTGTTAGGGCATGAGATGACCCATATTAAGGAATCCTTGGATAGCCTAAATCAGGTAAAAGGATATAATTCCTCTGGGTGGCGGCCTAATTTCTCAAATGATATGTATAACGATCTCCTTCGACTGGCTTACAAGAAGGGGGCCTACTATAAGGGTAAAGGATTAGGAACTGATCCGGGTGAAACTATAAGTTATCTACGAGGTAGGGAGGGAGAGCTTCGTAAGGGTAAGACCCTAATGGATGACCCAGATACCGCAGAAGTCTTTAAGAAATATCCCGGTTCTTATGAAGAATACCAACGAGCTTCTAAAGCTTTAAAAGGAACAAAGGGTAAAAAGTAATGCCTACTATTGATCCAAAGCAACTTAAAGATATGTGGGTTGCACAAGATAAACGAATTCATGGCGAGTTAGTCAAGGAAGGGATGCGCAGGCATCCTGATAACCTAGAGCGGGCTTATCAATGGGCATACGATCAAATTCATAAGATTGAGAATCCTCCCGAGATACCTCAGTTTGAGCCAGTTAAATATGAAGGAACGATATAATGCTTAAAAATATAGTAGTTACCCCAGAAACTGGAGAAATTGAGGTTAAAACTCCTGCTGTTATAGCAGAAGCAGAGCAAAGATTACATAAATCTGGCCCCGGAACCTACATGGAACGGTTCCTCGCTGGCAAGACACCGTTGAAACGGAAGTCAGGATGGTGGCCGGAAGAGAAAAGGATTGAAGTGGTGGCCCTCTACGCCGCAGGTATGACCTCTCCCGATGAACTCTCTCGGTTGACGAAGGTCTCACCTACTACTATCAAGACTTGGAAGACTGAGGACTGGTTCACAGACATGTTGGATAAAGTCCATACGTCTATAGATCAGGATATTGTTTCTAAACAGACAGCAATTGTAGATAAAGCATTAGAAGCTATTCAAGATCGGTTGTCAAATGGTGAATATATTGTTAAATCGCGTAAGCAACCTGATGGTTCATACAAAGATGAGATTCACCGACGACCTGTTAATATGCGTGACGCCAATATTGTTGCTACTACTGTCGTAGATAAGCGGCAATTACTCCGTGGCAAGGCGACCTCTAGGTCTGAGAAGATAGGGGTAGAAGCTAGGTTAGAAAAGTTGGCTGAGGAATTCAAGAGGTTTTCTGCAGCTAAAGACGTTACGGCAGAAAGTAAGGAATTAAGCCAAGATGCGCTTTAAAGATGGCGTTGTCTGGGCGGATATGCATCCATTGGTAGACAATCCTGACCTCCATAAGAAGCTGGATCAAGTTTTCCAGAAGTTCGGTGTAGCCGAAGCTATCATTACTAGTGGTAGAGATGGTATTCATAAAGTAGGGTCCTTTCATTATGAAGGCAAAGCCTTCGATTTGAGAACCTTCCATGTTCTAGAAGCACTTAAGGACGAACTTAAGAAAGAACTTGGTCTTAAATATGATGTGATCTTAGAGAAAGATCATATTCATATAGAGTATGATCCAAAAGGTTAGTTATGAAAAAACTGATTACTGGTGGTATATTAGTATTGGCTCTATTTCTATTTGGAGCTAGTCCTTATAATAATCAATTTGCAAACAAGCGGAAGGAAGTTGCTGCTACAGTTCATAATATGACAGACGAGGCTACTAAGTCTTCTTGTTCTGTAGTTATGATAGCTCCCGGTGAGGCTTTGACAGCCCGCCATTGTTTGCGAATGGAATCTCCAGTAGTTATAATTGATGATTTGGAGTATGTTGTAACCTTTGGATATGGTAATCCAGCCCTTGATTTAGCTCTATTGATTATCCCTAATGCTCCTTGTCCATGTGCTAAACCAGCTATGGGAACGATTGAAGAAGGGGAAAGTGTCATGTTAGTTGGCTTTCCTTACAGTCTTGCTAGGATTATAACTTATGGAGAAATGCAAGGTAGGGTTGTAGTAAATGCTGTTGAATATGCTGTAGTTACGGCCCCGGCCCGACCGGGCAATTCTGGGGGTGGTGTATTCAATGAAAAGGGAGAATTAATAGGCATAGTGTCTATGGCTGATATTACAGGGTATATAACATTTATTGTTGAAATTGAGCCTTTATTGTCTCCTTTTAAGGATAAGTTGAGAGAGTAAGAATTAGATGAAGCTAACTGCTTCCATAATTGAAGGATTTGTAGGGTCTTGTCTAGCTAAGAATTTTCATAACAGTGTAGTATCTCCCCAGTGTCACAGAGAATGGTGGGAGTTATGCTGTAGTGATGATAAGTATATAGCTATTGCGGCTCCTAGAGGTCACGCTAAATCAACTGCGATCACTTTTGCTTACGTCTTAGCTTGTGTTCTGTTCAGAGAACGGAGCTACGTAATCATCATAAGTGATACTGAAGGACAAGCGACTCAGTTTTTGAATGATATTAAACGTGAGTTAATTGAGAACGAAGATATCATTCAGTTGTTTGGTGTTGAGAAGTTAGAAAAGGATCAGGAAACCGATATTATCATCCGTATGACGGATGGCCATAGGTTTCGGATTCAGGCGAAGGGAAGTGAACAGAAGGTCCGAGGTCTCAAGTGGCGTAATCAGCGTCCTGACCTCATCGTTGGCGATGACTTAGAGAACGATGAGATCGTCATGAACCCGGAACGTAGAGATAAGTTTAGACGCTGGATGAATGGGGCATTGTTGCCCATCCTCTCTAAAGGGGGTGCAATTCGCTTGGTAGGAACCATTCTTCATATTGACTCTTACCTTGAAAACCGTATGCCTCGACTTCATAATAAGGCTACTGTTATAGAACCACTAAAGATATACAGCACTAACAAGATAGGTGCTTGGAAATCGGTAAAATATAGAGCCCATTCGGATGACTTCTCACATATCCTATGGCCTGAGATGTATGATGAAAGGTGGCTTAAAGAGAAACGTGCAGACTTAGTATTGCAAGGGCAGGCAGATATCTATAATCAGGAATATCTGAACTATCCGATTGACGAAAGCAGAGCAATGTTTAGGCGGTCGGATTTATTGCCTATTGATGAAAAAACACTGACTCTCATTATTCAAGATAAGATTCCATTGCATTACTATGTTGGCGTGGATTTGGCGATTTCTCAAAATAAGCGTGCTGATTATAGCAGCTTTGTGGTTGTTGGTATTGATGCTGACAATCTTATGTATGTCTGTGAAGTCATACGTGCTCGGTTTGATACCAAAGAGATTATTGAAACGCTTTTTGAGATTCAAGAGAAATACCATCCCTATTGGTTTGCGATTGAAAAAGGTGTCTTGGAAAAAGCAATAGGACCCTTTGTTGAAGAAGAAATGTTTAAGAGGAATCTCTTCATCAATTGGGAAAAGATTACTCCTTCAGTGGACAAGGAAGAACGGGCTAGAAGTATTGTAGGCCGCGTTCGGGTCCACGGAGTCAGATTCTTCAAAGATGCTGAATGGTATCCCGTTTTTGAGACTGAGTTATGTCAGTTTCCTCGGGGCCAATATGATGACCAAGTAGATGCGTTCTCTCTTATAGGTCTATCATTACTGCAATTAACGGTTGCCCCGACGCCACAAGAAAAAGATGAAGAAGACGAAGAAGAAGAAAAACGGCGCACGGGGTATTACTCTGACAACGATGGTCGTTCACGATTAACAGGATATTAAATGCCTAAAGCTGTTGTTCCAATCACTACTATCATTGATCCTGACAATCTTAATTTAGCTGAGTTCATGGATGAAGAAGAACTCACTGAATTGGGAAGTAAGTTAAAGAAGGCGCTTGATATAGACCTCATAAGTCGGTCCGCGTGGGAAGAGAATGTGGACAGTTGGATGAAACTGGCTGTTCAATATAAAGATACAAAGTCCTTCCCGTGGCCTGATGCAGCCAATATTAAATATCCTCTGTTGACAACTGCGGCTATGCAGTTTTCTGCACGGGCGTATCCTGCACTGATTCCTCCGAAAAGTCCGGTCAGGGCTAAGATTGTAGGCAAAACTACACCGGAACTTAATACGATTTCCGAAAAAGTAGCGGAACACATGAGTTATCAGGTTCTTGAAGAAATGGATAACTGGGAAGAAGATATGGACAAATTGTTCATGATTATTCCTATTATTGGCATGGCTTATAAGAAGACCTATTATAATGGTGTTCGTGAGATGAATGTCTCCGAACTTGTGTTACCCAAAGATTTAGTTGTTAATTACTGGGCTAAGAAATTAGGTGGATATACTCGTAAACATCATATCCTTGAGATGTCTGGGAATGATATTTATACCCGTAAAGCTAAAGGACATTTCTTAGATGTAGAATTAGGAGATGCTAAGAGTTCTGAATTTACTGGGAATGAACGAACTGAATCTCAACATGATCTTCAAATGCCCACGGAGGACGATGAGACAACGCCTTACAGAATTGTGGAATGTCATTGTCACTACGACTTGGATGGGGACGGTTATCTTGAGCCTTACATCATTACTTTTGATTCTGGTTCTGAGACAGTGCTCCGGGTAAGTCCGAGATTCCGGGAAGATAGTATTAAGTGGTCTGATACTGGTAGTATTAATAAATCAAAGGTGGTGTCCATTGAACCTGACGAATACTTTACCAAATATGGATTCATCCCCAATCCAGACGGGTCCTTCTATGACTTGGGATTTGGTCTTCTCTTGGGACCGATCAATGAAACCATTAACACCAGTATTAATCAAATCCTTGACCAAGGAACAATGTATACCACCAATGGTGGATTTCTTGGCAAGGGTGTCCGCATCAAGGCGGGAGAATACAAGTTCGCTCCGAATGAATGGAAAGTTGTCAATACTACTGTTGACGACTTACGTAAGGCTGTCTATCAGCTACCCGTCCGTGAACCTTCACAGGTTCTATTCCAGATGCTTGGAGCCTTAATTGAAGGTGGAGAGAAAGTTGCGTCTATTGCGGAAATCTTTGTGGGCAAGATGCCGGGGCAAAACACCCCTGCCACGACTACGATGGAAACCGTTAAGCAAGGCATGGCAGTATTTACCGCCATATACAAGCGTGTATATCGCTCCCTTGACTCGGAGTTCAAGAAACTCTTTAAACTAAATCAGTTGTATTTGGATGACCGTGTGGATTATCCGGTCGAATTGACTAGAGAAGATTATCAACGAATTGAGTTGACGGTGTTGCCGACAGCAGACCCGGATGTAGCTACTGACGCTGAGAAGCTTATCAAAGCAAGGGCGCAGCTAGAGTTCATCCCGTTAGGGACAGTTGATCCAAAGGTAGTTACCAGAAGGGTTCTAGAGGCAATGCGTATTGAAGGTATTGAAGAACTAATGAATTACACACCCCCGCCTCCGCCTGAAGCACAACTTATGCAGATGGAAATGCAGGGTAAGCAACAGGACATGCAAGGTAAGGCTGCCCTCAATCAGATGAAAGCCAAGGTTATGGCTATGCAAGCTGAATTGAAGGCTCAAGGTGCTAAGCAAGATCAAATGATCAAGGCTATGGAAAAGCAGTTAGATATTCGTGTGAAAGCACAAGAGGCTCAACAAGATCAAATAGTCAAACAAGCCGAGGGTCAGCAGAAGATTAGACAAGAAGGTATTGCTGCTGCTCAAAAGCGTAGACAATCTGAACAAGAACACCAACAGAAAGTGAGACAAGCTGCTGTTGAGGGTTATCAGAAAATACAACAACAACGTGAGTTGGGTAAGGTTAAGATTGAAATGGCAAAGAAAATGCCAAAAAAGACAAGTGATAAAAAATAATGACTACCACAGCACCTGATACTAGTTCATGTCCTTATTGTGGGATGATTCATAATACCATATGTCATTTAATTAAGGCAGTTGAATATTATCCTGATGGCACTATAAAAAGAGTTGAATTAAAATCACCTGTTGATTATTTACCATCACAACAAAATCCCGCTATACGCGGGCCTTTATGGAGTTGTTATAATGAAGGTAACAAGAGCAATTCCTGAGTATGAATTGGTAGCACCAAAGGAAGCAATAATCGCTTGGAAGCACAATGCCGTTACTAAGCAAGTAATGGATATTATCAGACAAGAACAGGAAAGTTCCCGTAAACGTGCAGTCAGCCCGGAAGTATTGGGTGATAATGTTGTCCAACAAGTAGCTCGTGCTATTGGTTACGTGGAGGGTCTAGAGTTTTTGACTGATACTATTATGGAAGTAACTAATGTCATAGAAGACAAGGAAGATGATAATGACGGAAAAACGCATACCGTTACCATTCGGTAGTTATGTAATTGTTAAACCCAAGGATTTGGAACTGAAGTCAAAGGGTGGTATTATTCTCGCTAGAGCAGATGAAGAACGCGCCCGTGGAGCCACAACCGAAGGAACAGTAGTTGCTATTGGTCCTCTGGCTTTCAAAGACGATATGAATCCAAGTGGGCAGGAATGGTATCAAGTAGGAGATAGAGTCATATTTGTAAAATATGGTGGTAAGTTTATTACTTACGATGATGAACTGTATATTGTCTTCAGATATGAAGATATTATGTGCAGACTTGAAGAGGAAGTGCCGTATAAAGATGGCGAAAAGGAGTAGCAATGGCTGAGAATCCTGCCGAAGTAGCGCAAGATGAATTGGAAAAGCTAGAAAACGAAGAAGGCAATGAAGAAGTTGTTGTAGACGAGGACGTAGATAGCGATGAAATTGTTGAAGACGGGGCTGATACAACTACCGATCAACAACTTACAGAACATGAACGTATCGCTATGGAGTCTAATTGGAGACCGAAGAACGAATGGGATGGTGATCCAGATGAATGGGTTTCTGCCAAGGAGTTTAATCGGCGCGGTGAGTTACTGAGAAAGATTCATAATCAGAACCGCCAAATTAAACAATTAGACAGTGTGGTTAATACCCTCGCTAGTCAACAGAAAAAGATTTTTGGTGCTGGTTATGAGAAGGCTAAGAGGGAACTTAAGGCCCAACTTAGAGAAGCTACTAAGGAAGGGGATGATACTACTGCCGATTTGATTGAACAGCGTTTGGAGCAATTAGATACTGCTGCTAAACAAGATGTTCAAGCACTTGAGCAAGTCCAACCCCAACAATCGCAAGTAGCCCCGGAATTTATCCCGTGGGTAACTCGTAATCCGTGGTTTAAAGAGCGTCCTGAAATGAGGGCGTATGCTGAAGTTATTGGAATGCAGTATGCACAGGAACATCCTGATGCACCTAATACCGAAGTTTACGAGCATATTACTACTCAAGTAAAAACCAAGTTTCCAGAGAGGTTTGGAATGACTCAGAGAAAAACCGTTAAAAGGCCGGGTAGTCCGGTCGAGGGTAGTGACAATCTAACCGCAACCCGCACAGGCAATCAAGTTGCTCATCGAGTATCCCTAACATCAGAAGAGAAAGATGTTGGCCGGACGTTGGTTAAGAAGGGTCTCTACAAGAATATGAATGAATATGCGTCCGATCTTAAGAAGTTCGGCGTTAAGAAATAAGGAGTCAGATCATGACAGTGCTTAAGTCGCAAATGAAACCACCGAAGCCCGTAGGGGCACCCGTGGAACCTTCCTTTCTCAAGAGTCAGGAAGTGAAAGTTGAAAGTCCTTCTCCCGAGAAGGCGACCGCCAAAGGTCCCACAGTTGAATCAGTTGGGAAGGCTACACCCTCTCCCGAAGCGATTGCTCGTAGGAACCGGCGCGTAAGATCACCCATTGATGGGCGGCGTAATATTTTAACAGTTAAGGGACTGGCTCCCGGAATGGTAGGCCGTTGGGTGGATAACACTCCCGAGCGCGTTGACCAACTTCTTGACCGTGGTTATGAGGTTGTTCGTGAAAAGGTGCAAGTGGGTGATATGTCTGCTGACAACGGTTCCCAGATGGGGTCAGCAATAACTAAAAGAACTGGTGGCGGTAAAGAGTCAATCCTTATGCAGATTCCCGAAGAGTGGTATAATGCCGACCAACTCGAAAAGCAAAAGATAGTTGACGAACGTGAAAAAGCCACCATTAGCGGAGAGAAAGCCTCTAATTACTACGGAAAAGTAGAAGTAGAGGATGTTGTGCCGGGCCGTCGTTCGGCAAAACGTGGCGAAGAGTAATATCAACGCCATATATCTCCTGATGATATTCTTAACATTAAAAGTAGGAGTTTAATATGGCTAATCCTGATACCCCGAATGGTCTTAGACCCGTTCGATATCTTGACGGCTCTCCTTACAACGGCGCTCATAATTTGTATTTTGTTCCCGCGTCTTACGGCACCGCCATCTTTATTGGCGATATCGTGACCCACGCTGGGGATGCTGGTCCTGCTGGCACGTTTGTCAGCGGAGTAGACGTTGAAGGTATGCCTATTGTCAACCTGTATGCGGTTGGCGACAATATGATGGGAGTAGTGATTGGGTTTCTTCCGAACCCGACCGCTCTACAAACGAATCACAAGCCTGCCAGCACAGCGGCAATCTTGATGGTTGCGGATGATCCCGGTTTGATTTTTGAAGTTCAGGAAGATAGCGTCGGCGCGACTCTCGCGGCTGTTGACGTGGGCAGGAACGTAGACGTTCTGGCAGCTTTGGCTGGTAATGCGACTACGGGCACTTCAGCACAGGAGATTGATTCTAGCGTTACGTCGGTGACGACTACCGCTGGTTTCCGCCTCATGCGCTTGGTTCCTCGTCCGGGTAACGCCATTGGCACTAATGCTCGTTGGGAAGTTAAGCCCGTTGAGCATATGAGCCTGTCGGCAACTGGTATTTAAGGAGATTATACTATGGCTATTAATACTGGTTTATGGATGAAGGCCATGTGGCCCGGCATTAACAAGTTCTACGGTCAAGAATATAAAGAACATCCGGTGGAATACACCGATCTGTTCGATACGTTCAAGAGCCGGAAAGCTTGGGAAGAAGATGTTGGCACCAGTGGCTTTGGGCTCTTCCAACGGAAGGGCGAAGGTGTGCCGATCTCGTATGATACCAATCGTTCGGGTTTCGTGTCACGCTACACTATGGTTACTTATGGTCTGGGTTTCCAGATTACTAAGGAAACCATTGAAGACGATCAATATGATGTGGCGATGGAAAAGGGTGGGCGCGGTCTGGCTTTCTCTATCCGTCAAACTAAGGAAGTATTGTCTGCACAGGTTTATGACCGTGCGTTTACTAGCACCTACACTGGTGGGGACGGGGTTGAACTCCTGTCTACCGCGCATGTGAACGTCGCTGGTGGGACGTATGCGAATGAACTTGCAACTGCGGCTGATATTTCTGAAGCTGCTCTTGAGCAGGCCGTGATTGATCTGATGAAGCTTAAGAATGACCGTCAGTTGAACATTGCGGTTCTGCCGCAATCGCTTATTGTGCCGGTTGACCTCTGGGCTGAAGCTGAGAAAATTCTCAAAACGACTACAGAAGTTGGGACCGCTAACAACACGGTTAACGTGGTGCGTGGTCATTTCCCGAAGGGCCTGAAGGTTAACCATTACCTGACGGACACCGATGCGTGGTTCATTCGGACGAACGTGCGCGATGGCATGAAGTATTTTGTGCGTCGTGAAGATACGTTTGACATGGACGATGATTTCGATACGGACAATGCGAAGTATAAGGCTACTTTCCGTTGTGCGTTTGGCTGGACTGACCCCCGTGGTCTGTTCGGTTCTCCGGGCGCGTAAGTAATACTATGGGGAGGGGCCTATGGTCCCTCCCTATTTCAATATAGATCGGGAAACCGAGTTGACGTTATCTTCGGATAACAGGAAAGGAAACTAAAATGGCTATTGCAAAACTATTTACATTTTTCTCGGCATTGGGCGTTCGGACTGGCACAGCAACTGCTGCGGCTGGTGCGGCTACCCTTAATGCTGAGTCAGGTAAGATTACAACTGAAGCTCTGTCAACCGCTGCCGCGGCAAGTTATACACTAACTATTACGAATTCCAAGATTCTTGCAACCGATATGGTCTTTGCATCGGTGCAATATGGGGATTCTACTACAGGGGAACCGGCAATTAATCGGATTACTCCTGCAAATGGTTCATTGGTTATTATTGTGCGAAATGAAGCAGCGGCTGCTGCTCTCAACGGAACTCTTAAGATTTCCTTCTTTGCACTTAAGGCGTAATATAAATCAGGGCGGGATTATTCCCGCCCTATTTTAAGAATAATAATAGGAGTATAAGCCGATGGCTGATACAATTACTAACACCGTGCTTTATAATGGCAAACGACGGGCCGTAGTGCGGAGCGAGATTGCTTCGGATGGTGTCGGTTCTACCGATGCCGTTCTGGTAGATCGTAGCACATTTACGGGGCCAGATGGCACTGAACCGGGTCGTATTGTAATAGAGAAAATAGAACATAATTGTGATGGTATGCAAGTTGTTCTAGAATTTGAACATACTACTGATGATCTGATTGTGACTTTGTCTGGGCAGAATGTGCTAGATTTTGGGCAAGATGGCAAATATCAAGGATTTATTGATCCAAATAGTGCTGGTGGAACCGGCGATATCGTCGGAACTACGGTGGGACATACGGCTGGTGATAAAGCTGTAATAGTGTTCTATCTTAGATTTAAAGATTAAAAAGGAACAACTATGTTTAAAAAGTTACAATTGCTGTTGGGCATCTTAGTAATGCTAGCATTTTCAACAGATGCTTTCGCTGCACAAAATACTTTGAGTTGGACAAATGCCGTAGATTCTCGTATTACTGGCACCCGCGTTGAACGCAAACCGGGTTCATGCACGTCAACTGGCACATGGACTAAGATTGGTTCTATCGCTGTTGGTGTTAGCACCTACGCCGATTTGACTGTGGTGGAAGGACAAACCTATTCCTATCGTGTGCGTCATGCTGCGGAAGTTGATGTATTCTCTGCATATTCAAATTGTGCCTCTCGCACTGTTCCTATCTCTGTGCTTGGTGCACCGCCTGCGCCGTCAAATCTACAAATCAACTAACTGTAGTATATGGACTTTGCCCATGGAGCAATTCAACTAACCACTGGAGCGATTGGCACCACATTTGTGGTAAGTGGGCTGTCGTTCCAGCCGAAGGCCATCCGCTTCTACTGGACGGGCATCGACAGCGCCACCGACGCGGTGACCGGCGCTGTGAACGAGCGGCGCGGTGTTGGTTTCGCCAGCAGCACTTCTTCGCGTCGCACAATCGCCAGTTTTTCTCAAGACACAGCAGGAACTTCCAACTGCGGCGGCGGAGCGGCGAATGATTGCTGCGTGGCAACCACGGACGGTGCGGGAGCGTTCGACGGCAAGGTAGATATAGACTCGTTCGCCTCGGATGGCTTCACCCTTATCGTAGATGATGTGCTCCCGGCAGCGATGACGCTGTTCTGGGAAGGGTGGGGTGGCGCTGATATCACCAACGTCACCATCGGTGACATTGCCGAGCCTGCCGCAACCGGCACTCAGAACTACACCGCTACTGGATTTACTTCTACCGACAACAATTCACAAGTTGTTATGTTAGCCGGTTGCCAATCCACAGCCGCTGTGAACACCGCAGCAGCAACAGACTCCGGTTTCTTCACTGGCTTTACCTCGGGGTCGGGTGAACAATGCGTTGTGTCGGGCAACTCTGATGACGCCTCCACCGCGATGGACACGGATGGGGTCGCTTCGGGAGGTCGGTGTCTTACGATGTGCGCGCTCGCGGGCGGCACCGAAGGCAGCCGCGCCGCATTCAGTGCGTGGGGAACTGACCTTTTTACGTTGAATTGGACAACTGTCCTCACCACCAATCGCCGTTCCATTTATATGGCGATTAAGGGTGGGGCGTGGCAAGCTGGAGACCTTGCAATAGAAGGGCAGACACTTAATGCTACATCGGCGATATCTAGCTTGTCGATGTCCCAGCTTCGGGGCATTTGTTTCTTGGGCAATATGGCGGCTGCCAACTCCAGCTTCGGAGCCCATGATCGCATTAGTCTCGGAACAGCAACTGGCACCGGCTCCCGACGTGCGATGGGGCAGATGGATGAGAACGCCACCGCGTCTTCGGCGTGCGAGATCGGCACGGCGGTTGAGTATGACCAGATACTTGTCTACACCGGCACATCCGACACGGTAATCACTAGACATGACGTAAGCGTATTTGGCACTAACAACTTCACCGTCATCGTCGACACCGCAGGGGGTGTTACGAATGAGTGTATTGGCTACCTCGCATTCGGCGATGCAGTAGCAGGAATTTCAATTCCTATTGCCGCATATCACTATAATCATCATCTGAAAGGTTAAGATGTTATATATAAGACAAAATG
>Ga0137428_1000419_pt1 | contig 18419 bp, 22 predicted proteins | sample EasRivERMZT718_2_FD_102305 | JGI IMG/M metagenome (GOLD analysis project Ga0137428, IMG submission 102305) | Soil microbial communities from meander-bound floodplain in the East River, Colorado, USA - East River MetaG ERMZT718_2 | ecosystem: Environmental > Terrestrial > Soil > Floodplain ...
ACCCAGCCTTTCAGCACCACGGCCCCATTCTTGGGCGCGCGGCCGGCGAGCACGTCGGCGCAGGAAGTCATAATGGCGATCATATGAAAGAACGGCGCTCCATCCTATTCGTCTGCACCGGCAACATCTGCCGCTCGCCGACAGCCGAAGGGGTTTTCAGGAGCTTGTGTGTGAAAGCGGGGCTGGAACTGCGCATCGAATCCGCAGGTCTCGGCGACTGGCACATCGGCCATCCGCCCGACGAGCGCGCCCAGCACCACGCCCGGAGCCGCGGCTACGACCTGAGCGCGCAGCGCGCGCGCCAGGTGCGGGCGCGCGACTTCGACGATTTCGATCTCATCCTGGCGATGGACAGCGGCCACCTGCGCGACTTGCAGCGCATGGCGCCGTCGCGGCACCGGGCGAAGATCCGGCTGTTCGTGGCGGACCGCGATGTCCCGGACCCCTATTACGGGGGCCCGGCCGGGTTCGAGCGCGTGCTCGACCTGGTGGAGGCCCAGTGCGCCAGCTTGATCGCGGAACTGCGTGCTTCGCCGGACGAGCCTACTTCCTAGTCGTCTCCACCTGCTGCAGCGGCTCGTCCTGGGTCACCGTTTTCTGCCGCTCGCGCCGCGGCCGGCCGAGATGCTGCGGCTCCTCCTGGGCGGGAGCAGCGGCGGGTACCCTTGCACGGTCGGTTTCGATCATCACCAGCCCCGCGCTTTCGAGCAGGACCTTGGAGTCGATCTTCGGCTCCGCGCGGACCGGTTGCTCGGCGCGCGGCGCCGGCTGTTCCATGCGCGGCGCCGGCTGTTCCATGCGTGGCGCGGGTTCTTCCGCGCGCGGTGCGGCCGACGGCGGCAAGGTCTCCTCGCCGGAGGCCTCCAGCTCCTTGCGCGCCAGCGCTTCGCGCCGCTGGTCTTCGCGCAATTGATCCTCCTTCATCAGGAACGAAGGCGGCGCGCCTGACGGCCGCGCATCGCCCTGGGCCGGGCGCTCGCCGCGATCTCCGCGCTCGCGCTGTCGGTCGCGTCCCCCCCGGTTGCGGCGGCCGCCGCGGCGCTGCTGCTCTTCACCCTCTCGGCCTTCGCGCGCTTCGCGCTCGGGTGGCGGAGGCCGGTGCTGCTGCTGCGGTTGTTGTCCCTGCGGCTGCGGCTGTTGTCCCTGCGGCTGCGGCTGTAGTTCCTGCTGTTGCGGCTGCTGTCCCTGCTGCTGCGGCCCCTGATGCTGCGGACGTTGCTGACGCTGCTGGTGGTCCGGCCGGCCGCGATCGCCGCGACCGCCGCGATCGCGATCGCCACGATCACGCTCGCCGCGATCACCGCGCTGCTGCTGGCCGTTGCGCTTTTGCTCGAGCCGCGGGTGTTGCTGCCGGTCGCGCTGCTGCTCGTCGCGCCGGCCGTCTCTCTGCCCATCGCGGCCGCGGCCGCCGTCCCTGCGTCCATCGCGGCGATGATGATCGCGCCTCGGCTCGCGTTGCGCGGGCTGCGAGGCCTGCGGCGCGGGTGAGGCGGCGACGGGGGTGGGTGCGGGCGCCGGCTCGGCCCCGAACAGCCCACCGAAGAGTCGGCTCAAGAATCCGCCGGCGGAGGCCGGCTGGGGCTGCGATGCCGCGGGCGCTGGCGCCGGTTGTGAAGCGGGTTGCGCCGGACGCGGCGCAGGCTGCGGAGCGGCTGCTTGCGGGAGCGGCGCCGGCTGGTCCGGGGTGATGGTTTTCACCACCGGCTGCTGCCGCTCGAGCTTCACTTCCTCCTCGGCGCCCGGCGCCTTGGGCTCCTCGGGGCGCTCGACCAGCTCGTAGCTCGAGGGCACGTGCTCCATGGCGTTCAGCTCGTCGTGCTTGAGGCGCTGCACCTTGTAGTGCGGCGTCTCGAGGTGCGGGTTGGGAACGAGAACGATGTTCACCTTCAGCCGGGCCTCGAGCTTCTGAATCTCGGCGCGCTTCTCGTTCAGCAGGAACGAGGACACATCGACCGGCACCTGGGCGTGCACCGCCCCGGTGTTCTCCTTCATCGACTCTTCCTGGATGATCCTCAGCACGTGCAGCGCGGTCGACTCGGTGCCGCGGATGAAGCCGGTGCCGCTGCAGCGCGGGCAGCTGATGTGCGCGGTCTCCTCGAGCGAGGCCTGCAGGCGCTGGCGCGAGAGCTCCATCAGCCCGAAGCGCGAGATCTTGCCGATCTGGACCCGGGCGCGGTCGTACCGCAGCGAGTCGCGCAGCCGGTTCTCGACCTCGCGCTGGTTTTTCTGCGACTCCATGTCGATGAAGTCGATGACGATCAGGCCGCCCAGGTCGCGCAGCCGCAGCTGCCGGGCGACTTCCTCCGCTGCCTCGAGGTTGGTGCGGAACGCCGTTTCCTCGATGTCGCCTCCGCGCGTGGCGCGCGCGGAGTTGACGTCGATCGAGACCAGCGCCTCGGTATGGTCGATGACGATCGCGCCGCCCGCAGGCAGGGCGACCCCGCGCGAGTAGGCGCTCTCGATCTGGTGCTCGATCTGGAAGCGCGAGAACAGCGGGATGTCGTCGCGGTAGAGCTTCACCTTGCCGACGTTGTCCGGCATCACCGTCTGCATGAAGGACTTGGCCTGCTCGAAGATCTCTTCCGTGTCGATCAGGATCTCGCCGATGTCGGGCTGGAAGTAATCGCGGATCGCGCGGATCACCAGGCTCGACTCGAGGTAGATCAGGAACGGCTTCTTCGACTGGTCCGCGGAGGCGCCCTCGACCGCGGTCCAGAGCTGCATCAGGTAGTTCAGGTCCCAGCTCAACTCCTCCAGCGAGCGGCCGATCGCCGCGGTGCGGGCGATGACGCTCATGCCTTCGGGAAGCTGGAGCTGGTCGAGCGTGTCGCGCAGCTCGTTGCGGTCCTCGCCTTCGACCCGGCGCGAGACGCCGCCGCCGCGCGGGTTGTTCGGCATCAGCACCAGATATCGCCCTGCCAGACTTATGAACGTTGTCAGGGCGGCGCCCTTGGTTCCGCGCTCGTCCTTCTCGACCTGGACGATCAGCTCCTGGCCTTCGCGCAGGGCGTCCTGGATGCGGGCGCGCCCGGCGTCGATTCCGTCCTTGAAATAGCTGCGGGAAACTTCCTTGAACGGCAGAAACCCGTGCCGCTCCTCCCCGTAGTCGACGAAGGCGGCCTCGAGGCTGGGCTCGATGCGGGTGATGATGCCTTTGTAGATGTTGCTCTTGCGTTGCTCCCTTGATGCCGACTCTATATCGAGGTCGACGAGCTTTTGTCCGTCGACGATCGCGACGCGCAGCTCCTCTTGCTGCGTCGCGTTAAACAACATGCGCTTCACTTGTTGTTCTCCTGCGCGCGCAGGAGAGGCCTACCTACCCGAGCTGCAACCTCCTCGAAGGTCTCCTCATGGATACAGTGGGAAAACAGCCCCTACGCGCGCTGCTAGTAGTATCGCTACTTCCGGTGAGCGAAATTAACCAGCGCTTCAGGCTCGGCTGTGGCCGGGCAGGAGGCGGGTTGCAGGCGCTGGTGGAGGTTGAATCCCCAAAGCGGTCCTGTGCCTCGCAACTCGAAGCGGTGAAAAGATCATACGGAAAATGAATGACTTAAGCAAGACCGCTGGACCTAAGGCGAAGTGGCTGGTGATCGGCGAGGAAAGCGAGGCGCAGCGCATCGACAACTTCCTGCTGCGCCGGCTGAAAGGCGTGCCGAAGAGCCATGTCTACCGCGTGCTTCGCAGCGGCGAGGTGCGCGTCAACAGCGGCCGGGTGAAGCCCGACTACCGGCTGCAAGTCGGCGATAGGGTCCGGATCCCGCCGGTCAGGGTTTCCGAAGGAAGACCCCCGCCGGCGCGTCCGCTCGACCTTCCGGTGGTGTTCGAGGACGCTTCCCTCCTGGTGATCGACAAGCCCTCGGGCATCGCCGTGCACGGCGGCAGCGGAGTGAGCTTCGGCGTCATCGAGTCGCTGCGCGCGGCGCGGCCGCAGGCCAAGGTCCTCGAGCTCGCGCATCGCCTGGATCGCGACACGTCAGGCCTATTAATTCTTTGTAAGAGGCGGAGCGCCCTGGTCGAGTTGCATCGCATGCTGCGCGAGGGCGAGGTCCGGAAGATCTACCTGGCGGTCGTCAAGGGCGCCCTGGCCAAAAAGACCCTCGAGCTGCGCGAATCCCTGCACAAGCACGTCACCGCCTCCGGCGAGCGTCGGGTCAGCGTGCAGGCGGACGGCATGTCCGCGTTGACGAGGGTCACGCGGCTGAAGAGCAGCGGCGAGTTCAGCCTCCTCCAAGTCGAGCTCATGACCGGGCGCACGCACCAGATCCGCGTGCACCTGGCGCACGCCGGGCATCCGGTCGTCGGCGACGACAAGTACGGCGATTTCGCCCTCAACCGAGCGCTCAAGCAACGGCTGCTCCTGCACGCGGCGAAGCTCTCGTTCCGCCACCCGCTCGGCGGCGAGACGGTGAAGCTCGAGTCTGCGTTGCCTGCGGAGATGAAGGCCTTCCTGGAGAAAATGCTGCCGTGAGCTACCGGCTCCTCGTCTTCGACTGGGACGGCACGATCATCGACTCGGCGGCGACGATCACCGAGTGCATCCGCGACGCGAGCCGCGAGCTCGGCCTGGAGGTGCCCGACCGCCAGCGCGCGAGCCACGTCATCGGCCTGGGGCTGCACGACGCGATGCGTATCGCCGTCCCCGAGCTGGCGGCCGAGCGCTATCCCGAATTCGTCGCGAGCTATCGCAAGCATTTCCTCGTGCGCAAGGACTCCATGCAGCTCTTCGACGGCATGCGTCCGCTGCTCGAAGGTCTTTCGAAAAAGCATGTTCTCGCCATTGCCACCGGAAAAAGCCGCCGCGGCCTCGACCGCGACCTCGAGTTCCACCAGCTGAAGCCGCTGTTCGCCGCGTCGCGCTGCGCCGACGAGACCAACCCGAAGCCGCACCCGGCCATGCTGATGGAGATCATCGAAGAGCTCGCGGTGCCGAAAGGGTCTTCCCTGATGATCGGAGACACCTCGCACGACCTGGAAATGGCCCGCGCCGCCGGCGTGGATGCGCTCGCCGTGACCTACGGCGCGCATCCGGAGGACAGCCTGCGCGCCTGCGAACCGCTCGGCTGCTTCTCTTCAGTCACGCAATTGGAAGAATGGCTGCGAACGAACGCCTGATCTGCGAGTCGGGCGTGCTGATCGACGCCGGGCGCGGCGTGCGCTTCGAGGTCGAGTACTTCGGCGAGGCGGCCCCGGCCTTTGCCGTTAGAAAGGATGGGAAAGTCCATGCCTACCTGAACCGCTGCGCGCATGTCGCGATGGAACTCGACTGGCAGGAAGGGGTATTTTTCGATTCCGACGGACACGATTTGCTATGCTCGACGCACGGCGCTACCTACGACGCCGCCACCGGCCGCTGCCTGGGCGGCCCGTGCAACGGCAGCCCGCTCGTGAAGCTGCGCCTCGAGGAACGTAACGGCCTGGTCTACTTCATAGGATTCGACGATGACTGAGAACGGTGGTCAGTGGGAACGCGAGCTGGTCAACAAGCTCGCCACGGCGGCGCTCAAGGAGCAGCGGCGCGCGCGCCTTTGGGGCATCTTCTTCAAGCTGCTGACCTTTGCCTACATCACGGTGTTCCTGCTGATGGCGATCGACTGGAAGGGCGGCGACGTCGGCGGCAGCAAGAAGCACACCGCGATGGTCGAGGTGAGCGGCCTGATCGCGCCCGGCACCGACGCGAGCGCCGAGAAGATCACGACTGCGCTGCAGGCGGCGTTCAAGGACAAGAACACCCAGGGCGTGATCGTACGCATCAACTCGCCGGGCGGCAGCCCGGTGCAGGCGCAGACGATTTACGACGAGATGAAACGCCTGCGGCAGAAGTACCCCGAGATTCCGCTCTACGCCGTAGTCGAGGACGTGTGCGCCTCGGGCGGCTACTTCGTCGCGGTCGGCGCCGACCGCATCTACGTGGGCAAGGCGAGCATCGTCGGCTCGATCGGCGTACTGATGAACGGGTTCGGCTTCACCGGGCTGATGGACAAGCTCGGCGTCGAGCGGCGCCTGATCACCGCCGGCGAGAACAAGGCCATGCTCGATCCGTTCTCGCCGCTCGACGAGAAGGACAAGGCGCACATCAAGACTTTGATGGCGGACATCCACCAGCAGTTCATCGGCGTGGTGCGCGAGGGGCGCGGCAAGCGCCTCAAGGAAGCGCCCGAGATCTTCAGCGGCCTCATCTGGACCGGGCAGAAGAGCGTCGACCTCGGCCTCGCCGACGGCTTCGGCAGCCTCGAGTACGTCGCGCGCGAGGTGATCAAGGCCGAGGAGATCCGCGACTTCACGATCAGCGAGGGCGTCGCCGAGAAGCTCGCGCGGCGCTTCGGCGCCTCGATCAGCAGCGCTTTCGTTGAAGCCCTGCTGCGCGCTTCAATCCGCTAGCAGAAGAAACACCGCCGGGCGGCGGCCGATCGTGGCCTTCGCCCGGCGCCACTCTGCAATCGGCTTCGTCTGCACGCTCTCGCTAGGGAGCGTGAGGTCGGCGGCAACGCATAGCCTCGTGCCGGGATTGCAGGCCTCGACGAGCGCGGCGAGCAAGACGTCGTTGCGGTACGGCGTCTCGATGAAGATTTCGGTCTGCTTCTCGCGTTGGGAGCGCCGCTCCAGCTCCCCGATCCTCTTTTTCCTTTCGGCACCTTCGCGCGGCAGGTAACCGCAAAACGCAAATCGCTGCCCTTCCAGGCCCGACGCCATGAGCGCGAGCACGATCGACGAAGGACCGACCAGCGGCACAACGCGGAATCCCTCGCGATGCGCCGCCTCGATGACGGCGGCGCCAGGATCGGCGATCGCCGGGCAACCCGCCTCCGAGACGACTCCTAGCGAATGACCCTGGCGCAGCGGTTTCAGCAGCTCGGCCTTAGCGCTTGCGATCTCGACGATCTCGATCTGCTGCAAAGGACGCGGCATGCCCACGGCGGAAAGAAATGCGCGTGCGGACTTCGCGTTCTCGGCGGCGAAATGCTCCAGCGAGCGCACGATCTCGAGAGCCGAAGCGGGCAGGGCGTCCTTGGGCGCTCCGCCGAGCGGCGTCGGGATCGCGTAGAGGACCGGCAAATTAAACGTGGTCTGTCCCTGTTTTTGAATGGGCTTTAGAGGACGGGCAGGCCGGCGCGCTCGAGCATCTCGCTCAGGGCGATGAGCGGCAGGCCGATGAGGGAGCTCGGGTCGTCGGTCTCGATGCGCTCGATTAGCGCGATCCCCAGGCCTTCGGCCTTGGCGCTGGCGGAGCAGTCGTAGGGCTTCTCTCTTTCCAGGTAAGCCTGGATGCGGCGCTCGTCGAGCGTGCGGAAGACCACGCGGCAGGGCACGAGGCGCGACTCGTGCTTGTCGCGACGGGTATCCAGGAGCGTGACTGCGGTGTGAAAGTCCACGGCTTTGCCGGAGAGCTCGCGAAGCTGCTGAACGGCTTTTTCATGGCCGCCGGGCTTGCCGTAGCGCCGCCCGCCGCTCGCAGCCACTTGGTCGCTGCCGATGATGAGGTCGCCGCGGTGCGAAAGCGCCTTTGCCTTGAGATGCGCCAGGCGAAGCGCGGTGTCCGCGGGCGATTCGCCGCTCAGAGGCGCTTCGTCGATGTCCGGAGACGCGGCCTCGAACGGCAATCCGAGCCGTTCGAGCAGCGCTTTCCGGTAGCGCGAACCGGACGCCAGCACGAGTCGCCGGGGTTGAGGCATCACTTTGTTTTGACGCAGCTTTTGAGGCGATGATATTATCGCGCGTTTATGTCGCACCCGCCGGCGCATCAACCGGTTATCGACGGCTTCGAGTTCGCTTCCGCCGGCGCAACGCAGCAAGGAATCTGGCCGCTGAGCGACTTTTCGCGCCTGCGCGACATGCTCGCAGCGGATGGCGGCGAAGTCAGGTACGAGATCCGCGGAGTGCGCGACGAGCGCGGGCGGCCGGGCCTGCGGATCAGGGTCAGCGGTACGCTCGCGCTTCGCTGTCAGCGCTGCCTGGAACCGATGGCGCTCGAAGTGCATACGGACGAGACGCTCGTGCTGGCGGCGACGCTTGCCGAGATCCACGCCGAGCCCGCCGACGCGCGAGCGCCGGACCGGGTGGTGGCGGGCAAGGAGATGGCGCTGCGCGAGCTGATCGAGGACGAGCTGATCCTCGCGGTGCCGTACGCGCCGCGGCACGAGGATTGCGCTCCGGCCGCGGCGAGCGACAGCGCGCAGAAGACTTCGCCGTTCGCCGGGCTGCGCGGCCTGATAAGCAAACATTGATTAGAGAGGAGTCGCACACATGGCAGTCCACCAGAACAAGAAGTCGCCGTCCCGGCGCAACATGCGCCGCTCGCACGATCACCTGAGCGCGCCCGCGATCGCGGTCGAGCCGACCAGCGGCGAGACGCACCTGCGCCACCACGTCAGCCCGACCGGGTTCTATCGCGGCAAGAAGGTCGTCAAAAGCCGGGATGAGTAGCGGCACGGAAGAGTAGCCGCGTTGATCACCGTTGCGGTCGATTGCATGGGCGGCGACCACGGCGCCCATGTGACGGTTCCGGCCGCGCTCGAGTTTCAGGCGCGGACGCCCGACGTCGAGGTGGTCCTGGTCGGCCAGCGCGACGCAATCGAAAGCCACCTTTCCGGAACGAACCCGCGCGTGCGCGTCCACCCCGCGAGCGAGGTCGTCGCGATGGACGAGCCTCCGGCGCAGGCGCTGCGCTACAAGAAGGACTCGTCGATGCGCGTGGCGGTCAACCTGGTGAAGAGCGGCGAGGCGCACGCCTGCGTGAGCGCCGGCAACACCGGCGCGCTGATGGCGATCTCGCGCTTCGTGCTGAAGACCCTGCCCGCGATCGACCGCCCTGCGATCGCGACCGTGCTTCCCAACCAGCGGCGCACCAACACCTACGTGCTCGATCTCGGCGCCAACGTGGATTGCGGCGCCGAGCACCTGCTGCAGTTCGCCATCATGGGCGCGATGCTGGTCGCGGCGGTGGAGCACAAGGAACGGCCCTCGGTCGGCCTGCTCAACATCGGCGCCGAGGACATCAAGGGCAACGAGGCGGTCAAGCAGGCGGCGGTGCTGCTGCGCGGGAGCGGGCTCAATTTCGTCGGCAACGTGGAAGGCGACGACATCTACAAGGGCACGGTCGACGTCGTGGTGTGCGACGGCTTCGTCGGCAACGTCGCGCTCAAGGCCTCGGAGGGCGTGGCGCAGATGATGACCACGACCATGCGCGAAGAGTTCTCGCGCAACCCGTTCACCAAGCTGGCCGCGCTGGTCGCGATGCCGGTGATCCGCGCCTTCCGCGAGCGGCTCGATCCCCGGCGCTACAACGGCGCGAGCCTGCTCGGCCTGCGCGGCATCGTCATCAAGAGCCACGGCTCGGCCGACGTGTTCGCTTTCGGCCAGGCGCTCGAGCGCGCGGTCGAGGAGGTGCGCAACAACGTGCCGCAGCGCATCGCGGAGCGCATGAGCCAGCTGCAACCGCAACCGGTTCAATGATTTATTCGCGCATTGCCGGTACCGGCAGCTATCTACCGCCGCGCGTCATGACGAACGCCGAGTTCGCGGCGCGGCTCGACACGAGCGATGCCTGGATCCGCGAGCGCACTGGCATCGTCCAGCGCCACATCGCCGACAAGTCGCAGGCGTCGAGCGACCTGGCGCTGGAAGCGAGCCGGCGCGCCCTGCAGGCGGCGGGCATGGCCGCGGATCAAATCGACCTGATTATCGTCGCGACCTCCACGCCGGACTACGTGTTCCCGAGCACTGCGTGCCTGCTGCAGGCGAAGCTCGGCGTCAAGGGCAGCGCCGCGTTCGACGTGCAGGCGGTGTGCAGCGGGTTCGTCTACGGCCTCGCCACGGCGGACAGCTTCATCAAGTCAGGGCAGTACAAGAAAGCCCTGGTGGTAGGCGCGGAGGTCTTCTCGCGCATCCTCGACTGGAACGACCGCGGCACGTGCGTCCTCTTTGGCGACGGTGCCGGCGCAGTGGTTCTGGTTTCTTCGGAGAAGCCCGGGATCCATGCTAGCGTGCTGCGAGCCGACGGCAGCCAGGCGGGGATGCTCTCGGTGCCGGGGAACGTGTGCGGCGGCAGCGTGATCGGCTCGCCGTTCCTGCAGATGAACGGGCAGGCGGTGTTCAAGTTCGCGGTGAAAGTGCTGGACGAGTCGGCGCGCGAGACTGTCGCCGCCGCCGACCTGCAGCTCGCCGACATCGACTGGCTGATCCCGCACCAGGCTAACGTGCGCATCCTCGACGCCACCGCGCGCAAGCTCGGCCTGCCGCGCTCCAAGCTTGTGGTGACGGTGGACCATCACGGCAACACCTCCGCGGCTTCGGTGCCGCTCGCCCTGGATGAATTCGTGCGCGCCGGCAAGATCCGGCCCGGCCAGCGTGTGCTGCTGCAGGGCGTGGGCGGCGGCTTCACCTGGGGCTCGAGCCTGGTGACGCTATGAAGCTCGCGATGGTCTTTCCCGGACAGGGATCGCAGGCGGTGGGGATGATGCGGGGCTACGCGGGCCTTCCCCAGATCGAAGAAACCCTGACCGAGGCGAAGGGCGTTCTCGGAGCGGATTTCGTAAAGCTGCTGGACGAAGGCCCGGCCGAGAAGCTGACCCTGACCGTCAATACGCAGCCGGCGATGGTGACCGCGGGCTACGCGGCATATCGCGCATGGCGCGGCCTTGGCGGTCCGCAACCCGAATTCGTGGCCGGACACAGTCTTGGCGAATACACCGCTTTGGTCGCCGCGGGCGCGTTGAGCTTCAAGGACTGCCTGCCGCTGGTGCGCTTTCGCGCGCAGGCGATGCAGGAAGCGGTTCCCGAAGGGCAGGGAGCGATGGCGGCGATCCTGATGCTGGACGACGACGCGGTACGCGCCGCCTGCGCGCAGGCCGGCGGCGCGGTGCAGGCGGTGAACTTCAATGCGCCCGGCCAGGTCGTCATCGCCGGAGAGAAAGCCGCGGTCGAGCGCGCGATCGAGATCTGCAAGGCGAAGGGCGCCAAGCGGGCGATGCTGCTGCCGGTGAGCGCGCCGTTCCACTCGACGCTGATGCGCCCCGCCGCCGACAAGCTGAAGACTTACCTGGAAAAGGCAGCGCTGACCGCGCCGAAGATCGCCGTGGTGAACAACGTCGACGTCGCTGTGGAAAACGAGCCCGGAAAAATCAGACAGGCGCTCGTGCGCCAGGCGGCATCGCCGGTGCGCTGGGTGGAGACCATCCGCCTAATGGCGGATTCGGGCGTCACGCACATCGTCGAATGCGGTCCGGGCAAGGTGCTCTCGGGCATGACCAAGCGCATCGCGCCGGGGGTCAAGTCATTCGCGGCCGCGGACCGCGCTTCTCTTGAAGAGGCCCTGAAATGCTAGAAGGAAAAATCGCGCTCGTGACGGGCGCATCGCGCGGCATCGGCCACGCGATCGCGGAAGAGCTCGGCCGGCAGGGCGCCCGGGTGATCGGCACTTCGACCACGGCGGAAGGAGCCAAAAGGATAAACGCCCCGATCAACGGGCGGGTGCTCAACGTGCGCGACTCCGCGCAGATGGATTCTCTGGTTGAAAGCATTCAAAAGGAGCTGGGTGACATCCAGATCCTGGTGAACAACGCCGGGATCACGCGCGACAACCTGGCGCTGCGCATGAAGGACGCAGACTGGGACGAGGTCATCGAGACCAACCTGCGTGCCATCTTTCGCCTGTCGCGCGCGGTGATGCGCGGCATGATGAAGGCGCGCTGGGGCCGCATCATCAACATTACCTCTGTAGTCGGCGCCGCCGGCAATGCGGGGCAGGCGAACTACGCCGCGGCGAAGGCGGGCGTGGTGGGAATGACCAAATCGCTCGCGCGGGAGCTCGGCAGCCGCAACATCACGGTCAACTGCGTCGCGCCGGGCTTCATCGATACCGACATGACGCGCGCGCTGTCTGACGAGCAGCGCAAGGTTTTGCTCGAGAATATCCCGCTGGGTCGCCTGGGCTCGGCGCAGGACGTCGCCGCCGCGGTGGCCTATCTCGCCTCGCCCGGGGGAGGCTACGTGACGGGTGCGGTCCTGCACGTCAACGGCGGCATGTACATGTCGTAAAATACGCCCCCTCTTCGGGAAGGAGCCGCGATGGAAAACGTCGAACAAAGAGTGCGAAAGATCATCGCCGAGCAGCTCGGCGTGAACGAGGGCGAGATCAAGAACGATTCGTCGTTCGTGGACGACCTGGGCGCCGATTCGCTCGACACGGTGGAGCTGGTGATGGCGCTCGAGGAGGAGTTCGAGACCGAGATCCCGGACGAGGAGGCGGAGAAGATCACCACCGTGCAGCAAGCCGTGGACTACATCAAGGCCCACGCAAAGTCGTAAGTGAATCGACGCAGAGTCGTCGTCACCGGGCTGGGGATCGTCAGCCCGATCGGAAACACCGTCGCTGACGCCTGGGCCAGCGCCCTCGCCGGGAAATCCGGCATCACCCGCATCACGCGCTTCGATCCTTCGCGCCTCGCGAGCCAGATCGCGGGCGAGGTGAAGGGGTTCGACGTCGCGCCGTACCTGTCGCCGAAGGAAGCGCGGCGCATGGATGTCTTCATCCACTACGGCATGGCCGCGGCGCTGCAGGCGTGGCGCGAGGCCGGGCTGCAGGTGACGCCGCAGAACGCCGAGCGCATCGGTATCAACTTCGGCTCGGGAATCGGCGGCCTGCCGCTGATCGAGGCGCAGCACGACGAGCTCAAGGAAAAGGGCCCGCGTCGCCTGTCGCCGTTCTTCATTCCCGGCACCATCATCAACATGACCGCGGGCCTGCTGTCGATCGAGATCGGCGCCAAGGGCCCGAACGTGGCGATGGTGACCGCCTGCACCACCTCGACGCACTGCATCGGCGAGGCGATGAAGTCGATCCGCTACGGCGAGGCCGACACCATGATCGCCGGCGGCTCGGAGGCGGTGGTGACCGAGCTCGCCGTCGGCGGCTTCGCCTCGGCGCGCGCGCTCTCGACGCGCAACGACGATCCTGCGACCGCGAGCCGGCCGTGGGACAAGGAGCGCGACGGCTTCGTGCTTGGCGAGGGCGCGGGCGCGGTGGTGCTCGAGGAGTACGAGCACGCGAAAGCGCGCGGCGCGCGCATCTATTGCGAGGTCGTCGGCTACGGCTTGTCGGCCGACGCGTTCCACATGACCGCGCCTAGCGAGGACGGCGACGGCGCGTTCCGCTGCATGCGCAACGCCCTCAAGGATGCCGGCATCGAGCCCGGCGCTGTCGACTACATCAACGCGCACGGCACCTCCACGCCGCTCGGCGACATCGCCGAGACCAAGGCGGTGAAGCGCGTGATGGGCGCGCATGCCGGCAAGGTCGCTGTGAACTCGACCAAATCGATGACCGGGCACCTGCTCGGTGCCGCCGGCGGCATCGAGGCGGTGTTCACCGCGCTCGCCATCCGCGACCAGGTCTCGCCGCCCACCATCAACCTGCGCACGCCCGACCCCGAGTGCGACCTCGACTACGTGCCGAACGTCGCGCGCAAGATGCCGATCCGCGTCGCGCTCTCCAACTCGTTCGGCTTCGGCGGCACCAACGCGACCCTCGTGATGGCGCGGCCTTGAGCGGCACGCGCCTGGAGCTTTCCCGTTCCTGGACTCTCGCCGGCGTGATCCTGGCGCTGCACGCCGCCGCCGCGGCATCGGTCATCACGGTGATGGGAACCGCTCTCGGCTACGCGCTGGGTGCGGCTTTCCTGACGCTCGGCTTCGCGGCCGCCTGGGCTCGCGCGCTCCATGGATCGAAGGCGTCGGTCCGATTCCTGGAATTGTCAAGGAATGAAATTCTTCTCGAGCTGAAAGATGGCCGCCGCGTCCAGGCCGAGCTCGGCCCGGCCCGCCACGTCAGCCGAATGATGGTGACGCTGCCGTTGCGGCGCCCGATGCGCCGCACCATCCTGGTCGCGCGCGACATGCTCGGCGCCGAGGAGTTCCGCCGGCTTCGCCTCTGGGCGCTCTGGGGCAGGCTGCCCGTGGCGGCCAAACAACTGTCGGCCTGACTCGGACGCGAGGAAGGCTTCGAACTATTTCAAAGTGCGTGTGTCTGTGGCACATAGGCGTAGGAAACCGGATGTGAGTCCGGGGGTGGGGAGCCCTCGCTGCGCGTCCCTGGTGCCGTTGCCGATCGAAGTCCCGGTCAGATGCGGGTTGCATGACTGACCGAGAGATCGACCGTCAGCTGGTTGCAAGGGCGCAACGCGGCGACAAGCAGGCCTTCGAGCTGCTTGTCGAGAAGTACCAGCGCAAGCTGGCGCGCCTGCTGTCACGCTTCATCCGCGACCCGGCAGAGGTCGAGGACGTGACGCAGGAGGCGTTCATCAAGGCTTACAGGGCCCTCCCCGCGTTCCGAGGCGACTCCGCGTTCTATACGTGGCTGTACCGGATTGGAATTAATACGGCCAAAAACTATCTCATGGCCATGGGTCGGCGGGCGCCGACCTCGACCGAGGTAGAGGCCGAAGAGGCGGAAGGGTTCGAAGAGGGCGAGCAGTTGCGCGACATCAACACGCCGGAGAGCGTGCTGCTGTCGAACGAGATCGCGGAGACGGTGAATTCCACGATCGAGGGCTTGCCCGAGGAGCTGCGCAGGGCGATTCAGATGCGCGAGATTGAAGGGATGAGCTACGAGGATATCGCGCAGGCGATGAATTGCCCGATCGGGACCGTTCGCTCGAGGATCTTTCGGGCGCGCGAGGCGATCGCAGAGCAGCTCAGACCGCTGTTGGATATACGGAAAGACCAGAGGTGGTAGGGGTATGAAGGAAAGGCTCTCGGAGTTGATGGACGGCGAGCTGGACGACCGGTCCGCCGCCGCAGTGCTCGAAGCGCTGGGACGCGACCGCGAGGCGCGCCAAGCCTGGGGTACCTACCACATGACCGGCGACGCGATGCGCGGGGGACGGCCGCTCTCCGAGGGTTTCGCCGCGCGGCTCTCCGCGCGCCTGGCCGCCGAGCCGACGGTGCTCGCGCCGCGCGCGCTGCCGGCCGAATCCCGCAAATGGTTCGCGCTTTCCGCGGCCGCGAGCCTCGCGGCTGTGGCGCTGGTCGGATGGATGGCGTTCGCGCCGCGGCCCCAGGTTGCGCCGTCCGCCGCGCCGGTGGCGCAGGCCCAGCCTGAGGCCAAGCCCAACATCGTCCCTCTGCCCACCGCGGCGAACGACTATCTCCTCGCGCACCAGGGCTTCTCGCCGCGGGTGTCGCTGCAGGGCATGGCGCCGTACGTGCGCACGGTCTCCGAGCAGGCCGTGGAGCCGCGCCGGTAATGCTGCGGGCTTTTCTGATCGCGGTCGCCCTGGGCTCGGGAGCGGCGCAGGCCCAGTCGCCCGAAACCCTCGGTTGGCTGCGCAAGATGCACGACGCCACCCAGAAGCTTTCCTACACCGGCACCTTCGTCTACCAGAACGGTCCGCGCAGCGAGACTTCCCGCATCACGCGCTACGTCGACGCCTCGGGCGACATCGAGAAGCTCGAAGTGCTGGACGGCATGCCGCGCGAGATCGTGCGCACCAAGGACACGGTGCGCTGCTATCTGCCGGGCCTGCGCCTGGTGAAGGTCGATCGGCGCACGGAGCGCGATTTCCCGGCGCTCCTGCCGGAGCGCATCACGGCGCTCGCGCGCCACTACGACATCAGCCTCGGCGAGACGCGCCGCATCGCCAACTTCGACTGCCAGGCGGTCGTGCTCACGCCCCGGGACAACCTGCGCTACGGCTACCGGCTCTACGCCGACACCAACAGCGGGATGCTGCTGCGGGCGGTGACCGTCGATGCCGCCGGCGAGCAGGTCGAGCAGTTCACCTTCACCCAGCTCACCATCGGGGGCGTGAGCCGCGAGATGGTGAAGTCGCGCCACGCCTCGCGCAGCTGGCGCACCGAGGACACGGAAGCCGCGCCGGCGCGCCTGGTCGGATGGGGCCTGTCGAGCGAACTTCCCGGTTTTCAAAAAATCTTTGAATTGAAACGCAGGCTTGGCGAATCGCGCTCGGCCGGGCAGGTGGTGTACTCGGATGGCCTGGCGGCGGTCTCGGTGTTCATCGAATCGCTCGAGGGGCGCAGCGACCCGGTGCGCACCGGGCTTGCCAGCATGGGCGCGATCCATATCTATACGCGCGAGGTCGCCAATCACATGGTGACCGTGGTCGGCGAGGCGCCGGCGACGAGCGTGCAGCGCATTGCGAACGCCGTCGAATATCGCCGGCCGCAGTAGTCTTTGGGAGATTAAGATGAACGCAGTGAGAGCCGTCGTTACCCTCTGGCTGGCCGTCTTCTGCGCCGCCGCGCCCGCGCCCGCATTGTCCCAAGCGGTGCGCGAGCTGCCCGACTTCACCCGCCTGGTCGACGACCAGGGCAATGCAGTCGTGAACATCAGCACCACGCAGGCGGTACGCCGCAGCGGTGCCGCGCCCCAGGTGCCGGGGATCGAGGACGAGGAAGTGCTCGAGTTCTTCCGCCGCTTCATCCCGCGCCAGCAACCCGGGCCCGGCCAGGGCCCGCGCCAGCCCGAGGCGCGCTCGCTCGGCTCGGGGTTCATCATCAGCGCCGACGGCTACATCCTCACCAACGCGCACGTGGTGGAAGGCGCGGACGAGATCAACGTGCGCTTCACCGACAAGCGTGAGTTCAAGGCGAAGGTGATCGGCGCCGACCGGCGCACGGACATCGCGGTGATCAAGATCGAGGCCGCATCGCTGCCCGCGGTGAAGTTCGGCGACCCGACCAAGCTCAAGGTCGGCGAATGGGTGGTGGCGATCGGCTCGCCGTTCGGCTTCGAGAACACGGTCACCGCGGGCATCGTGAGCGCGAAGGGCCGCTCGCTGCCGCAGGAGAACTTCGTGCCGTTCATCCAGACCGACGTCGCGATCAACCCGGGCAACTCGGGCGGGCCGCTGTTCAACATGCGCGGCGAGGTGGTCGGAATCAACTCGCAGATCTACAGCCGCACCGGCGGCTTCATGGGGCTGTCGTTCGCGATCCCGATCGACGTCGCGCTCGACATCCAGAAGCAGCTGCGCGAGAAAGGCCGGGTTTCCCGCGGCCGCATCGGCGTCGTGATCCAGGAGGTGACGCGCGACCTCGCCACCTCGTTCGGCCTCGACCGGCCGCGCGGCGCGCTGGTGAACTCGGTGGAGAAGGGCAGCCCCGCGGACAAGGCGGGCGTCGAGGCGACCGACATCATCGTCTCTTTCGACGGCAAGCAGGTGGAGGGCTCGAGCGACCTGCCGCGCATCGTCGGCTCGACCCGGCCGGGCTCGCAGTCGGCGCTGGAAGTGTGGCGCAAGGGCAAGACGCAGAAGCTCAACATCACGGTCGCCGAGCTGCAGGAAGACCGCGTCGCCTCCAGCACCACGCCGGGGCGCAGCAAGCCCCAGGCCGAGGCGCCGGCAAACCGCCTCGGCATCGTGGTCGGCGAGCTCTCCGCCGAGCAGAGGAAGGGGCTCGGCGTGACCGGCGGCCTGGTGGTGACCGACGTGCGGCCAGACTCGAAGGCCGACGTGCGCAAGGGCGACGTGTTGCTCACCATGGTGCACAAGGGACAGCACACCGAGCTCAAGACCGTCGAGCAATTCAACAAGCTGCTCGCCGGGCTCGACAAGAACTCGGTGATCACGCTGCAGGTGCGGCGCGGCGAAAGCACCGCGTTCGTCACGATTTCAGGCCTGACTGACAAAGGCTAGGCTGTATAGCCGCCACGGCTGCCACCTCTGCGAGGAGATGGCCGCCGGACTGCGCGCGCTCGGTATCGCCTTCGACGAGATCGACGTCGACGCCGATCCGCACCTGCGCCTGCAGTACGGCCGCGACCTGCCGGTCCTCGTCTACAAGGACGTCGTTTTCAAGCATCGCCTGACTCCCGAGGCGATTGCCAAGCTGCGCTAGAATCGCGGGCTTTTCTATGGCCCCGAATTGATGGCTCAACAGCGCATCCGCAACTTCTCGATCATCGCGCACATCGACCACGGCAAGTCGACGCTCGCCGACCGCTTCATCCAGATGTGCGGCGGGCTCGCCGAGCGCGAGATGGCCGAGCAGGTGCTCGACACCATGGAGCTCGAGCGCGAGCGCGGCATCACCATCAAGGCGCAAACGGCGGCGCTGGAATATCGCGCCAAGGATGGCGAGACCTACCTGCTCAACCTGATCGACACGCCGGGCCACGTCGACTTCTCCTACGAGGTGAGCCGCTCGCTCGCAGCATGCGAGGGCGCGGTGCTGGTGGTCGACGCCTCGCAGGGCGTGGAAGCGCAGACCGTGGCGAACTGCTACACCGCGACCGAGCAGGGGGTCGAGGTGATCCCGGTGCTGAACAAGATCGATCTTCCCTCGGCCGACCCGGAGAAGGCGATCCAGGAGATCGAGGACGTGATCGGCATCCAGGCCCAGGACGCGATCCGCGCCAGCGCCAAGACCGGCGAGAACGTCGACGCGATCCTGGAGGCGGTGAT
>Ga0137428_1000423_pt1 | contig 18392 bp, 17 predicted proteins | sample EasRivERMZT718_2_FD_102305 | JGI IMG/M metagenome (GOLD analysis project Ga0137428, IMG submission 102305) | Soil microbial communities from meander-bound floodplain in the East River, Colorado, USA - East River MetaG ERMZT718_2 | ecosystem: Environmental > Terrestrial > Soil > Floodplain ...
ACCTCCAACCTGTTCCGCGACCGCGCGGCGAGCGCGCGCCGGCGGCTCGACGTGCGGGGCTTCAACCAGGTCCTGTCGGTCCGGGACGGCTTCGTCGAAGCCGAAGGCATGACCGCATACGAGGACCTGACGCGGGAATGCCTGGCGCACGGCGTGATGCCCGCGGTGGTGCCGCAACTGAAGACGATCACGCTCGGCGGCGCGGTCGCCGGCGTCGGCATCGAGTCCTCGTCGCACCGCCAGGGGCTGGTCCACGACGGCATGCTCGAGCTCGACGTGCTGCTCGGCGACGGCCGCGTCGTGAGCTGCACGCCGCACAACGCGCACGCGGATCTGTTCTTCGGCTTCCCGAATTCCTACGGCACGCTCGGCTATGCGCTGCGGGTCAAGGCGAAGACGATTCCGGTCAAGCGGTATGTGCGCCTTTCGCATGTGCCCTTCACGGATCCGGACGCTTATTTTTCAGAGCTTGAAAAGCACCTGCGGGCGGGCGTTGCCGATTTCATCGACGGCACGATCTTCTCGCCGCAGCGCCTGTTCATCACGCTCGGTCGCTTCACCGAATCCGCTCCCCATACGAGCGATTACACCTACGAGAAGATCTACTACCGCTCGATCGCACAGAAGCGCGAGGACTACCTCACGGCGCACGACTATCTCTGGCGCTGGGACACCGACTGGTTCTGGTGCTCGAAGAACGTGCTGGCGCAGAATCCCCTGATTCGCAGGATCTACGGCCGGGGGCGCCTGGGGTCGAAAACCTACACAAAGATCATGCGCTGGAACAGCCGGGTCGGCGTCACCCGGAAGCTCGAGCGCCTGCTCGGCCTGCACTCGGAGTCGGTGATCCAGGACGTCGACATCCCGATCGCGCGCGCGGCCGAGTTCCTGCGCTTCTATGCGGAAAAGATCGCGCTGTGGCCGCAGTGGGTCTGTCCCATCGGGCCGCAGCGGGATTCGGGCCGCTTCGTTCTCTATCCTGTGAAAAGCACCTGGTATGTCAACTTCGGCTTCTGGGACGTGAAGCGTACGCGCGAGGCGCATTCGCCGGGATACTTCAATCGCCAGATCGAGGAGAAGGTGAGCGAGCTTGGCGGCATCAAGTCGCTCTACTCGGACAGCTTTTTCGCCGAGGCGGATTTCCACCGCCGCTACGGCGGCGCGGCCTACGATGCGCTCAAGAAGAAGTACGACCCGGCGGGGGCATTCCCACGGCTATACGACAAATGCGTCCTCAAAGCGTGAATTCGGGGTCAGGGTCGCAACTCGTTTTCACGTACGCAAAAACGAGTTGCGACCCTGACCCCGAATTCCCAACTGGCAGTTACCGGAAGCGCGCGCGCGGATCGAAGCGCGAGGCCTCGCGCAGCTCTTCGTAGAGCTTCTGCTCGCGCTCGGTGAGCGTCGCCGGCACCGCGATGGTGAGCGCGGCGTAAAGGTCGCCCGCGCCGCCGCCCGGCTTCGGCAGGCCCTTGCCGGCGAGGCGCAGCTTCTGTCCGGCGTTCGAGCCCGGCGGCACTTTCATGGTGACGCGGCCTTCGAGGGTCGGGATTTCCACCTGCGCGCCGAGCGCGGCTTCCCACGGCCCGAGCGGCACCTCGATTTCCAGGTCGTGGCCGCTCGCGCGGTAGAGCGCGTGCGGCTCGAGCGCGATCTGCAGGTAGAGGTCGCCCGCCGGGCCGCCGTTCAGGCCCGGGCCGCCCTTGCCCCGCAGCCGCAGCCGCTGGCCGTCGGTGGCGCCGCGCGGAATGCGCGCAGTGAAGCTGCGGTTGTCGAGGTGCACCTCGCGCTCGGTGCCGCGGAATGCCTCCTCGAGGGTGAGCTTCACCGGCACTTCGTAGTCTTCGCCGGCGAAAGCCCGCTTCGAGCGGCGCTGTGCGCGCCCGAAGATTCCCATCGACTCGAACAGCTCGCCGAGGTCGACGCCGTGCAGGTCCTCGGCGCGGCTGCCGGAGCCGAAGCGGTCGAACCAGTCGGGCGGCGGGCGGAAATCCTGTCCCTGGCGGAAGCCGCTGCCGAGGCTGTCGTAGGCGGCCCGTTTTTCCTTGTCGCGCAGCGTCTCGTAGGCCTCGGACACCTCCTGGAACTTTTCCTTGGCGTTCGCTTCCTTGGAGACGTCGGGGTGGTACTTGCGCGCGAGCTTGCGGTAGTTCTTCTTGATCTCGTCGTCGCCCACCCCGCGCGCGACTCCCAGGATCTTGTAGTAATCCTTGTATTTCATAGACCCAGCATATGGGGACGACCGGCCTACCGTGCAATGTGCCGGCGGATCGCAGCCGCGAACTCCGGCCGGCGGGGAAGGCTGCGGGCGTGCACCGTGGGATGCGCTGCCCCCGGGACGACCTCGACCTCGAGGCCGGGCCAGCGCTTCGGCATGGCCTTGACGCGCGGCAACGCCGGGTCGGCCGCGCCGACGACCGCGAGCGCGGGCACGCGCACCATCGCGATCTCGGCGTCCGTGACGAGCAGAGCGCGGCGCGCGCGCATGAGAGCCGCATGCGCCAACAAATCGCTTTCTCGAGAAATTTCTCCGGACCGTCGGCGGATCGCGTCCTCGTCAGGCGGCGGCTCGTCGGTCGGAGCGGTGGAGACGACGAGTGCCCGATAGACGCCGCTCTCGATCTCGCGGGCCGCGGCCTCGGTTTCGCGGTCGGCCTCCGCGCTTTGCGAGCGCCGGTACGCCGCCCCGCCGAGGACCACGCTGAGGAAGCGCTGCGGATGGGTGGTCAGGAGCCTGGCGAGGATGATGCCGCCGAGCGAGTAGCCGACCAGGTGAGCTTGCCGCAGCTCGAGGTGGTCCATCAGGCGGATCACGTCCGGCGCGAGCTCCTCGTAGGCCTTCGGATCGTGCGGCTTGCCGCTCTTTCCGTGCCCGCGCAGGTCGAAGGCGATCACGCGGTGGTCGCGCGCCAGGTCGGGCAGCACGCCGGTGTCGATCCACGAGCGCTCGATGCTGCCGGTAAATCCGTGCACCAGCACCACCGGCGTTCCGGCGCCACGGTCGACGTAGCGGATGCGCACGCCGCCCGAGTCGAAGAACCGGTCCTGCGCAGGGGCGGGGCCGGCGAGGACCGACAGCAGCACGAGGATCAGTAGAGGCCGGAGCGTCATAGGGCTATGCTTCTGGCAATCCTAACCACGAAAGGAAGCCAGATGGCACGCAAGCGAAAGCGAGCCGCGAGGAAGGCGCCGCCGGCCAGCAAGGCGCAGGCCACGCGGCGCAGGCTGGAAGCCGAGGCGCGCGCGCTGAAAAAGCGCCTGGACGCACTGATGGCGAGCGCTCGCAAGGCCGAGGCGGCTGCGCGCGCGAGCACGATTCAGCAGATCCGGGTGCTGCAGAAGCAGCAGGCGGCGGCGCGAGTTGTGCTGGCCAAGCTCGGCCGGCAGGGCGCCGCGGCGAGCGGGCCGATCCTGGTCGGCCTGCAGAAAGCCTGGCGCGACATCGACCTCGCCGTGCGCGAGGGCGCCAAGCGCTTCCGCGAAACCTCGTGATCGTGTGACCGCGATCGGCTCGCCTCGCCAGGTCCTCGGCCTGTGCGCCACGATGCTGCTCGCCTCGTGCTGGTCGGTGAGCAGCAACTGGTACCTGATGGACTCCGGGTACAGCATCGTTCCGCTCCAGGGCGAGCAGTTCGCGGTCGAGGTCCATCTCAACCAGCTCAAGCAGCTCGGCGGCGAAACCGGCAGCGCCGAGTTTCACCGCTTCGTCCTCGAGCGCCTGAAATGGCATGGGATCTGCCCGGCCGGCTGGGAGCCCTTGCCGTGCGTGAAAGACGGCTCCTGCGTCCAGCACACCTCTCGTTCGGTCACCGTCGCGGGGCGCTGCACGAGCTAGCCACCCGCTCGCATTGCGGAGTACGATGCAGACGGCGGCAGAAACAGCATGGGCGCAGGCGAAGCACTATCCCGCACGATCAGCGAGCAGGCCGGGCGCTGGCGCGGGGGAGGGCTGGCGCGCAGCACCTACGCGGTGATTCTCGCCGGCGGCCGCGGCAGCCGCCTGAAGGAGCTCACCGACTGGCGCTGCAAGCCCGCGGTCCCGTTCGGCGGTAAGTACCGGATCATCGATTTCACGCTCTCCAACTGCGTCAATTCGGGGGTGCGCCGCATCGGGGTCGCCACCCAGTACAAGTCGCACAGCCTGATCCGCCACCTGCAGCGCGGCTGGGCCTTCCTCGACGGGCGCATCGGCGAGCACGTCGACATCCTGCCAGCGCAGCAGCAGGTCGCGGAGAGCTGGTACCGCGGGACGGCCGACGCGGTGTTCCAGAACCTGAACATCCTGCGCCGCGACGGCTGCAAGTACGTGCTGGTGCTCTCGGGCGATCACATCTACAAGATGGACTACACGCGGCTGCTCGAGGAGCATGTCGCGGTCGGCGCCGACGCCACCGTGGTCTGCGTCGAAGTGCCGCTCGCCGATGCGCGAGGCTTCGGCGTACTCGAGGTCGACGCGGCGGCGCGCATCGTCGGCTTCGAGGAGAAGCCGGCCGCGCCGCGCGCGCTGCCCGGCGCCCCCGGCCGCGCCCTCGCCAGCATGGGGGTGTATGTCTTCAACGCGCCCTTCCTTTACGAGCAGCTGATCCGCGACGCCGACGACCCGCGCTCGAGCCACGATTTCGGCAAAGACCTGATCCCGCACGTCATCAGCCGCTACCGGGTGCACGCGCACCGCTTCGCCGAGAGCTGCGTCGAGATGTTCAACGGCGAGCCCTACTGGCGCGACGTCGGCACCCTCGACGCGTACTGGGAAGCGAACCTGGAGCTCGCCAAGATCACGCCGCAGCTCAACCTTTACGACCGCGACTGGCCGGTGTGGACCTTCCAGGAGCAGCTGCCGCCGGCCAAGTTCGTGTTCGACGACGAGGGCCGCCGCGGCATGGCGCTCGACTCGATGATCTCGGGCGGCTGCATCGTGAGCGGCGCGACCGTGCGCCGCTCGGTGCTGTTCTCGAATGTGCGCGTGGACGACGGCGCGCTGCTCGAGGACTGCGTGCTGCTGCCCGACGTCGTCGTCGGCGCGGGCGTGCAACTGCGCCGCGCGGTCGTCGACCGCCACTGCCGGCTTGAGCCGGAACTGCTCGAAGACCCGAGGCGCTTCCGCGTCACGGAGAAGGGGCTGACGCTGATCACCCCCGAGATGCTCGGCCAGGCGGTGCACCAGCTGCGCTGAGCCCGCGAATAGCACCGTACTCCGGCTTGCGCGCTGGAGCTTCGTCAAAGGCCATTCGCGCGAGCTGCCGCCGCCGCAGGCTTCGTTGACGTGGATCAATCCCTGTGTGAGATGTCTTGGTACGCTGCCCAATAGAGAGAGCAAGGCGAACGATGCCCAATCGGTACAGCGCATCAGGACGCCATTCCCCGAAAGAGAATCATCTTCTTGCGGCGCGCCCTGCGGCGGACTACGAGCGGCTGACTGGCTGGGGATCCCGACGGAAGGCTACGGTTTCTCAAACGACGCAAAAGCTCTGTTCAGCGCGCCTTCGTTCTCTGCCGCCCGCTTCCTCTACGACGGGTGAAGCCTCGATCTGACGATCGGCCTGCAATACTGAAGCGGCGAGGACTCATGACACACGATCCCAATTCCCTGCGCGAATTCGTATCTGAAGACGCGTGGGAGCAGCGCAAGGCGTTCGTCGGCTTCGGCCCTTCGGATGTGGCGATCCTGCGTGAGCTGCGTCCGGTATCCCTGCAATATGCCGACGAAGTGATGGACGAACTGTATGCCCGCTGGTTGCAGTTCCCGCAGTTGCGGCGATTTTTTGCCGACGACCTGATCCTCGCCAGGGTCAAGGGACTGCAACGTCAATACTTCATCAGCCTGACCCAGGGGGAGTACGGCGCAGCGTATTTGGCTTCCCGGCTGCGAGTCGGGGCGGTGCACAAGCGCATCGGGCTTACCCCGGAGTGGTTCATGGGGGCATACAGCATCTATCTCGAGCTTATCCTGCCGAGAGTCTTGAGAGCGTTCGAGTATGACCGCGCCAAGCAGGCGAGCGCGGTGACCGCCCTGACGAAGCTGATCACCCTGGACCAGCAGCTGGCGCTGGTGGCCTATTTGGGTGTGCCGACTGCGGGACCGGGCACCTTCGGCCAGGCGGTGCACCCGCTGCGCTAGCGAAGCCGCCGGACCAGCGTCACCTCCCTGCCCGAGCGTTCCTCCTCGACGAAGCCGAGATGGGCGGCGAGCTCGAGCATGCCGCGATTGGCTTCGAGAATATGGCCCAGGAGCGCCTCGTAGCCGGCGGCGCGCGCGGCGTCGCACAGCCGCTCGAGCAGCGCGTGCCCCAGCCCTTTTTCCTGCCAGTCGTCCGCGACCGCGAGCGCGAACTCGGCGCTCACGCCGTCCGGGTTCGGCGCGTACCGGCCGACGGCGACGAACTCGTCCTGCCAAAGCGCGACCAGGGCGAGCTCGCGGTCGTAGTCGAGCTGGGTGAAGCGCGCGAGCATGCGCGGGGGCAGCTCCTTCAGGTGGTTCATGAAGCGCTGGTAGCGCGAGCGTTCGGAAAGCCGGTCGAAGAAGCGCTTCTCGCGCTCCGCGTCTTCCGGCCGGATCGGCCGCACGCGTACTTCGCGAGCGTCGCGCAGGCGGATCGCGCCCTCCAGATCGACCGGATAGGGATGGATCGCCATGTGCCCGTACCGCGGCTTTGCGCTCCGGTCAGCGATGACCACGCGCGCATCCGCGATCACCGCGCCGCCCGGATGCGTCAGCACCGGGTTGAGGTCCATTTCCTTGAGCCAGGGCAGGGCGCACACCATGCGCGACACGCCGGTCAGCACCGCCGCGAGCGCGTCGAGGTCGGTGGGCGGGACGTTGCGATAGCCGGCGAGCAGCCGGTAGAGGGCGGTGCGCTGCATGAGATCCCGCGCCAGCATGGCGTTGAGCGGCGGCAGGGCGACCGCAGTGTCGCGCACCGCTTCGACCGAGATGCCGCCGGCGCCGAACGAGATCACCGGGCCGAACACCGGATCGGTGGCGACGCCGACCAGCGCTTCGCGCGCGTGCGCGAAGCGCAGCATCGGCTGCACCACGACCCCTTCGATGCGCGCGCCGGGCCGCAGCGCGCGCACGTGCTGCAGCATGTCGTCGAACGCCGAGGCCACCATTTCGGCGCTTTGCAGGTTCAGGCGCACGCCGCCGACGTCCGACTTGTGCGTGATGTCCGGCGAGTGCAGCTTGATCACCGCCGGGAAACCGATGTCGCGCGCCGCCGCCACCGCTGCGTCCCGATCTTTGGCAATGACGGATCTTGGGACGGGAAGATGAAACGCGGCGAGCAGGGCCTTCGCCTCGTGCTCGGTGAGCAGCTCGCGGCGCTCCGCCAGCGCGCGATCGTGGATCGCCGCGGCCGCCGCCAGGTCCGGGAGCGGCGCGTCGGGATCGCGCTGCGCCGCCGGCACCTGCATCAGCTGCGCCTGGTTGCGGCGGTGGGCGCAGAGGAACGAGAACGCTTCCACCGCGTTCTCCGGCGTGTAGAAGTTGGCGATGCCCTGCGCCTCGAGCCACGCGCGGCTCGCGTTCGGATTGATGTCGCCGAGCCAGGCCGCGAGCACCGGCTTGCGGCTGCCGCGCGCCGCATCGGCCACGGCGCGCGCCGCGTCCTCCGGCGCGGTCACTGCGACCGGGGAATACATTGCGAGCAGCGCATCGACGCCCGGGTCGGCGAGCGCCGCCGCCGTCGCCGCGGCGTAGCGCTCGGGCGGCGCGTCGCCGATGATGTCGATCGGATTGCCGTGCGACCACTGAGCCGGCATTTTCGTGTTTAAGAGAGAGATGGTCTTTTCAGAGAGCTGCGCTAACGGCACTGCGTTGTCGGCGGCGCTGTCGGCCGCGATCACGCCCGGGCCGCCGCCGTTGGTCACGATCGCGAGCCGCTCGCCCTCGGCGCGGCGCTCGCCCGCGAGCACGCGCGCCGCGGCGAAGAGCTGGGTATAGGTCTTCACCCGCACCGCCCCGGCGCGGCGCAGCGCGGCGTCGAACACCGCATCGCTCCCGACCAGCGCGCCGGTGTGGCTGGACGCGGCGCGCGATCCGCTCGCGTGGCGCCCGACCTTGAGCGCGATCACCGGCTTCACGCGCGCGGCGGCGCGCAGCGCCGATATGAAGCGGCGCGCGTCGCGGATGCCTTCGACGTAGAGCAGGATCGCCTCGCTCGCCGCATCGGCGGCGAGAAAGTCGAGCACCTCGCCGAAATCGACGTCGATCGCGCCGCCGAGCGAGATCACGCTCGAGAAGCCGAGCTGCGCGCTATGCGCCCAGTCGAGGATCGCGCCGCAGATCGCGCCCGACTGCGAGACCAGCGCGAGGTTTCCGGGAAGCGCCGGCGTGCGCGCGAAGGTGGCGTTCAGGCCGCAGTCGGTGCGCATGACGCCGAGGCAATTGGGCCCGAGGATCCGGACCCCGCCCCGGGTTGCGGCCTTGAGAACTTCCTCCTGAAGGGCGAGGCCGTCGCGGCCCGCTTCGCCGAAGCCGCTCGTCAGCACCACCGCCGCCCTGACCTGCGCCGCGCTCGCGTCCTCGATGATTTCCGCCACGGTGCGCGCCGGGGTGACGATGACGGCGAGGTCCGGCGGCTGCGGCAGCTCGGACAGGCGCCCGTAAGCACGCCGCCCGAAGATCTCGCGGTGCTTGGGATTGACGGGGTAAAGCGCGCCGCGCAGCCCGCCGGCGGCCAGGTTGCGATAGACGATGCTGCCGAGCGTGCCTTCGCGCTCGGTGGCGCCGACCAGCGCGACGCTGCGCGGCGCGAGCAGCGGCCGCAGGTAATGCTCGACCATGGGTGTATCCATCTTACGAAAAAACGCAGGTTTGACCTGCGTCAAATGGCAACGAGTTTCGTTCCGGACAATCCCGGGCAGTGGGCTAGCGTGCATTCCATGGCCGCAGCAAGGGAGGGCTGGCGATGAGGAGCGAAGCGATCCGGGTGCCGGGATACCTGGCCAAGACCTACTGGTGGGCCTACGTTCATCCGCGGGCGGTGCGCGTGTTCGAGCGGCAATGGCTGGTCAACCTGATCCTGTGGGGCAACTTCGGAAAGCTGCGCGACGCCGCGCTCGATGCGCTCGGCGAGCGAATCGAGGGGCGCACGCTCCAGGTCGCGTGCGTCTACGGCGATCTCACCGACCGGCTGCGCTCGAGGCTCGCCACCGGGGGCAGCCTGGACGTGGTCGACGTGCTGCAGGTGCAGCTCGACAACCTGGCGCGCAAGCTTCCCGGCGATCCGCGGGTGGGCCTGCTCCAGGGCGACAGCTCGGCGCTCGACATCGCCTCGGCGACCTACGACCGGGCGCTGCTCTTCTTCCTCCTGCACGAGCAGCCCGAAGACGTGCGCCGGCGCACGATCGCCGAAGCGCTGCGGGTGGTGAAGCCCGGCGGCCGTGTCGTGATCGTCGACTACCACCGCCCGAGCCTGCGCAATCCGCTGTACCTCCCGATGGTCGGCATTCTCAAGACCCTCGAGCCCTTCGCCATGGACCTGTGGCGCACTGAAATCAGCGATTGGTTCCCCGACGCGGTGACGATTGCGCAGCTCGAGAAGAAAACCTGCTTCGGCGGCCTGTACCAGCTCCTCACGCTGACCAAGGGCTAGATGCAGGTCGTGCAAACCGACGTCGTCGTCATCGGGGCGGGCGGCGCTGGGCTGCGCGCCGCCATCGCCGCCGCCGAGCGCGAGCCGCGGCTGCGCGTGGCGCTGGTCTCGAAGGTGCTGCCCATGCGCAGCCATACCGTGGCCGCCGAAGGCGGCGCGGCGGGCGTGACGCGCGCCGAGGACAGCCTCGAGCAGCACTTCAACGACACCGTCTCGGGCGGCGACTGGCTGTGCGACCAGGACGTGGTCGAGTTCTTCGTCGCGCATTGCACCGCGGAGCTCGTGCGGCTCGAGCACTGGGGCTGTCCCTGGAGCCGCAATCCCGACGGACACGTCAACACCCGCTTCTTCGGCGGCATGAGCGTGCAGCGCACCTGGTTCGCCGCCGACCGCAGCGGATTTCACATGCTGCACACGCTCTTCCAGAGCTCGCTCAAGTACCCGTCTATCCGGCGCTACGACGAGTTCTTCTGCGCGGAGCTGATCGTCGAAGAGGGCCGGGTGCAAGGCGTCGTGGCGATCGAGGTCGCCACCGGCGAGATCGTGGTATTCGAATGCAAGGCGGTGGTTCTCGCCACCGGCGGCGCCGGCCGGGTGTTCCGCCAGAACACCAATGCCGGCACCGTGACCGGCGACGGCATGGGTCTCGCCTTCCGCGCGGGCGCCCCGCTGCGCGACATGGAATTCGTGCAGTGGCATCCGACCTGCCTTCCGGGAAGCGGCATCCTGATGACGGAGGCGTGCCGCGGCGAGGGCGCGATCCTCGTCAACAAGGACGGGTACCGCTATCTGCAGGACTACGGCCTCGGGCCGCTGGATCCCTGGCCGCGCGCCAAGGCGATGGAGCTCGGTCCGCGCGACCGCCTTTCGCAGGCTTTCTGGCACGAGCTGCGCAAGGGCCGCACGCTCGCCACGCCCGGCGGTCCGGCGGTGCACCTCGATCTGCGCCACCTCGGTGCGCGCAAGATTCACGAGCGGCTGCCGCTGATTACGGAGGCGGCGCAGACGTTTGCCGGCATCGACGCGGTGAAGCAACCCATTCCGGTCTGCCCGGCGGTGCACTACACGATGGGCGGCATCCTGACCAATGTGCGCACCGAGACGCCGCTGCGCGGCCTGTACGCCGCCGGCGAGTGCGCGAGCGTCGGCATCCACGGCGCCAACCGGCTCGGCTCCAACTCGCTGGTGGAGATCGTGGTGTTCGGAAGGGTCGCGGGCGAGTCCGCGGCGGAGCATGCGCTTTCTCCCTTCCCGGTGAGCCCGGACATTCAGGCGAGGGCCACGCATGCCGCGGCGCGCTTGGCTTCGATGCTGAAGACCGAAACCGGCGAAAGGCTCGCGGTGCTGCGCGACGAGATGCGCGAGAGCATGGAGGAGGGCGTCGGGATCTACCGCGAGGCCGGCTCGCTTGGCGCGACCTGCGCGAAGCTTGCCGGGCTGCGTGCGCGCTATCGCCGCGGCGTGAAGCTCGACGACCGCAGCCGCGCCTTCAACACCGAGTGGCTGACCGCGATCGAGCTCGGCTTCATGCTGGAAGTGGCCGAGGCGATGGCGCAGGCCGCGGCGGCGCGGCGCGAGTCGCGCGGCGCGCACATGCGCCTGGATTTCGAGGCGCGGGACGATGTGAATTACCTCAAGCATTCGCTCGCGCATCACGGCGGCGACGGCGCGCCGCGCGTGGAGCACCGCCCGGTGACGATCACCAAGTCGGCGCCGAGGGCGCGCCACTACGGCGGCGAGGGCAAGAAGGCCGTTCTCTCATGAGCAAGACGATCCAGATCGAGTGCCTGCGCTATCACCCGGAGACCGACGCCGAGCCGCGCTACCAGACCTACGAGGTGCCTTTCACGGACGACCTGTCGGTGCTGCAGGGGCTGCAGTACATCAAGGACCAGCTCGACGGCAGCCTGACCTTCCGCTGGTCCTGCCGCATGGCGATCTGCGGGAGCTGTGGCCAGATGGTGAACGGCGTGCCCGTGCTCGGCTGCGAAACCTTCCTGCGCGACTACTACCCCGAAAAAGTCCGGGTCGAGCCGCTCAATCATTTCCCGATCGTGCGCGATCTCGCGATCGACCAGTCGGATTTCCTGAAGAAGCTCGAGTCGGTGAAGCCGTACGTGATTTCGAAGAACGTCCCGGAAAGGGCCACCTTCCGGCAAACGCCCAGGCAGATGGAGGATTACTACCAGTACTCGAAGTGCATCAACTGCCTGCTCTGCTACGCCGCCTGCCCGCAGTACGGCCTCAATTCGTCCTTTACCGGGCCGGGCGCTCTCGCGCTCCTGCACCGCTACAACGCCGATTCGCGCGACGAAGGAAAGAACGAGCGCATGAAGGTCGTCAATGCCGAGGATGGCGTCTGGGGCTGCACGCTGGTGGGCTACTGCTCCGAGGTCTGCCCGAAGGGCGTGGACCCGGCGCGCGCCGTCAACCAGAACAAGATCGAAAGCACCAAGGACTACTTCTTCCGGTTCTGGCTCAAATGAGGACCTATACGCGCCCGATGGCGGGCTGGTGGCGCCGCAACCCCTTCTACCTCTGGTACATGCTGCGCGAGGCGAGCTGCGTGTTCATCACGGCTTATGCGCTGATTCTGCTTTGGGGTCTCGCAAGACTCTCTCAAGGTAAACCGCAGTTCGAGGCGTGGCTTGCGAGCCTGGCAAGCCCGGTTTCGATCGCCTTTCACGCAATCGCGCTGCTCCTCGTGCTGTATCACGCCTGGACCTGGTTCAAGGTCATGCCGAGAACGATGCCGTTCGTGCGCATCGGCGGGTGGCGCGTGCCGGACGGGTTTATCGTTGCGTTCGCCTTTGCCGGCTCGATTGTGCTGTCGGGCGCACTCTTGATTGCCGTATGGCGGCTCTGAAGCGTTCCAACAAACCCGTCTTCTGGTCCCTGTTCGGCGCCGGCGGGATGCTCTCCGCGCTGATCGGCCCGATGCTCATCCTCATCACCGGCATCGCCATGCCGCTCGGCATGGTCAACTCCGGCTATGAGCGGGCGGCTGCGTTCGCCCAGAACGGCTTCGGCAAGCTCGCCATCCTCCTGGTCATCTCGCTGTTCCTGTTCCATGGAGTGCACCGCATGTACCACTGCGTGCACGACTTCGGCATCCACGTCGGCCCCGGCCTGAAGGCGGCCTTCCACGGCTTCGCCGCCCTCGGCACGCTCGCCGCAGGTTGGCTGCTGCTCTCCATCGGCGTGTAAACGTCGCCCGGTGCGGGCATCAATTCCTGCCCGCGAGCATGAGCTCGAGGCCGGCGATGTTCACGATGCGCACGCGCTTTTGGTGGACATCGAGCAGGCCGTTCTCGCGAAAGGCTGCCAGCACGCGGCACACGGTCTCGAGCTTGAGGCCGAGATAGCTGCCGATGTCCTTGCGTGTCATGCGCAGATGGAACTCCGACTCGGAGTAGCCGCGCCGCTGGAAGCGTTTCGAGAGATTCAGGAGGAAGGTGGCGAGGCGCTCCTCCGCGCGCATCGAGCCCAGCAGCAGCATGACGCCATGGTCGCGCACGATCTCGCGCGCCAGCACCGAATGCAGGCGGCGCTGCAGCGACGGAACTTCCCGGCCGATATACTCGATCAGCGAGTACGGCATCGCGCAGACGTTGCTGTCTTCGAGCGCGATTGCGCTTGCCGCGCAGCGGCCCTCGCCCAGGCCGTCCATGCCGAGCAGCTCCCCGCTCATGAAGAACCCGGTGACCTGCTCGCGGCCTTGGCGGTCGACCAGGCTGGTCTTGAAGAAGCCGGTGCGGATGGCATACAGGGATCTGAACGGGTCGCCCGCGCTGAACAGGGCTTCACCGCGCCTGATCCGGCGGCGCGCGTAGACGATGTTCTCGACGCGCTCGAGATCTTCGGCGGGCACGTCCCCGGAGAGGCACGTTTCCCGGAGCTTGCATTTTGCGCAGGTGACTTCGCGCTCGGGCGTGCCCGTGGACGATGCCGGCTGTCCCGAGAACCCCATCCCGCGTGGCGGCCCGATCTGTGCGACGGTGGACATGCCCGGCCGGAATCATGCGGCCGCGTCGCCGGGGCGATCTGTGCGGTAACGCACACACGGTCAAGGGTGCGCCTGCCGCGGCGAAACGCTGGCCCGGGTCACTTCGCGAGCAGCACCGGCGCCGGGCTGCGTGGCGCCGACCAGCAGGACCGGCACCGGGCTGCGCTCGGCCACGCCGTGGGCGACCGAGCCGAGCGCCGCGCCGGTGTAGGAGCCCAGTCCCCTCGTCCCCATGACCACGAGGTCGAAGCCGTGTTTCGCGGCGTAGTCGCTGATCGCCTCCCACGGCGTGCCGACCAGCATGTGAACCGCGTATTTCACGCCCGCCTCGTCGAGCATCCGGCGCGCGCGCTCGAGCGCCTTCTCGCTGCGTTCGGCGTGATAGTCCTGCAGCGACTCCTTGGGCACGAAGCGGCTCGCGGTACCGGGCAGCTCGCGTTGCACGTTCATGAGGTGGATGTCCATGGTTGCGGGGGCGGCATGGTTGCGCCACAGCGCGATCACGTACTCCACCGCCCGCGCGGCGTGGTCCGAACCGTCCACCGGCAGCAGGATGCGATTGAAGAGGCGGCGCGCCGAGGCCGGAGCAGGAACCGGCACCGGTGCAGCCGCTGGCGCGCGCCGCGCAAGCGTCCGGCGGGCGAGCCACCTGCCGGCCATGACGACCGCCACGGCGCCCGCGGCCGAGGCGGCCCAGTGCAGCAGCGCGACGTTCGCATCGATCCATCCCTTGACCAGGGGGTCGGTGACGAACATCTCTCCCGCCACCCACCCGAGCAGCGCGGCGCCGATGGTGATGATGACCGGGAAGCGCTCCATCAGCCCGAGCAGCAGGGTGCTGCCGAAGATCACCAGGGGGATGCTGATCGCGAGGCCGAGAATGAGCAGCAGGAGGCTGCCCTTCGCGGCGGCGGCGACGGCGATGACGTTGTCGAGGCTCATCACCAGGTCCGCGATGAGGATGGTCTTCATCGCGCCCCAGATGCCGATGACGCTGCCGGATTGCGCGCCGTGCCCGCCCTCGGGCTGCAGCAGCTTCACCGCGATCCACAGGAGGAGCACACCGCCGGCAATCTTCAGCAGCGGCAGCCGGAGCAGCTCGACCGCGACTATGGTCAGCACGATCCGCATCAGCACCGCGGCGCCGCTGCCCCAGACGATCGCCTGGCGCTGCTGCTTCGCCGGCAGAGAGCGCGCGGCGAGCGCGATCACCACGGCATTGTCGCCGGACAGCACGAGGTTGATCAGGATGATCTGTCCGAGCCCGGCCCAGAACCGGGGGTCGCCGAACATTTCGGGCATGCGCGACATCATGGCGGCGCCTGCAACGCGATATTTGACACAGATCAACCTTGCCGCCCAAAACGACCGAAGAATGGGCGGCTGTGGATATCAAGACCCCTCTGCTGCTCAGGCAGGACTTCATGGGCGGGCTCGCGGTCATCGCGGTCGCCGCGGCTGCCTTCTGGCTGGTGCGCGATCTGCCCGGCGGCAACGGCGGCGGCATGGGCCCGGGCACGCTGCCTAAGGGCTTGGCGCTGCTGCTGGGCCTATTGGGCCTTGCATTGGCAATCGGTTCCTGGCTCGAAAAGGGATTGCCGCTCGAGCGCTGGTCGGTGCGCGGCCCGCTGCTGATCCTGGGCGCGCTGGTGGTGTTCGGCCTCGCGGTGCGCCCGCTCGGCCTCCTGGTCGCGGGCCCGCTCGCGATCGTCGTGGGCGCATTCGCCAGCAGCGAAGTGCGCTGGGGCGAAACGCTGGTGTTCGGCGCGCTGATGACGGCGTTCTGCATCGGACTTTTCAAGTTCGCCCTGGGGCTCCCCATTCCGCTGGCGCCCTGGCTGCTCGGCTACTGAGATGGAGTTCCTCGGCCACCTCGCCCTCGGCTTCGCCACCGCGCTCTCGCCGATGAATCTGCTGCTCGCCTTCATCGGCTGCCTGGTCGGGACGCTGATCGGCGTGCTGCCCGGCGTCGGGCCGATCGCGACCATCGCCATGCTGATGCCGCTCACGCTGAAGGTGGACCCGACGGGCGCGCTGATCATGCTCGCGGGCATCTATTACGGCGCGCAATACGGCGGCTCGACCACCGCAATCCTGCTCAACATCCCCGGCGAGGTGACCGCGGTGGTCACGGCCATCGACGGTCACGAGATGGCGAAGAAGGGCCAGGCGGGCACCGCGCTCGGCATCGCCGCGCTCGGCTCGTTCCTCGCCGGCACGGTGGCCACGCTCGTCATCGCCGCGATCGGCGCGCCGCTCACCAAGCTCGCGCTGCTCTTCGGCCCGGCGGAGTATTTCGGATTGATGGTGTTCGGCCTGGGGCTCGCGATCGTGCTTGCGCGCGGCTCGGTGCTGAAGGCGGTGATCATGGTCGTGCTCGGGCTTCTGCTCGCCACGGTCGGCACCGATCTGGAGACCGGCCAGGACCGCCTCACGCTCGGCATCGCGGAGCTCTCCGACGGCGTCGATTTCGCGGTGCTCGCCATGGGCGTGTTCGGCATCGCCGAGATCCTGCGCAACCTCGAGCATCCGGAATCGCGCGACGTCGCGGTCTCGAAGATCGGGCGGCTGCTGCCTTCGCTCGGCGATCTGCGCCGCTCGCTCGGCCCCATCGTGCGCGGCACCGGCATTGGCTCGGTGCTCGGCATCCTTCCGGGCAACGGCGCGGTGCTCGGCCCCTTCGCGTCCTACGCGCTGGAGAAGAAGCTCGCCAAGGACCCGTCGCGCTTCGGCAAGGGCGCGATCGAGGGCGTAGCGGGCCCCGAGAGCGCCAACAACGCCGGCGCGCAGACTTCGTTCATCCCGCTCCTCACCCTCGGCATTCCGCCCAATGCGGTGATGGCGCTCATGGTCGGCGCCATGACGATCCATGGCCTCATCCCGGGCCCGCAGGTGATGCTCAAGCACCCGACCCTCTTCTGGGGAATGATCGCCTCGATGTGGATCGGCAACCTTTTCCTGCTGATCATCAATCTGCCGCTGATCGGGCTGTGGGTGCGGCTGCTCAAGGTGCCCTACCGCCTCATGTTCACGACCATCCTGCTGTTCTGCGCGATCGGCATCTACTCGATCAACAACAACCCCTACGACGTGTACTTCACGGCGTTCTTCGGGCTGGCGGGATACGTCTTCATCAAGCTTGGGCTCGAGCCGGCGCCGATGCTGCTCGGCTTCGTGCTCGGAAGGCTGATGGAGGAAAAGCTGCGCCAGGCGCTCGCGCTCTCGGAGGGAAGCTTCATGACCTTCGTCGAGCGTCCGGTCGCCGCCGGGCTTCTTGTGTTCGCGGCCGCAGTCATGGTGATCGCGGTGCTGCCCGCGGTGAGCAGGAGCCGCGCCAAGGCCTTCCAGGAATGAATTCACAGGAGAAAACCATGAAACACGTTCTTGCGTCCCTGGTGTTGAGTCTTTTTTCGGGTATTGCGGCTGCGCAGGCTTATCCGACGCGCCCGGTCACCCTCATCGTGCCGTTCGCGGCCGGCGGACCGACCGACATCATTGCCCGCATCACCGGCGAGTACTACTCGAAGACGCTCGGCCAGCAGTTCGTGGTGGAGAACGTCGCTGGCGCGGGCGGCACCACCGGCATCACGCGCGGCGCTCAGGCGAAGCCTGACGGCTACACCATCATGATGGGCCACATGGGCACGCACGGCGCGGCCCCCGCGCTTTACGCCAACCTGAAATACGACCCGGTCAAGGACTTCCAGCCGATCGGGCTGGTGGCGGGAACGCCGATCTTGATCGTGGCACGCAAGGACTTCCCGGCCGCCAACCTGAAGGAGTTCGTCGCCAAGCTAAAGGATCCCGCCGCCAAGGTGAAGCAGGCGCACGCCGGCGTGGGCTCGGTGTCGTTCACCACCTGCACGCTCCTCACGTCGCAGCTCGGGGTGAAGAACATCGTCGCCGCCTATCGCGGCACGGGTCCCGCGCTCAACGATCTCATCGGCGGGCAGGTCGACTACATGTGCGACCAGATCGTGAACCTGGTCGAGCAGGTGAAGGGGGGCAGCATCAAGGCTTACGCCATCGCCATTCCCGAGCGCTCGCCCGCGCTGCCGGACGTGCCCACGACCAAGGAAGCGGGGCTGCCGGAATACCAGGTGAGCGCGTGGAATGCGCTGTTTGCGCCGAAGGGCGTGCCGAAGGAGGTCGCGGCGAAGCTCAGCGACACGCTGGTCAAGGCGCTCGACGACGAGGCGACGCGCAAGCGGCTCCTCGAGCTCGGCAGCGTGATCCCGGGCAAGGCCGGGCGCTCGCCGCAGGCGCTGCAGAAGCTGGTCGAAAGCGAGGTGGCGCGCTGGACGCCGATCCTCAAAGCGGCGCAGCAGTGAAGCCGGACGCCAAACACCCGGTTTCGGGCTGGCACGCGGAGCACGTCTATTTCCAGCGGCTGCTCGACCAGCTGCGCAAGGAAGTGGACGTGTTTCACGGCGGCGAGCGGCCGAATTACGAGCTGATGCTCGACGTCATCACCTACCTGCGCGAGTACACCGACCGCTTCCACCACCCGCGCGAGGACGCGGCCTTCGCTTTCATCGTGCGGCGCTTTCCCGACATGCAGCTCGCGCTCGCGCGGCTGCAGCAGGAGCACCGCGTCATCGCGCAGGCCGGCGATACGTTGCGCCAGCTCCTGGGCGCGGCGCTCGGTGGCGAGATGGTGCCGCGTAACCAGATCGAGATGGCCGCGGCCACCTACCTCGTGTACTACGGCAACCATATCGCCAAGGAAGAAGAGGACGTCCTGACGCGCGCGGCGATCGCCCTCACCGCCGAGGAATGGGAAGCAGTGCGCC
>Ga0137428_1000425_pt1 | contig 18285 bp, 14 predicted proteins | sample EasRivERMZT718_2_FD_102305 | JGI IMG/M metagenome (GOLD analysis project Ga0137428, IMG submission 102305) | Soil microbial communities from meander-bound floodplain in the East River, Colorado, USA - East River MetaG ERMZT718_2 | ecosystem: Environmental > Terrestrial > Soil > Floodplain ...
GTGCGCGCGCACGAGGCGATCGTCGACCGGACGACGCTGTCGGTGCACATCGTCCGCTTCAAGGACTTCCCCGACGGGCTCGACGTGGCGTTCGCCGACGGACAGCGCGACGTCCAGGTCGAGGTGAGTTGGAAGCGACCGGAGGGGCCGGCGCGCGGGCCCGACGACAAGGAGAAGAAGGGCGGCGGCAATGACCCCTGAGCCGCTCTTCGGGACGGACGGCGTGCGCGGCCGGGCGGGCGAGGGGCCGCTCGCGCCCGAGAGCGTCGCGCGGCTCGGCGTCGCGCTCGGCGAATGGCTCGAGGCGCACGGCGACGCCGGCAAGCCGGCGCTGATCGGCGGCGACACGCGCGCGAGCCGCGAGGAGATCACGCGCGCGCTCGCCGGCGGCCTCGCGCGCCGCAACATCCGCGCGTTCGACCTCGGCGTGCTGCCGACCGCGGCGCTCGCGCTCCTGATCGACGACTACGGCGCGAGCTGCGCCGCCGTGATCTCCGCCTCGCACAATCCCGCCGCCGACAACGGCATCAAGATCTTCACCGGCCACGGCGCGAAGTTCGGCGACGCCGAGGCGCGCTTCGTCGAGGAGCGCTGGCGCGCCTGCCCGCCGCTCGAGGGCGGCGCTCCGGCCGCGATCGAACGGCGCGCCGACGGCGCGGAGCGCTACGTCGACCACCTGCTCGCGGCCGCCGGCCGGCCCGACCTGCGCGGGCTCTCGGTCGCGCTCGACCTCGCGCACGGCGCCGCGCACGCGGTCGGGCCGGCGCTCTTCCGCAAGGCGGGGGCGCAGGTGACCGTCACGGGCGACCGCCCCGACGGCCGCAACATCAACGACGGCTTCGGCTCGCTCCACCCCGAACGCGTCGCCGCGCTCGTGAAGGAGTCGGGCGCGCAGTTCGGGCTCGCCGTCGACGGCGACGCCGACCGGAGCCTCTTTTCCGACGAAGGCGGCCGCGTCCTCGACGGCGACGCGACGCTGGCGCTGCTGGCGGCCGACCTCCTCGAGCGCGGCAAGCTCGACCCCCGCACGGTCGTCGGCACGGTCATGTCGAACTTCGGCCTCGAGGCGTTCCTGCAGGCGCGCGGGATCGCGCTGCTGCGCACGCCGGTGGGGGACCGCCACGTCTCGGCGGCGCTCAAGGAGAAGGGGCTCGTCCTGGGCGGCGAGCCGTCGGGCCACGTGATCTTCGGCGCCGACCTCGACTACCTCGGCGACGGGCTCTACACGGCGCTGCGCGTCGCGGAGCTGCTGCGCCGGCGCGCGATCCCCCTCTCCCGGGCGGCGGAGGGCTTCGCGCCGGCCCCGCAGATCCTGCGCGCCGTCCGGGTCCATGCCCGCCCTCCCCTGGGGACGATCCCCGGATTCAAGGAAATCCTTTCCTCGTCCGAAGAGAGGCTCGGTCGATCGGGGCGCATCGTCGTCCGCTACTCGGGCACCGAACCGGTGCTCCGGGTGATGGTGGAAGGGACCGACGCGAGCCTGGTCGCCGCGCTGGCGCAGTCGCTCGCGAGCCATCTCGAGCAGGCGATCGGCGCTCGGTGAGCCGTCCCGGACCGGCGGTCCTCGTCGGAAGCGGCGGCTCGAAAGTGGAGAGCCCCGTGGGTCGCATCGCCGTCGGCCTCTCGATCGAGACCTCGTCGGACGTGGGCACCGTCGCGCTCGACGACGCCGATTCACCGCGCACCGTGCGCTTTACCGAGGGGCTGGCCCACGGCAAACTCCTGCTTCCCTCGATCGAGAGCCTGCTGAAAACGGCTGGGCTTCGCCGGCCCGACTACGTGGCGGTTGGGATCGGGCCTGGCTCGTACACGGGACTTCGGATCGGGGTGACCGTCGCGCGCACGCTGGCGTGGACGTGGGAAGTGCCGCTGCTGGGGATCGGCTCGATGACGGCGCTCGCGCTGGAATCGGGCTGGCAGGCCCGGCCGGTCGTGACCCTCGTCGACGCGAAGCAGGGCGAAGTGTACGCGGCGGTCTATCGCTGGCAGGGAGGGTTGCCGCGAGTGGTCCAGGGGCCGGTCATCGGCGCGCCGGACGAGATCCGTCCGGAGCTGCCGCCGGAGGCGGTCTGGATCGGCGACGGCTGCCGGATGCTGGGCGTGACGCCGTCGATCCCCGACGCGCGCACGCAGGCGTCCGGCATCCTGAGGCTCGCGCGCGAGCGCTTCCTGCGGGGCGAACGCGACCGGATCCCGACCGTCCTTCCCGTGTACCTGCGTCCGTCCGAAGCGGAACGGAGGCTCGAAGCCCGCTCGTGAATGCACCGCAGAGTGGTTGGCCGCACCGCGTCTGGGCCGACATCCGACTCGATCACCTGCGCGACAACGTCGCGCTGCTGCGGAACCGTCTCGCGCCGACCACCCGCCTGATGGCGGTCGTGAAGGCCGACGCGTACGGCCACGGAGCCGTCGCGATCGCGCGCGAGCTGCAGTCGATCGGCGTCGACGCGTTCGGCGTGGGCGACTCGGGCGAGGCGTTCGAGTTGCGCGAGGCCGGCGTGCGCGGCACGATCCTGATCCTCGGCGCGATCGTCGACGGCGAGCAGGAACGCGTCGTCGCGCACGACCTCTCGGTCTGCATCCATTCGGAGTCGCGCATCGACCGCCTCGAGCGCGAGGCGCGCCGCCAGGGGCGCCGCTGCCGCGTCCACCTGAAGGTCGACACCGGCATGGGGCGCCTCGGCGTCCTGCCGTCGCGCGCGCTCGCGCTCGCGCGCCGCATCGCGCGTTCGCGCGACCTCGAGCTCGAGGGGGTCGCGACCCACTTCGCCGGCACGTCGGCACGCGCTGACGCCGCGAACCGGCGCCAGCTCGACGCCTTCCTGCGCGTCCGCGCGGCGATCACGCGCGAGCGACTCGGCGCGCCGCTCTACCACGCGTCGTCGTCGTCGGTCCTCTTCTCGAGCCTCGACGCCGAGCTCGACATGGTGAGGCCGGGGCTCGCGCTCTACGGCGTGCGGCCGGCCGACGCCGGAGCGGACGCGGAGAAGCTGAAGCCGGTGCTCTCGCTCCACACGCAGGTGATCTTCCTGAAGGACGTCCCGGCCGGCACCACGATCGGCTACGACCGCCTGTTCGCCGCGCCGAAGAAGACCCGGATCGCGACTTTGCCGGTCGGTTACAACGACGGACTGCCCTGGTCGCTCGCGGGCGCCGGTCGCGTGCTGGTGCGCGGCACGCCTGCCCCCATCGTGGGTCGGGTGTCGATGGACTACACGATGCTCGACGTCGGCCACGTGCGCGGGCTCAAGGTGGGGGATCCGGTGACGCTGATCGGGAGGGACGGGGAGGCCGCGGTCGCGGCCGACGAATTGGCGCGCGCCGCCGGGACGATCCCGTACGCGATCTTCTGCGCGCTCGGTCGGCGCGTCGCCCGCGTCTACCATTCCGCGCGCCGCAGCCCCGGACGCCCGCTCGCCGCCCACGCCTGACGCTCGTCCTGCCGGCTCGGAGGTCCCACGCTCCTGGATTCGACGGCGACGCAGGCACCCGAAAAAAAGCAGCGCCGGCGCAGCCGCGCCCGGCGGCTCCTGGTCGTGGTCGCGGCGCTCCTCGCGCTGGCCGCGACGCTGCGCGTCCTGCGCGTCCCCGAGCGGGTCGTCGCGAGCGTCGCCGGCCGCGCGCTCGGCGCCGACGTGACCATCGGCCGGCTCGAGCTCTCCTGGCCGCTCGCGCTCGTGCTGCACGACGTCGCCGCCGTGCTCCCGCCGGCGCCGGCGCCGTTCCTCGCCGTGCCGCGCCTCGCGCTCCAGCTCGGGCTGGCGCCGCCGCGCCTCGTCGCGATCGTCGCCGCCGACGTGCGCCTCGTCGTGCGCGAGCGGCCGGACGGCGCCTTCGAGCTCCCCGCGTCGTCGGCGAGCCGCGCCTCCACGGACGCGCTGCCGCGCGTGCGGGTGACCGCCGCGCACGTCGAGCTCGAAGGCAGCGGCCCGCTGCACGAGAAGCTCGCCGGCGTCGTCGGCGAGAAGGTCGCGCGCGCCCTCGAGGTGCGCAACCTCGTGGTCGCGCCGCAGCCCGAGGGCCGCTTCGACGCGAGCGCCGAGGTCGTCGCGGGCGGGCTCTCTCCCGTGCGCGTGCGCGGGCGCGGGAGCCCCGCCGGCCTCGAGCGGCTCGACGTCCGCGTCGACGACGCGCTCGCGCTCGATCTCGACGCGCTGCGCGACGCCGTCGCGACCGGGCTCGCCGACCTGCTGCGGAGCAACGAAGTGAAGGGGCGCGCGTCGGGCGAGGTGCGCGTGACGTTCGGCGCGTCCGCCCGCGTCGAGGCCGACGTCGATCTGCAGGACGTCGCGTTCCGCTCGCCGGTGTTCCCCGTGACCTTGTCGGATCTGCGCGGCCGGGTCGAGCTGCGCGGCGACGAGCTCCGCATTCCCGGGCTCTCCGGTCGCCACGGGGAGGGCGCGGTGCGCATCTCGGGCGAGGTGCGCGACCTCGCGCGCCGCGCCGCCGCCCACCTCGTCGTGCGCGTCGACTCGGCGGTCGCCGACGACGAGCTCCACGCCGCCCTGCAGGACGACCGCATCGGCAAGGTCGTCGACGACGCGCTGCGGCCCGAGGGGCGCTACTCGGTCACGGCGACAATCGACGCGCTGGCGGGGGAGACGCCCCACCTCGCGCTCGACCTCGAGCTCGAGGACAACGCGCTCCTCTTCGAGGGCTTCCTCTCCGACGACGGCCGCCGCCACGGCCTGCCGGTGCGCGTCGAGTCGATCCGCGGCCGGATCGCCATCGGCATGGAGGAGTCCTCCTGGGAGCGCGTCACCGGTTTCACGCGCGGCGGCGCGCGCGTCGAGTCCTCGGCGAAGATCGTCCTCGACCGCGTCACCGGCACGGTCTCCGCGTTCGACGCGCGGGTCGACGAGGAGCTCATCGCCGCCGCCGTGAAGGAGCTCGGGCCGGAGGTCCGCGAGGTCGTCGACCTGCTCCGCCTGCGCGGGACGTTCGACGCCGTCGCGCGCTTCGACGTGCAGGACGAGCTCGAGCTCCAGATCGAGGCGCACCCCAAGGCGCTCACGGTCGAGCCGCAGCCCTTCCCCTATGCGCTCGTCTGCGACGGCGGCACGCTCGTCTTCGAGAAGGACCGCCTGCGCTTCGACGACGTGCGCGGCGGCGCCGGCGAGACCAACCTGCGGCTCCGGGGCTTCCTCGGCATCGTCGGCGACGCACCGCCGCTCGAGCTCGCCCTCGAGGCGCACGACGTCGCGCTCGACGCGAAGCTGCTCGCCGCGCTGCGCACGCTGCCCGACCCGCGCCTCGCGCAGGTCTTCGAGCAGCTCAAGCCCTCGGGCCGCGTCGACCTCCAGGTGCACTGGAAGCGGGCCGCGGCGGGCGCCCCGACCGAGCTCACGATCGAGGTCGCGCCGACCGACGTGCGCCTCGAGGGGCTCGGCGGGAAGCTCGTCATGACCGGCCTGCGCGGCGTCGTCGCGATCCACCACGTCGGCGACGGGCCGTGGGAACTGACGGCGTCGGGCACCGGCCTCTCCGCGCGCGCTCTCGGCGGCGGCGTCTCGCTCTCCGGCCGCATGACCGAGGGCGGGACGGCCGGCGCCGACGAGGCGCCCGCGTCGCTGCGCCTGGTCGGCCGGCGCCTGCGCATCGACGCCGAGGCGATCGCGGCCGCGCGGGCGCTCGCGCCCGACGTCGCCGAGCTCTTCTCGACCTACAAGCTGCGCGGCCGCGCCTCGGTCGACTGCGAGATCACGCGCCGCGCCGGCGCGATCGAGGCGCACGTCGACGTCGTCCCCGACGTCGCGCCGGTCGGCGCGACGACGACGGAGGGCGCCGACGCGGTCGCCGAGGGGCTCTGCGCCAATTCCCCGTGGATCGCGCTCCCGCTGCAGTGGACCAGCGGCGCGCTGCACGCCGACCTCGGCGCCGGCACCTTCCAGTTCGACCGCCTCGAAGGCCGCCTCGGCGGCGCGGCGATGCGCGCGAGCGGCGGCCTGTTCAAGGTCGACGAGGACGGCATCGACGTCGAGGTGGCGCTGTTCGCCGACGGCCTCACCTTCGCCGAGACCACCGAGCTCGTGCTCGGCCCCGTGCTCGGGCCGGAGAAGAGGACGGCGCTCGCCCCGTGGAGCCCGCTCGGCCGCACGCGCGTCGACGCCTACCGCGTGAGCTTCCACGTGCCGCGCGGCGCCGAGTTCGTCGACCGCCTCGACGTCGCCGGGACGGTCGACCTCGACGGCTGGACGCTCTACACGGGCGGCGCGCTGCGCGACCTGTCGGGGCGCGTCGCGATCTCGTCGCTGCACTACGAGCAGCACGGCCACGGCATCGACGACGTGCGCGCCGACGGGCGCCTCGAGGGGATCACGGTCGACCTCGGCGGGCTGCGCTTCTCCAACGTGACGAGCGACCTCCTGCTCGCCGACGGCCGCCTCACCGTGCCGTGGCTCGCCGGCGAGTTCGCGGGCGGCCGCCTGATGCGCGACCGCAACCGCCTCGGCATCGAGCTCAAGGGCGAGCTCCCGATCGACGGGCAGCTCGAGATCCTGTCGGCCGACGTGAGCCGGCTGCTCGGCGAGGAGACGCCGCGCATGCGGGGGCTCGCCGGCCGCGTCGACGCCGCGCTGCGCTTCCACTGCCGCGGCCGCTCGCTGCTGCGCGGCCACGGCCTGCCGAGCCTCGAGGCGGCCGGCCGCGTCGAGGTGCGCGACGCCAAGCTCTGGACCATCCCGCTCTTCGACAAGCTCTACTCGTCGGCCGTCCTCCCGCTCACCGGGTCGAGCCGCGAGGACTTCGACCTGGCCGACGGCGGCGGGTCGGGCAAGCCCGAGCCGCCGAAGTGGCAGCGCGGCCGCTTCGACTTCGCGCTGCAGGGCGTCTACGTCCGCCTCTCCGACGTCGAGTTCGAAGGGGAGCCGCTGGTGCTGCGCGGCGACGGGACGCTCGGCCCCGAGCAGCTCGAGATGCACTTCCACCCCGAGGTGAAGACCGGCACCGGCTGGCTGCGCGGACTGCCGATCGTCGGCCCGGTGATCGGCTTCGTGCTCTCCTCGATCGAGCACGAGCTCGGCGCGTTCCGCTTCGGCGGTCCGTACGGGAACCCGAAGGTCACGTGGGATCCCGTCACGTTCTCGACGTCCTCCGACGAGGCGCCGCGCTCGGAGCGTCCGCGCACCGTCGCCGAGCCGCCGCGGCCCAAGCCGGCCCGCTTCTGACGCGCACGCCCGCGGCTCTCGCACGCGCCGCGCACCGGTCCTTTGAACGCGTTCTTAATGCGGGGTCGGGCTACGTTCCCGCCGAGTCCCGAGGCAGCCGTCGCGCCCGCGACGGCGCGGAGGTCCCGGCATGGACGCCCTCCTCTTGTTGATCGCCGTGCTCTTCTTCGCCGCGTGCGAGTGGTTCGTCGCGCGGCTCAGCGACCGGCTGTGAGAGGCCTGCGATGAACGGCCTCTACGTCCTCGGCGCGCTCGTGGCGGTCGGGCTCTTCGTCTACCTCGGCGTCGCCCTCCTCAAGCCGGAGCGATTCGAGTGAACGGCTGGGGATGGCTCCAGATCGCGCTCTACGTCGTCGTCCTGATCGCGCTGGCGAAGCCGCTCGGCGGCTTCATGGCGCGCGTCTTCGAGGGGCGTCCGTGCGGACTCGACCGCGTCCTCGGGCCGCTCGAGCGCGGCATCTACCGGGTCTGCGGCGTCGACGCGGCGCGCGAGACCGGCTGGAAGGAATACGCGGGCGCGATGCTCGCGTTCAACCTCCTCTCGCTCCTGGTCGTCCACGCGATCCAGCGCCTGCAGGGGGTGCTGCCGTTCAATCCCGAACACCTCGGCGCCGTCTCGCCCGATTCGTCGTTCAACACCGCCGTCAGCTTCGCCACCAACACCAACTGGCAGGGCTACGGCGGCGAGACGACCATGAGTTACTTCACGCAGATGGTCGCGCTCACCGTCCAGAACTTCGTGTCGGCGGCGACCGGCATCGCGATCCTGGTCGCGCTGATCCGCGGCTTCGCGCGGAAGAGCGCGCAGGTCGTCGGCAACTTCTGGGTCGACCTGGTCCGCTCGACCCTCTACGTCCTGCTGCCGCTCTCGCTCGTCCTCGCGGTCGCGCTGGTCGGCCAGGGCGTCGTGCAGACGTTCGATCCGTACGCCCGCGCGCAGCTGCTGCAGCCGCTGAAGGACGCCGACGGCAAGCCGATCGTCGAGCAGACGATCGCGCTCGGGCCGGCGGCGAGCCAGGTCGCGATCAAGCAGCTCGGCACCAACGGCGGCGGCTTCTTCAACGTCAACTCGGCCCACCCCCTCGAGAATCCGACGCCGACGTCGAACTTCCTCGAGCTGCTCTCGATCCTCCTGATCCCGGCGGCGCTCTGCTTCACCTTCGGGCGCATGGTCCGCGCTCCGCGCCAGGGGCGGGCGCTCCTCGCGGCGATGGTGGTGATCTTCGTGCCGCTCGTCGTCTGCTGCGCCGTGGCCGAGCAGTCGGGCAACCCGCTCTTCGCGCGCCTCGGCGCCGACGCGCGCGCCGGCGCGCTGCAGTGCGGCGGGAACATGGAGGGCAAGGAGGTCCGCTTCGGCATCGCCAACTCGGCGCTCTGGGCGAGCGCGACCACGGCGGCGTCGAACGGCTCGGTCAACGCGATGCACGACTCGTTCACGCCGCTCGGCGGGCTCGTCCCGATGGTCCTGATGCAGCTCGGCGAGGTCGTCTTCGGCGGCGTCGGCTCGGGCCTTTACGGGATGCTCGCCTTCGCGATCGTCGCCGTCTTCGTCGCCGGCCTCATGGTCGGCCGCACGCCGGAATACCTCGGCAAGAAGATCGAGGCGTTCGAGATGAAGATGGCGTCGCTCGCCATCCTCGGGCCGTGCTTCGCGGTGCTGATCGGGACGGCGGTCGCAGTAGTAGCGGCGGCCGGCAAGGTGGGAGTCGCCAACCCCGGCGCGCACGGCTTCAGCGAGATCCTCTACGCCTTCAGCTCGGCCGGCAACAACAACGGCAGCGCCTTCGCCGGACTCTCCGCGAACACGCCGTTCTGGAACCTCGCGCTCGCCGTCGCGATGTTGATCGCGCGCTACGTCCCGGCCGTCACGATGCTCGCGATCGCCGGCTCGGTCGGCCGGAAGAACGTCGTGCCGGAGGGGCCCGGCACGCTGCCGACGCACGGTCCGCTCTTCGTCACGCTGCTGGTCGGCGTCGTACTGCTGGTGGGCGCGCTCACGTTCGTGCCCGGCCTGGCCCTCGGCCCGATCGTCGAGCACCTCCAGATGGCGCGTCGGTAGGACGCGCCCCCATGACCCCGCCCACCCGGTCCGATCGCCGCCGCGCCCGTCTCTTCGACGGCGCGCTGGTCCGTCGCGCCGCCGTCGATTCGATCAAGAAGCTCGATCCGCGCGAGCAGGTCCGCAACCCGGTGATGTTCGTCGTGCTCGTCGGCGCGCTCTTCACCAGCGGCCTCTTCGTCCAGGCGCTGGTCGGGACGGGCGAGGCGCCGCCGTCGTTCATCCTCGCCGTCTCCCTCTGGCTGTGGGTCACCGTCCTCTTCGCCAACTTCGCCGAGGCGATGGCGGAGGGGCGCGGCAAGGCGCAGGCGGAGTCGCTGCGCCGGGCGCGCCGCGACGTCGCCGCGAAGAAGCTCAAGGCGGGGACGCGCGCGTCGGGTTTCGACACGGTCAGCGCGCCGGCGCTCCGCAAGGGCGACGTCGTCCTGGTCGAGGCGGGCGACGTCGTCCCGTGCGACGGCGAGGTGGTCGAGGGGATCGCGTCGGTGGACGAGAGCGCGATCACCGGCGAGAGCGCCCCCGTGATCCGCGAGAGCGGCGGCGACCGCAGCGCCGTCACCGGCGGCACGCGCGTCCTCTCCGACTGGCTGGTCGTGAAGGTGTCGACCAATCCCGGCGACGCCTTCCTCGACCGCATGATCGCGCTGGTCGAGGGTGCCAAGCGCAAGAAGACGCCCAACGAGATCGCGCTCGACATCCTGCTCGCGGCGCTGACGATCGTCTTCCTGCTCGCGACGGTCACCCTCCTCCCGTTCTCGCTCTTCGCGGTGGGGGCGGCCGGCCACGCGGCGAACGCCGCGGTCCATGCCGAGCCGGTGACCATCACCGTGCTGGTCGCGCTGCTCGTCTGCCTGATCCCGACGACGATCGGCGGGCTGCTCTCCGCGATCGGCATCGCCGGCATGGACCGCATGATCCGCGCGAACGTGATCGCGACCTCGGGACGCGCGGTCGAAGCGGCCAGCGACGTGAACGTGCTGTTGCTCGACAAGACTGGCACGATCACGCTCGGCAACCGGCAGGCGACCGAGTTCGTGCTCGCCGACGGCGTCTCGCAGGCGGCGCTCGCCGATGCGGCGCAGCTCGCCTCGCTCGCCGACGAGACGCCGGAGGGGCGCAGCATCGTCGTGCTCGCCAAGGAGAAGCACGGCCTGCGCGAGCGGCGCATCCAGGAGCTCGGCGCGACCTTCGTCCCGTTCATGGCGCAGACGCGCATGAGCGGCGTCGACCTCCACGGCCGCAAGATCCGCAAGGGTTCCGTCGACGCGATCGAGCGCTTCGTCGCCGGGCAGAACGGCTCGCTGCCGGCGGTCGTCCGCGCGGCGGTCGACCGCATCGCGAAGTCGGGCGGCACGCCGCTCGTCGTCGCCGAGAACGGAAAGGCGCTCGGCGTGGTCCATCTGAAGAACGTGGTGAAGGGCGGCATCAAGGAGCGCTTCGGCGAGCTGCGCGGCATGGGGATCAAGACGGTGATGATCACCGGCGACAATCCCGTGACCGCGGCGTCGATCGCGGCCGAGGCGGGCGTCGACGACTTCCTGGCGCTCGCGACGCCGGAGAAGAAGCTCGCGCTGATCCGCGAGTACCAGACCGGCGGCCGCCTGGTCGCGATGACCGGCGACGGCACCAACGACGCGCCGGCGCTCGCGCAGGCCGACGTCGCCGTCGCCATGAACACCGGCACGCAGGCGGCGCGCGAGGCCGGGAACATGGTCGACCTCGACAGCAATCCGACCAAGCTGATCGAGATCGTCGAGATCGGCAAGCAGATGCTGATGACGCGCGGCACCCTGACGACCTTCAGCATCGCCAACGACGTCGCCAAGTACTTCGCGATCATCCCGGCGGCGTTCGCGACGACCTATCCCGAGATGAAGATCCTGAACGTGATGGGGCTCGCGACGCCGTAGAGCGCGATCCTCTCGGCGGTCATCTTCAACGCGCTCATCATCGTCTTCCTGATCCCGCTCGCGCTGCGCGGCGTGAAGTACCGGCCGCTCGGCGCCGCGCGCATCCTGCGGCGGAACCTGCTGATCTACGGGCTCGGCGGCCTGATCGTCCCCTTCGTCGGCATCAAGATCGTCGACCTCGCGATGGTCGCGCTGCACCTGACGTGATCGGGAGGGATCCATGCTCCGCCAACTGCGACCCGCGTTCCTGATGCTCCTCGCGCTCACGCTCGTGACCGGCGGCCTCTATCCCGCGCTGGTCACGGGAATCGCGCGGCTGGCCTTCGCGAAGCAGGCCGGCGGCAGCCTGATCGTGCGCGACGGCGTCGTGGCCGGCTCGGAGCTGATCGGCCAGCGCTTCGACGATCCCGCCCTCTTCTGGGGCCGGCCGTCGGCGACGACTCCGGCGTGCAACGCAGGCGCTTCTTCGGGCTCGAACCTCGGTCCGCTCCATCCGGCGCTCGAGGACGCCGTGAAGCAGCGCATCGCGGCGCTGCGCGCCTCCGATCCGGGTCAGTCCGCGCCGATCCCGGTCGACCTCGTGACGACGTCGGGCAGCGGCCTCGACCCGCACGTCTCGCCGGCGGCCGCGCTCTGGCAGGTTTCGCGGGTCGCGCGCGTGCGCGGACTCGACGAGGCGAAGGTGAAGGCGCTGGTCGAGAAGCACGTCGAGGGGCGCGACCTCGGGATCCTGGGCGAGCCGCGCGTGAACGTGCTCGCGCTCAATCTCGCACTGCTGGAGATCGACCGATGAAGCGGATCGCGTCGTCCCACCTCTTTGTCGCGGTCGGACTCCTCGCCGCGAGCGCCGTCGCGTCCGCCCAGTCCGAGGGGGCGCCGGAGTCGGAGCGGCGCGCGCTGCCGCCGCCGTTCGCGTCGCCGCCACTGCCGAGCGGCGAGTACCAGGGCTACCCGCTGGTCGGCGTGCCGCCCGCTCCCGTCGATTCGCCCTTCATGAGCTGGCTGCACGGCACCTCGTTCGGCGACCTGCTCGAGCGCAACCGCATCCAGGCGTACGGCTGGCTCAACGCCTCGATGAACGTGAGCCAGGCGCACGACTCGAACGCGCCCACCTCGTACTGGATCGCGGCCAACCGGCCGATGTTGAACCAGGCGCTGCTGCGCGTCGAGCGGCAGGTCGACTCGGCGCAGACCGACCACGTCGACTGGGGCTTCCGCTCGACGCTGCTCTACGGCTCCGACTACCGCTTCATGACGGCGGGCGGCTGGTTCAGCGACCAGCTGCTCCGGCACAACAACCTCTACGGATTCGACGCGACCGAGCAGTATCTCGACGTCTACACGCCCGACTTCGGCGAGGGGACGATCGTCCGCGTCGGCCGCTGGATCGCCTGTCCCGACATCGAGACGCAGTTTGCGCCCGACAACTTCATGGGCACGCACTCGCTCCTCTTCACGTTCGACACCTACACGCAGACCGGGCTGATGGTCACGACGATGCTCGACAAGCAATGGTCGGTGCAGGCCGGCATCCATGCCGGCACCGACATGGCGCCATGGTACGAGGGCGCGGTGCCGACCGGGATGGCGGGCGTGCGCTGGGTGTCCCTCGACAACGGCGACTCCGTGTACCTGGTCCTCAATGCGATCAACAACGCGAAGTTCCAGCGCTTCACGGTGGACGGCCAGCCGGCGGGCCACGACAACTACAACTACCTGGTCGGCACCTGGCAGCACAAGATCGACGAGACCTTGCAGACGCGCACCGAGTCCTACTTCATGTGGCAGCGCGACGCCGTGGTCGGCGGCACGCCGAGCCTCGGGCCGACGCGCTACTACGGCGGCGGCGGCGGACTCGGCGCCGACATCCCCGGCACGACGCTCACGTACGGCGCGGTGAACTACACGGTCCTGCAGACCTCGGACCGGGACTACGTCACGCTGCGCAACGAGGTGTGGCGCGACGAGGACGGCGCGCGCTCCGGCTTCGCCGGCACCTACACGAGCCACGCGATCGGCCTGACCCACAACTTCTCGCCCTGGTTCCAGGTGCGTCCGGAGGTCGGGTACTACCGCAACTGGAACCGGCCCGCGTTTGACCTCGGGCGCCGGCGCGGCATCGTGCTCGCCGGGTTCGACGTCACCCTGCGATTCTGAGCGAGGGGCCGTGGCGGAGCACGACGAAACGACGCGTCCCGCTCCCGAGCGGCTGCTCGCGGAGGCGAACGCGGCGGAGCCGGGGGCGCAGCGCGGCCGGCTCAAGATCCTGGTCGGCGCCGCGCCGGGCGTCGGCAAGACCTACAAGATGCTCGAGATGGCGCGCGCCCGCATGGTGGAGGGCGTCGACGTCGTCGCGGGCGTGGTGCTCACGCACGGCCGGGCCGAGACCGAGGCGCTGCGACGCGGCATCCCCGAGCTCCCGCACGTGTCGCGCGAACACCGCGGGATCGCCCTCGAGGAGTTCGACCTCGACGCCGCACTCGCGCGCCATCCCGCGCTGCTCCTCCTCGACGAGCTCGCCCACAGCAACGCGCCCGGCTCGCGCCACCTGAAGCGCTGGCAGGACGTCCAGGAGCTGCTCGAGGCCGGCATCGACGTCTGCACCACGCTCAACGTCCAGCACGTCGAGAGCGTGCACGACGTGGTCGAGCGGCTGACCGGCGTGCCGGTGCGCGAGCGCGTGCCCGACGAATTCATCGACGGCGCCGACGAGGTCGAGCTGGTCGACCTGCCGATCGACGAGCTGCTCGAGCGGCTGCGCGCCGGCAAGGTCTACCTGGGCGACCAGGCGGCGCGCGCCGAGCAGAACTTCTTCAAGCCCGCCACGCTCTCGGGCCTGCGCGAGCTCTCGCTGCGCCTCGTCGCCGACCGCGTGCGCGCGAAGTCGCCGGCGACGGCGCGCGCGGCGACCGGCCGCCTGCTGGTGGCCGTGAGCCCGAGCCCCTTCTCGGCGCGCCTGCTGCGGTCGGCACGCCGCCTGGCCGAGAGCCTCAACGTCGAGTGGCTCGCGCTGCACGTGGTCGCCTCCGAGGGGCTCGTCCTCTCCGACGCCGAGCGGCGCCGCCTCGGCAACCACCTGCGCCTCGCCGAGCAGCTCGGCGCCGAGGTCCACACGGGGACCGGCCGCGACGCCGTCGGCGAACTGCTCACGTTCGCGCGGCGCCACGACGTCCGGCACGTCGTCGTCGGCAAGCCGCTCGCGCGCGGTTTCTTGGGCCGGCCGGGATCGAGTTTCGTCGCCGAGCTGGTGCGCCGCAGTGGGGAGATCGACGTCTTCGTAGTGAACGGCGAGGAGCCGGTCGAGGAGTCCGAGCCGGGTCCTACCGCCGAACGCACCGACGGCGTCGGCTACCTGCTCGCGCTCGCCGCGGTCGGCGTCGCGACCGCGCTCGCCTGCGTCGCGCGCGACCACCTCGCGCCGGTCAACCTGAGCATGATCTACCTGCTCACGGTGGTCGGCGTGTCGCTGCGCGGCCGGCGCGGGCCGACGCTCGCCGCCTCGCTCATCGGCGTCGCGGCCTTCGACTTCTTCTGCGTCCCGCCCTACCTGTCGTTCACGGTCGGCGACTCGGAGTACGTGCTGACCTTCGTCGCGATGCTGCTGGTCGGGCTCGTGGTCAGCCTGCAGAGCGCGCGGCTGCGCGCGCTCGTCGACGCGACGCTGCGGCGCGCGGAGTCGTCGGCGGCGCTCCATCGCCTGAGCGGCGACCTGGCGGCGACGCGCGGCAGCGCGCCGATCGTCGCGGCGGCGCGCCGCCGCTGCCGCGACATCCTGGGCGTGCCCGTCCGCGTGCTGCTCCCTCGCCCGGACGGCGGGGACGAACTCGACGAGGCGGCTCCCGAGGCGGACGGCGCTCCGCTCTCCTCGGACGAGCTCGCCGTCGCGCGCTGGGTGTTCGAGCACGGCGAGCCGGCGGGCGCGGGCACGCACACGCTGCCCGGCGCGCACGGCCTCCACGTGCCGCTCGCGGGCGCGCGCGGGCGCGTCGGCGTGCTCGTCTGCGAGGGCTACGTCGCGGCGCGCTTCCACGACCCGGACGAGCGGCGCCTGGTCGAATCGCTCGCCCGTCTGATCGGGCTGGCACTCGAGGGCGAGCGGCTGGGCGAAGAGGCGCAGGAGGCGGCCGTCGCGATCCGCTCCGAGCAGCTGAAGAGCGCGCTGCTCTCCTCCGTCTCGCACGACCTGCGCACGCCGCTGCAGGTGATCACCGGCGCCGCGACGGCGCTCGCCGAGTCGCAGGCGCTGCTCGACCCGATGACGCGCGCCGAGCTCGCGAACGGCATCGCCGAGGAGGCGGAGAACCTGAACCGCGTCGTCACCAACCTGCTCGACGTGTCGCGCCTGGAGAGCGGGAGCGTGAAGCTCGACACCCTGCCGCACTCGGTCGAGGACCTGTTCGGGACGGCGCTGCAGGCGATGGAGCGCCGCCTCGCCGGCCATCCGACCACGTCGCAGGTCAGCCCCGACTGCCCGCCCGTCTCGGTCGACCCGGTCGTGTTCCAGTCCGCGCTCGTGAACCTGCTCGACAACGCCGTGAAGTACACGCCGGCCGGCAGCCCGATCGAGCTGCTCGCGCGGCGCGGCCCGCCGGCGGCGGCGGACAGCGCGGGCGCGCCGCGGCCCGCGCCGCACGGGACGGTCGAGATCGTCGTCGCCGACCGCGGGCCCGGCCTCGCTCCGGGCGAGACGGAGCGCGTCTTCGAGAAGTTCGTGCGCGGGGCCGCGCACGGCGCGCGGCGCGGCGTCGGGCTCGGGCTCACGATCGCGCGCCGCATCGTCGAGGCGCACGGCGGTACGATCCGCGCCCGCGCGCGCGCCGGCGGCGGCGCGGAGTTCGTGATCACGCTGCCGGCCGCGCCCCCGGAGCCGGAGCGCTAACGGACGACGCGGCGACGCGCCGCGCTTCCGAAGTCACGATGGTCGACCCGAAGACGAAGATCCTCGTCGTCGAGGACGAGCCGCCGATCCGCAGCTTCCTGCGCACCACGCTCGCGGCGCACGGGTTCGCCGTCGTCGAGGCGGGGACGGCGCGCGAGGCGGCGGTGCTCGCCGCGTCGCACCACCCCGACGTGCTGCTGATCGACCTCGGCCTGCCCGACCGCGACGGGATCGAACTGATCCGCAGCCTGCGTGAATGGTGCCGCGCCCCGATCCTGATCGTCTCCGCGCGCGGTCGCGAAGAGGAGAAGGTGAAGGGGCTCGACGCCGGCGCCGACGACTACCTCACCAAGCCGTTCGGCGTCCCCGAGCTGCTCGCGCGCGTCCGCGCCTCGCTGCGCCGCGAGCAGATCGCGGCGACGCACGGCGACGGCCTCCACCTGCATTGCGGCGACCTCTCGATGGACACGGCCGAGCACCGCGCGCGGCTCGCCGGCGCCGAGCTCAAGCTCACGCCCATCGAGTGGAAGCTGCTCGCGGTCCTGATGCGCCACGCCGGCCGGCTGGTCACGCACGACTTCCTGCTGCGCGAGGTGTGGGGGCCGACGGTCACCGAGGACGCCAACTACCTGCGCGTCTACATCCACCACCTGCGCCGCAAGATCGAGCGCGACCCGGCCCACCCGGCCCGCCTGATCACCGAGCTCGGCGTCGGCTACCGCCTCCTCGCGGAGTGACCCGCTGCGCCGCGCGACCTTGCGCGCGACCGCGCGACCCACTGAGAGTTGCGCCGCGAGCGGGTAGTGTCGATCGACCACGTTTGCGGGGGGCCCCTTGATCCACGTCGTGATCCTCGCCGGCGGCTCGGGCACGCGCTTCTGGCCCAAGAGCCGCGGCTCGCTGCCCAAGCAGTTCCTGAGCTTCGGCGGCCGCGAGCCGCTGCTGGTCGAGACGGCCGAGCGCATGCGCCTCGTCGCGCCGCCCGAGCGGACGTGGGTCGTCACGGCGGAGGCGCACGTGAAGCGCGTGCGCAAGCTCCTGCCCGGGCTGCCGGCCGAGCAGGTGGTGGGGGAGCCGGCGGCGCGCGACACGGCGCCGGCCGTGGCGCTCGCGGCGCTGCGCATCGCGCGGCGCGAGCCCGACGCCACGCTGCTCGTCTGCCCGGCGGACCACCGCATCGAGCCGGCGGCGCGCCTCGCCGCCGCGATCCGCGCCGCCGAAGAGGTCGTGACGCGGGAACCTCATCGGATCGTCGTCTTCGGGATCGCGCCGACCGAGCCGTCCACCGGCTACGGCTACGTCGAGTTCGGCGCCCCGCTCGGGACGTTCCAGTCGCTCGCCGCGCACGACGTGAAGGCGTTCCACGAGAAGCCCGACGCGGCGCGCGCGCGCGAATACGTCGCCGGCGGCCGCCACTGGTGGAACGCGGGGATCGCCTGCCTGCGCGCGACGGCGCTGCGCGAGGAGATCGCGCTCCAGATGCCGGCGCTCGCGGCGGGCCTCGCGGAGCTCGAGAAGTGCGCCGACGAGCGGCGCTTCGCCGCCGAGCTCGCGCGCCTCTTCCCGACCTTCGAGAAGCGCTCGCTCGACCACGGCGTGCTGGAGCGGGCGCGCGCGCGCGGCGTGATCCGCCTCGACCTCTCCTGGGACGACGTCGGCTCGTTCCCGGCGCTGGCGCGCACGCGCACGCCCGACGCGAACGGCAACGTCGTGTTGGGCGACGCGATCGCGCTCGATGCGTCGCGCAACATCGTCGACGCGGGCGACGGGCTGGTCGCGCTGATCGGCGTCGACGACGTGATCGTCGTGCACACCGGCGACGTCACGCTGGTCTGCCGGCGCGACCGCGCCGAGGAGATCAAGCGGGCGATCGAACAGGCGCGCGCGCGCAAGCTCGACCGCTTCCTCTGAGAGCCGAGCCCGGCAGGGGGGCTCAGTCCTTGGCCGGCTCCTTCGGCGCGACGTCCTTCGGGGCGGCGTCGTCGAAGAGGCGCAGCGCGCCCTCGACCTCGGCCTCGTCGAGCAGCGTCCGGCGCGCGGTCGGGCGCCTCTGCGCCGAAGAGTCGACCTTGACCGGCACCGCGTCGCCCTTCCAGATCTCGTGGTGGCCGAAGAGCGAGTCGATGCCGCCCGGATCGCCCGACAACAAAAAAGAATCAAAAACGGCAACAAGCGCAAAAGCCAGCACGGCCGCGGCCACCGGAACAACAACGGCCACCAAAGCAGCGACAAGCACCGGAACAGCGACGAGCACCACAACCAAAATCAAAA
>Ga0137428_1000428_pt1 | contig 18236 bp, 17 predicted proteins | sample EasRivERMZT718_2_FD_102305 | JGI IMG/M metagenome (GOLD analysis project Ga0137428, IMG submission 102305) | Soil microbial communities from meander-bound floodplain in the East River, Colorado, USA - East River MetaG ERMZT718_2 | ecosystem: Environmental > Terrestrial > Soil > Floodplain ...
AACCGCTCGTGGCCCATGTAGCCGGTGTGCCGGAAGTAGCGCTTCTGCTCGGTCTTGCGACCCGTCAGCTGCACTTTCTCGGCGTTGATGACGATGACGAAATCTCCGCCGTTGACGTGCGGCGTGAACGTCGGCTTGTGTTTGCCGCGCAGAATCTGCGCGATGCGGCTGGCGAGCCGGCCGAGCGGTTGCTCAGCGGCGTCGACCAACCACCAGCGGCGCTCGATGTCCTGCGTCTTCAACGTGTACGTCTTCATGCCCGACTTGTGTCCTGGTTTTTGGCAGACGCGAACTCTAACCGGGCCGTAAGCGGGTGTCAACTCTGAGGTTGGGTGAGGGTCACGAGCGGCGCGCCCTTCTCGACGCGGTCCCCCGCTTTGACGTGAACCTGTTCGACGACGCCGCGCGCCTGGGCTCGCAGCTCGTTTTCCATCTTCATGGCCTCGACGACGACCAGGCCAGCGCCGGGCTGAACCTGCTGCCCGACCTTGACCTCCACGCGGACCACGAGCCCGGGCATCGGGGCCTTGACCACGCCGCCGACCGTCGCCTTCCGGCCCCGGCCGGTCAGCGCCTCGATCTGCTTCGATCGATCGTCCTGTACCTCGACCTCGAGCCGCTCTCCGGCCGCGCCCAGCGCCCAGCGCCGGGCTTCGAGCTGCTGGCAGGCGACCGTCCAGGACTCCTTGCCCAGGAGCAGATGAACGAGCGGCGTGCCCGGGATGGCGGCCCAATGCGATTCTAGGCGCTCGCCGTCAACCGTCACCGACCCACCGTCCACATCGATGACGTAGGTGCGTGATCGGAGCGTGACGTGGTATCTCATGTGGCGACCCTCATGCAGCCTCCAGCACTGCCACAGTTTCCACGTGCGCCGTCTGCGGGAAGAGATCGAATGCTCGGACGGCTTTGAGCAGATAGTTCACGTTGAGCCGCGCCAGATCGCGGGCCAGCGTGGCCGGATCGCAGGAGATGTAGACGAGCTTCGCCACCGGTTCCGACGTCAGTTTTAGCGACACGTCCCAGTGCAACCCACCCCGGGGCGGATTCACGACCACCGCATGCGGCGGCGGCAGGCTCGGTAACACATCCTCGGCACGAGCAGCGATGAACCGCGCCGCGGGTAGCCGCTCGCGGCCCCAGGTCACCGCCTTCTCGTCCGCGTCGACGCTCACGACACTGGCTCCTCGCTCCACGAGGAGCGCGGCCGTATCGCCGATTCCTCCGTAGAGGTCCCACACCATTTGTCCCTTCACATCCCCGAGCTGCGCGACGGCCCATTGGCGCGCGAGCATCCCCATTCCGGGGTGCACCTGTTCGAACGCGGTGGCGGGAAACCCCGTCGCCGGTCCGGCCACGACACGCGCCGCCCCATCTACCGGCTGCCACCAGCACACCACCTCGCCGTCCACAGTCCCAGCGAGCGCTCGCTGCAGCTCGGGCGCGTTGAGCCACGGCTCGCCGGCCGATTCCGCGATGATGTGGCGCCGCTCGTCACGATCGAGTCGCAGCGTGAGCCGCGTCAGCGGCTCCGGCAACAGCGCGAGCCGGCTCCTCAATTCGCGCCAGAGCGCCATCAATCGGAAGTCTGTGATATGACAGTCAGCAAGCGGGAAGACAAAGTTTGGCCGGTCGTAGGGGTGCAGGCCGACCGACGTTTTCACGGCCATGGAGATCTTGCTGCGGTAGCGCCATTCCTCCAGGGCCTCGACAACCTCCAGATCCTCCACCTTCAGCTTCCCAATCCGTCGCAGCGTGTCATGCACGATCGTGCGCTTGGCGCTGAGCTGTGCGTCATACGCGATGTGCTGGAGCTGGCAGCCGCCGCAGTGATCGTGCGTGTAGTGCGGGCACGGCGGCGTGACGCGATTCGGACTCGCCTCCACAATTTCGCCCAGCTCCCCACGCGCGAAATTGCGGTGCCGTTGCAGCGAGCCCTCCCGCAGCCGAATTCGATCGCCCGGAGCGGTGCGCGGCACGAACACGACTCGCCCATCACTCAGCCGCCCCACGCCGTCTCCGCCAACTGCGATGCCGGTGATGGTCACGATGTCGCTCACTCCGGACTATCCCGGAGCCCCAGTTTGCGACCCTCGACGACCCAGGGCGTCAGCGCGGGGGCGGTCCGACCGTCCGACGGTCCGACGGTCCGACCCTGTTGCTCGTCCGCCACCAGCGCCGCAGCCACCGCCAGCGCGCGTTCCAGGCCCGGCCTCGGCGCCGCCGCCAATACACGGGCGCCCATGCGCTCGAGGTAGGTGATGTCGATATCGCCCTTGATGAACGCCGCGTCGTCCATAACGCGGAGATGGAACGGTTGGCTCGTGGGCAGTCCCACGATCACCAGCTCGCCCAGCGCGCGTCGCATGCGCTGAATCGCGACTTCGCGTGTCTCGCCCCAGGCGATCAGCTTGGCGAGCAATGGGTCGTAGAACAGCGTCACGTCGTTTCCAGCTTCGACGCCCGAATCCCAGCGGATCCCGGGTCCCCCGGGTACGCGCAGGTATTGGAGCACGCCTGTCGCCGGCAGAAAATCGTTGAACGGATCCTCCGCCGTGATCCGGCATTCGATCGCGTGCCCGCGCGGATGCAGCTGCCCGCCGGGTCCGGTCGCGCCATGCACCCGCATGGCTTGGCCGCCCGCGATTCGGAGCTGCTCGCGCACGAGGTCGACGCCGTAGACCAGTTCCGTGACGGGATGCTCGACCTGGATGCGCGTGTTCATCTCGAGGAAATAGAACTCGCCCGAAGAGGCGAGCAGGAATTCGATCGTCCCCGCCCCCACGTATCCCACGGCACCAGCCGCGGCGGTGGCCGCTTCGGACAGCCGGCGCCGGAGCGCCGGTGACACGGCGACCGACGGTGCCTCTTCGATCAGCTTTTGATGGCGCCGCTGGATGCTGCATTCACGCTCGCCCAGCGCGACGACCCGCCCGCGATGATCGGCGAGGACCTGAATCTCGATGTGCCGCGGCCGCTCGAGGTATTTCTCCACGTACACGCCGCCGTCGCCAAACGCCTTTTGCGCTTCACGCTTGGCGGCGTGGAAGGCGTTCTCGATCTCCGCATCCCCGGCCACCAGCCGCATGCCCTTGCCACCGCCCCCCGCCACGGCTTTGAGCATCACCGGGTAGCCCAGGCGCTTGGCCTCCCGCTTCGCTTCCGCCGGGTCGCGCAGGGGCGCCGCCGTGCCCGGAACGACCGGCACTCCAGCAGCCCGCATCCGGCGCCGAGCTTCGGTTTTGTCGCCCATGGCGCGGATCGCGCTTGCCGGCGGACCGACGAAGATGAGCCCGTTCTCGACGCAGGCGTCGGCGAATGGGGCACGCTCGGAGAGGAAACCATAGCCCGGATGGATCGCCTGACAGCCCGTGTCCCTGGCGGCCGCGATCAGCTTCTTGATGTTGAGATAGGACTCGCTGGACGGCGCGGGGCCGAGCAGGACGGCCGCGTCGGCGTTGCGGACGTGCGGAGCGAGACGGTCAGGCTCAGAGTAGACCGCAACCGCTTCGAGGCTCTCTTCGTGGCACGCGCGGATCACCCGAACCGCGATCTCGCCGCGGTTCGCGACCAGCACGCGCTTCAGCGACACCCGACCTCTTCTTCAACTCCAAACGTTTCGAACGCCTCGCACAGGTCTCCAACTTGGTCGGCCGCGCGCCGGTACAGCGTCAGGGCCGGTGTCGTCCAGGTCTCGTGCTCGTCGATCGCAAGCCGCAACGCCGCGAACACGAAATCACGCGCCGGCACGCGGTCAGTTCTGGATTCCTTCCCGGTCACCCACACGAGCGGGCGCTTGTTCCATTTTAGCGAGGGGCGCAGCTCGGGCGCTTTTTCGAACCCCATACTCGCGCACACCGCGCGCGTCTGCGAGAGCGTCCGGAGCGACGCATCGCGCGCCTTCAGTTCCCGCAATATGCGATTGCGCAGCACACTGTCGCCGCGCCAACGCTCGAGCGGTACGACGATGAGGTCGGGGCGGAGCCCGCGGCCGAACCTCAGGTACCACGCGGCCTGGGTATCGGTCTCACCCGCGGTGAGCAAGAGGCCCTGATGCGGGCAGGCGCGCAGCAGGTTCTCTCCGAGCTCCTCGAGGACGGACGGCAGCCGCAGCCCTTCGGGAAGGGTGTGCCAGGTCAACGTGGCGGCCGCAGCGCCGTCGGTCTCCCAGTCGACGTACGCGCGCTCGCCCACGGTATAGACACGGAACACGCGCGCCGAATCGGCCGTGCGTGTGCCGGGGCTCCAGCGAATCGCGCGATCGAACGCCAGCTCCGCGGTGTCGAGCGTGCCGTGCGCCGCGACCGTGTCGACGGCGACCGCCTGGCGATGAGTGTGGTACTCGGCGCCGCGGCGCAGATAGAGCCGCCCCAGCTCGAGCCATGCCGGACCGTCGGTCGAGTCGGTGGTCACGCGCGCCCACAGCTCCGCCCGCAGCGAGTCCGGTGGCGCGGGACTCGGCACCTGGACCAACAGCAGTCCCAGCGCCGCCTTATAGAGGAATATTGCCATGCTTCTTGGGCGGATTCTTGGCGCGCTTGGTCTCGAGCGTCAACAGCGCTTCGATCAATCGTGGCCGCGTGTCGCGCGGGTCGATGATGTCGTCCAGATAGCCGCGGGCGGCGGCCTCGTAGGGGTGGGCGAACTTTTCCCGATACTCGTTGGTCCGCTCCTCGCTCGCCTCTCCTTTATAGAGGATCTCGACGGCTCCTTTGGGCCCCATCACCGCGATCTCGGCCGTGGGCCAGGCCACGTTGTAATCGCCGCGGATGTGCCTGGAGCTCATGACGTCGTACGCGCCGCCGTACGCCTTGCGTGTGATCACCGTCAGCTTGGGGACGGTCGCCTCGCAGTAGGCGTAGAGCAGCTTCGCGCCATGCTTGATGATGCCCCCGTGCTCCTGCGCGACGCCGGGAAGGAACCCGGGCACATCCTCAAACGTCACGAGCGGGACGTTGAAGGCGTCGCAGAACCGGATGAAGCGCGCGCCCTTCAGGGACGCGGCGATGTCGAGCACGCCGGCGAGCGCTGCGGGCTGATTGGCGACGATCCCAACGGGCCGGCCCGCGAGCCGCGCGAACCCGACGATCAGATTGTTGCCGTAGTCGGGCTGGACCTCGAGGAATTTGCCGTTGTCGATTGTCTGCTTCAGCACGTCGTGCATGTCGTAGGGCTTGGTGGGCTCGTCGGGAACAACCTCCAGCAGCGCCTCCTCCCGCCGGTCGCTCGGGTCGTCGGTCTGCCGGACCGGAGGAGAGTCCACATTGTTGCCGGGGAGGAAGCCGAGCAGTGTGCGAATCGCTGTCAGGGACTCGAGCTCGGAGTTGTGGACGAAGTGGGCGATGCCTGAGGTTGCGCCGTGCACGTCGGCGCCGCCGAGCTTCTCGAAATCGACTTCCTCGTGCGTGACCGTCTTCACGACGTTGGGGCCGGTCACGAACATGTACGAGATGCCGCGCACCATAAAGATGAAGTCGGTGATCGCGGGACTGTACACCGCGCCGCCCGCGCACGGGCCGAGCACGGCGCTGATCTGGGGGACGACCCCCGATGCCAGGGTGTTGCGCAGAAAGATGTCGGCGTAGCCGCCGAGCGAGGCGACACCTTCCTGGATGCGTGCGCCGCCCGAGTCGTTGAGGCCCACGATTGGCGCGCCATTCTGCACGGCGAGATCCATGACCTTGCAGATCTTCTCGGCGTGCGCTTCCGACAGCGCGCCGCCGAAGACCGTGAAGTCCTGTGAGAACACGTACACGAGCCGGCCCTCGACCCGCCCCCACCCCGTCACGACGCCGTCGCCGAGCACCTTCTGGTCGGCGAGGCCGAAGTCCGTGGCGCGATGCGTGACGAAGCGATCGAGCTCGACGAACGAACCGGGATCGAGCAGCACGTCGAGGCGCTCGCGCGCCGTCATCTTCCCTTTCTTGTGTTGAGTCTCGATGCGGTCGGTGCCGCCGCCCTGCTCCGACTCCGAACGCTTTTGCTGCAGGAGTTCCAGCTTGTCGCGCATGGTCATGGTTCGGAGAATGTAGGCCCGTAAATGAAAAGGGGACAGGATATCCTGTCCCCTCGAGCCTGTTCACCGCGGTGCGTCTACGCGTCCAGCTTTTGCATGTCCTCGCCTGTCTCGGCAGGCGTCGGGACCGGCGGCTGCAGCGGTGGCGCGCCGACGTCATCCTTCGGGAATCCTGTCGCCGCCAGCACGATCCGGTGATGAATCGGATCGACCTCGAGCACCTTCAGCTCGACCGCCTGTCCTTCTTTCACCGCGTCGCCGGGCTGCTGAATGTCCGGGATGCCCAGCTGCGACATCGGCACGAACCCCTCGATGTCGCTGCCCAGATCGACGACCACGCCCTTGTCCATCAGCCGCATCACGCGGCCGCGGAGCTCGGTGCCGACCGGATAGGTCTCACCGATGCGGAGCCACGGATCTTCCTGTGCCTGTTTCAGACCGAGTGAGATCCGCTTGTTCTCGGCATCGACGTTCAGAATCAGCACGTCCACCTCGTCGCCCTTCTTCACGACTTCGGACGGATGCTGCACGCGCTTGGTCCACGACATGTCGGAGATGTGGATCAGGCCGTCGATCCCCGGCTCGATTTCGACGAACGCGCCGAACGAGGTGAGATTGCGCACCTTGCCGCGCAGCCGCGTGCCGACCGGATACTTCTGCGGCAGCGCCATCCACGGGTCCTGCTCCGTCTGCTTCATGCCGAGCGACACCTTCTCTTCGGTCTCGTCGACCTTGAGCACGACCGCTTCGATCGATTCGCCGATCGACACGAGCTTGGACGGATGGCGGACGTTGCGCGTCCAGCTCATCTCGGAGATGTGCACCAGGCCTTCGATGCCGGGCTCGAGCTCGACGAACGCGCCGTAGTTGGTAATCGAGACGACCTTGCCCTGCACGCGCGTTCCAACCGGATACTTCGCGGCCACGTTCTGCCACGGATACGGTTGCAGCTGTTTCAGGCCGAGGGAAATGCGCTCGCGCTCCCAATCGATGTCGAGGACTTTGACCTCGAGCTCCTGGCCGATCTGCACCATTTCGCTCGGGTGCGACACGCGGCCGTAGCTCATGTCGGTGATGTGCAGCAGGCCGTCGACGCCGCCGAGATCGATGAACGCGCCGAAGTCGGTGATGTTCTTGACGACGCCCTTCCGCACCTGATTGACCGACAGCTCCTTCATGAGGACGTCGCGCTTCGTCTTGCGCTCCGCCTCGAGCAGCACGCGGCGCGATACGACGATGTTACGGCGCCGCTTGTTCAGCTTGATGATCTTGAACTCGAAGCTCTGACCGAGCAGCTCGTCGATGTTCGGGACGCGGCGCAGCGCGATCTGGCTGCCGGGCAGGAACGCATCCACGCCCATGAGGTCCACGACCACGCCGCCCTTGATCTTCTTCACCAGCGTACCGGTGACGCCTTCATCCTTCTCGTGCGCCTCGCGGATCCGCTCCCAGACACGCATGAAGTCGGCTTTCTTCTTCGAAAGCACGACGGCGCCTTCCTGGTCCTCGAGGTGTTCGAGGAAGACCTCGATCTCGTCACCTTCCTTGAGGCTCTTGGGATCCTTGAACTCGTCGATCGCTACCGCGCCTTCCGACTTGAAGCCGACGTCGAGAATGACGGCGGTGTCGGTCACACGCAGCACTTTCGACTTGACGATCTCGCCTTCTTCGATATTGGAGAGCGTCCCCTCGTACAGCTCGGTCATCTTGGCGATCTCGTCCGAGGAGTATTCCTCGTCGAGGCCGGCGCGGACGCGTAGTTGCGACTTGGGGGCTTTGCGGACGGGTACGTCTTCTTCGAAATCTTCTACGTCACGTGCTTCAACGAGCATTCGGTACACCGGTTCGGTTGTGAGTTTTTGGATTTCTCGTCGCGCATTGTCCTTTCAGGACAGTGGTGCCGAGCACAGGCTTCAGCCTGTCTGATTACGGGCGGAAACCTACGTAGGGAAGCGCTGCCGCGCCAGTTCAACTACGTGCGCTACCTGCGCTTCCAGCGTCAGCGCGGTGGTATCGAGCAAAACCGCGTCCGGGGCCGGCTTGAGGGGCGCGATCCGGCGGTTGGAGTCGGCCGCGTCCCGGGCCGCCAGCGCCTGGCTTTCGCGCCGGACCAGCTCCACGTCCACGTGCTGGCCGCGCTGAAACAGCCGCCGCCGGGCCCGCTCGTGCGGCGTCGCCGTCAAAAAGATCTTCAGTGGAGCCTCGGGAAATACGACGGTGCCGATATCCCGACCGTCCACGACAACCCCCTGCCCGGGTCCGCCCTCGACCGCCCGTCTCTGCTGGGTGTTGACCCAGGTTCGTACCTCCGGAATCGCGGCGACTACGGAGACGTAGCGCGTGACCCGCTCACCGCGGATCGCCTCTTCGACATCCGCGCCGGCCACCTCTGGCCGAAATGTCGAGCCGGCGAGCACCAGCCGCACCGGCAGCCGTTCCGCGAGATCCAGGATCTGTTGCGACGGCCATTCCTCGCCCTGGCGGCGGCCGCCCTTCGCTGCGCTCAGGGCAGGCTCTTCCCCCAGGTTGTCGATGGTGGCGAGCGTCAGTGCCCGGTACAGGGCCCCCGAGTCGAGGTGCGCCCACCCGAGGCTCTGCGCCACGAGCCCCGCGGTCGAGCTCTTGCCCGACGCCGCGGGCCCATCGATCGCGATTACGCGAAGCATTGCCGCAGATCTCGCAGAAAGCCGGGATAGCTGATCGCGATCGACTTGGTCTCGGATAACCGCAGATCGGCGCCGCGCACGCTCCCGAGCACCGAGAACGCCATGGCGAGGCGATGATCCTTCGCGGTTTCCACTTTCCCACGCGGCGGCTTCGCGGTGCCTTCGACGTGGAGATCGTTGCCCTGCACCTCGGCCTTCACACCCACCGCACGTAGATTAGCGGCCACGAGCTCGAGCCGGTTGCTCTCTTTGACGCGCAGCTCACCCACTTCCCGGAACACGGTCTCACCGCGCGCTCGGCTCGCCAGCACGGCGAGAATCGGGACCTCGTCCACCAGCGTTGGAATTTCGGCCGCCGTGACCTCGGTGCCCCGCAGGCTCTCCGGTCGGGCGACCAGATCCGCGACCGGCTCGCCGCCCTCGTCGCGGAGATTCACGCGGTGCACATGCGCCCCCATCCGCTCGAGCACGACCAGGAATCCCGTGCGCGTGGGGTTCACGCCCACGTTCTCAATGAGAAGCTCACCACTGTCAGCCAGCACCGCGGCCGCGGCGAGAAAGGCGGCGGACGAAACATCGCCGGGCACCGCGACCTTGAACCCGGGAATGCTGACAGCAGACGGCTGATAGTTGATGGCTCCTTCACGCTCGTGAATCCCGAGTCCCAGATGCGCGAATAGGCGTTCGGTGTGATCGCGCGAGCGGTATGGCTCGCGGATTGTCACGGGCACGTTTCCGGTCAGTCCCGCGAACAGGATCGCGCTCTTCACTTGCGCGCTCGCGACGGGACTCGAATAGGCAAGCCCGCGCAGTTTCCCGCCGTGAATCGTGAGCGGGAGCCCGTCGCCCTGTTCCTTTATATCGGCGCCCATCTGTTTGAGCGGTTCGGTCACGCGCCGCATCGGGCGACGCCGAAGCGAGGCATCGCCGGTGAGCGTCGCTGAGAACTTTTGCCCGGCGAGAATGCCGAGCATCAACCGCGCCGTCGTACCTGAATTGCCGCAATTCAATCGGGAGTCGGGAGCCTGGAGTCGGGAGCCCGAAATCCTGACTCCCGACTCCTGAATCCTCGCAATCTCCGCGCCGAGCTGGCGCAGCACGCGCGCGCTGCTCTTGACGTCTTCGCCCGTCAGCAAGCCACGGAGCTCGCTCTTCCCTTTCGCCAGCGCGGCGAGCATCAGAACCCGATGCGATATGCTCTTATCGCCCGGCGGCCGGACGACGCCGCTAACCAAGACGCTGCCTCCAGATGGCGGCCCGCGTGAGCCAGTCGGTGAGCGTCGCCGCGTCTCCCACTTCCAGGGCGCGCTCCACCGTGCCGAGCGATTCCTCCAACGCGCGCAGCGCCGGAAGAATCTCGTCGCGGTTCATGAGCAGGATCTCCGTCCACAGCACGGGGTCACTCGCCGCCAGGCGTGTCGTGTCCGCCGCCCCCGTCCCAAACGACGATCCCGGCGGTGCGTGGCGGGCCAGAAAATCCCCCAACAGCGATGCGACGACCTGCGGCACGTGGCTCGTCGCCGCGAGCTGCGCATCGTGGCGCGCGGCTGCCACCACCACGGGCTCCGCCTCGAGCACGTCTTTCCAGAAATGCGCGATCTCCCGCGCCGCATCGGCGCCGTCGCTGCACGGTGTCACATAGACGACCGCGCCGCGAAACAGATCGGCGCGCGACGCCTCGAATCCGCGCCGATGCGTCCCCGCGAGCGGATGGCTCCCCGCAAAGCGCGAGCCGATCCCCAGAATTTCCGCACGGGCCACGATGCCGCGCTTCACCGATCCGACATCGGTCACGAGCGCGCCGGGTTTGAGGTGCGGCACGATGGCATCCAGTTGCGCGAGGTTGGCGGCCGGCGGCGCCGCGAGGATCAGCAGATCGGCCACGCGGGCGACATCGGTGGCGCGTGCGGGCGCGTCGTCGAGCGCGCCCTGCTGCGCCGCCAACGCGCGTTCGGCGGGCTCCGGCGACCAGCCGATGATCGTCGGCACCCCCGCCAGCTTGCCTTGTCGCGCCAGCGAGCCGCCGATCGCGCCCAGGCCGATGATCCCGAGATGGGTCGGTTTCACGCTGCACAAACCTAGCGGAATCCGCCCGTGCTGCCGGAAGCGAAGCCGTTTCCTCTTGTGTAACTGTCTGACGTCGTCATAGTTATTTCACGCCGCCATGCCCCCCCCCGCCGGCACTCGCGCGCCGAGCATCACGCGCCTCTTCGCCGCGACTTTCATCGCGGTCGCACTGGTCGGCCTGATCACGCAGGTCGCCACGTGGCGGAGCGCTCGCGCGACCCAGACGGCCATGGTCGAGCTGGCGCAGCATCTGGAGCGCATCCAACGCGTCCAACCCTCACCGCTCGTCGCGACGGAAGCGACGGCCGCCGCGGAATTGGCGGCCGACGCGGGCGACGATGCGCTGCAGGCAGCGCTCGCCGCCAGCGTCCTGTTTGCCGCGATGCTCGCCGTGCTTGCGCTGGGCTTCTGGTACAACCGCCGCCGGCTCGCGCCCCCGTTTTTCCGGATCGCCCAGGCATTGCAGCGGGTCGCCGAAGGGCAGTTCCTCGAGCCCTTGCCGGAGGACCAACCCGGAGAATTCGGCACCATTGCGCGGGGCATCAATCAGATGGCGCGCAAGCTGGCCTGGCGCGAGGAGCTGCAGGCGTACCTGGGGCAGCTGCTCGCGGCGCTGAACACCTCGGCCGATGAAGCCGGCAGCGGCATCGCGCAGGCGCTCGGCATCATCTCCGCCGCGACCCGCGCGCCGGGGATCGTGCTGTACCAGCCCGCCTACGATTCCAACGAGTGGGCCGCGACCACGTCGCGCGGGATCGAGCCCCGTGCGGTGTCCCGCGCGACGATGCGCGATCTCATGGGCGATGCGACCCAGTCGATTCATTATCACGGTGAAGCCGTCCAGGCGGTGCGCCATCAGCTGCGCATGAGCCTGGCGATGCCGCAGGGGTTCGTGCTCGTGCCGCTGCGGTCAGGCTCGAAGCTCATCGGCGTGCTCGGCGTCGTCCCCGGCCCGCAGTTCGGTGAAGATGAGCGGGCTGCCCTCGACCAGGCCGCGCCGAATCTCGCGATCGCGTGCGAGCGCGCATCGGCGCATCAGAACACACGGCGCCTGGCGGTCGAGGTGCGGCAAACGGCCAACCGCCTGGAGCAGCTCAATACCGATCTGGACGCAGCCATGAAGTCCAAGGATCAATTCTTGTCCAACATCTCGCACGAGCTGCGCACCCCGCTGAACAGCATCATCGGGTTCACCGATCTGTTGCTCACCGAAGACCTGGGACCACCGCTCTCCGCCCAACAGCGTGATTTTCTCGAGACCGTCGCCCGCAATGGCAAGCAGCTGCTCCAGCTGATCAACGAGCTGCTCGACCTGCAGCGGATCGCGGCGGGCCGCATGGAGCTCAAGCCGGAGGTGGTGGAGCTGGCGGCGCTGCTCGCGGAAGCGGCGGGGAGCGTGCAGGCGCAGGTGCAGAAGCACGGGCATGCGCTGGTGGTCTCGCCTCCCCCGCAGGATCTGCGCGTGTACGCCGACCGGGGCCGGGTCCGCCAGATCCTGCTCAACCTGTTGTCGAACGCGATCAAGTTCACGCCCGACGGCGGGCGCATCACGCTCGTCGCGGAAGCGGTCGATGGCGACGCCGAAGCGGAGATCGCGGTGAGCGATACCGGCATCGGCATCGCACCGGAGGATCAACCCAAGCTGTTCAAGGAGTTCTCGCAGCTCGACGCGTCGGCCAGCCGGAAATACGAGGGGACCGGTTTGGGGCTCGCCCTGTCGCGGCGTCTGGTTGAAATGCAGGGCGGAGAGATCGGCGTCGAGAGCGAGATGGGGAAAGGCAGCACTTTCTGGTTCACGCTCCCACAGGCACGGTGACCGTGGCCACTATCGTGGTCGTCGAAGATCAGCCGGACAGTCTCAAACTGCTGACCACGCTGCTCACGATCAAAGGGCATCGCGTGATCGGACTGGCGACCGGCGACACCCTGGCCGACGTCCTACGGACCCACCAGCCCACACCGGACCTGGTGCTGCTCGACATTCAGCTGCCGGGCCGAGATGGGTACGCGCTGCTCGAGGAGCTGAAGACACTGCCAGAGCGGACCTGGAAGGTGGTCGCGCTCACGGCGCACGCACTGCCGGAAGATCGCGCGCGGGCGAGTGCGGCCGGTTTCGACGGCTACATCACGAAGCCGATCGATGTGCGCGCATTTCCCGCCGAGGTCGCAAAGTACCTCGGCGGGTAAACGAACTGCTGACGAATTACGGGTTCGGGTTCGGGTTCGGGTTGTGCGGTGCTTCTGGCGCGCGCGGCGCCCGCGGCGCCCGCGACCCGCGGCGGGGCGTCAGGGTGGTGCAATGCTTTTGACCATCCACTTCCGCGCAGATCGTCTGCCCGTCCCTGGACGGATGCTCGCCCATCAGGCCCGCCTCGTGCAGACCGATCGAGCCGTTCACGGTCACGAGCTTTAGGGTCGGGCCACCCGTGCCGATCGTGCCGCGCAGATGCCGCGTGCTGATCTTGCCGCTGATCTTCACCGGGAAGTCGGTCTCGACGCGGCCATTCACCGTCGATGCATCAATGTTGGCGTTGATCGACCGCGGCAGGCCGGCCGTCACCGAGCCGTTCACCGTCGTGAGCCGGACGTCGCCGCTGCTGAGGGACTCCATGATTGCTTCGATGCTGCCGTTCACCGTGGTCGCGTTGACCGGACCGGTTGACGTGATCACGCTGATCTTACCGTTGACCGTCGTCGCTTCGACCGGGGCACTCACGCCGTTGATCTGGAGCCCGCCGTTTACCGTCGAGGCGTCGACCGGCACATTGTGCGGCAGCTCGATGACGATGCGCACGGCAACGTCGTTCTTCTTCACGCCATTGAGCCGGTAGTCGCCGCCTTCCTGGCAGCGCATTTCACGCGCTTCCCACATCGCGCAGATCGTCACACCGCCCTCGCTGAGCACGGGGACCATCTGAACGCTCTCTGGATCGGAATTGCGCCAGCTCTTTTCCACACGGACAACAAGCGAATCGGAGCGCCCGGGCACGACGTCGATCGGACCGTTGGTATTGCGGATCCAGACCTGCTGCGAGGGTGTGATATACGCCCGATACTCCCAGGTACCGCCGACCGTGCGGCCGCGGCCGAAGAGATCGCTCCCTTCGCCGTCGCCCCAGTTGAAGTCGCCAAAAGAGCCCAGGGCGCCCAGCGACTCGGGCACGTGGATGTTGCGCTTGACGTTGAGGAAGAACAGGCCGGCGCCCAGGACCAAGCCGAACAGCACGCCGCCGCGGATGATTTCTTTCCGCCACGTGCGCCAGAAGCGTTTGGTCGGGCTGGAGTGATCCAATGAGATGTCCATGGTTAGGTGATGGTACGCTCCTTCAATCTTACAAGTTTCGCCCCTGAACGCGACTGCCCGCCTGGACTACAGCGGGCAGGGCGTGGGGTGACAACCAGCATTTCGGGGTCAGGTCAGGGTGCATTTCGGCTGCGCCGTGGCCTCGACGGTGACGGGGGCCAGCATCCCCCCGTACCAGATATGGTTGGCATCGACCGTCGGGTCTCCGGTCTCGACCGCCCGAGCCACGCGGCGGAACGTCTCCGCGCGATCAACGGTCATGGCGGCTTGGGCGGCGAAGCCGTATCCGAATGTCAGGATCGTCGCGATCAACAGGGTCAGGCCGCGCATCTTCAACCTCCAGCAAGAGTCAACTGATTGGTTCCAGGCTTCAGTGGGTAAGACGCTGCAATCGCGGGAAAGGTTGCATGGATCGGTGAGTTGACGGGTTTCGGACAAGCCGAAGCGGAGCTGCTAGCGAAGCCGGATTCCACCTCGAAACGTCAGCGTGCTGAACTGCTCGTCGCGCCGCGCGCCCGTGCTGGACGTAAACGCGAAGCGCTCGAGGCCGTACACGAGTTTGAGCGCCCAGCGATCCTGCTGGTACTCGAGACCGGCCGCGCCATCGAATGCAAGCGATGACGGTGAGAGCCCATCGACCGAGCTGATCGGGATCACGCCGAGGCGCCCGATTGCGCGGAATCGATCGCCGGTGAAGGCCGGGCGCACCTCGGCGCCAATCCGGCCGAGCAACCAACGCTGCCGTCCAGCGTCATTGGCGATCGCGCGCACTGTCAGCCCGCCGTAGAAGCCCCATGCCGGCGTCATCGACATCAGGGCGTTCAACGCCGCTTCACCGATGCGGCGGTCCAGATCGCCGCTGGCGTCCGGTTGCAGCGTTGCCCCCTGCCCGCCTAGCCCGATCGTGAATCGAGAGCCGAGGCGGCGTTCAACCTCGAGACCCAGTCCGACGCCGCTGAACCGCTCGAGATCGAAGCCCGCGTCCACGCGCTCTTCGACGAGCGCGAGCCGTCCGCTCACCAGCCAGGGAGACTGACTCCGGGCAGGCCGCGGCCCGATGAGAAGAAGGAAGAGTGCTGCCAGCACGACCGCACGCCGGGCGATCAATTGCTCCTGCCGGCTGCTGGAGAGATCAGCAGCACGGTCTGCGCGAGGCGCTCGGCGTTGCGACGACGGATCTCCGCATTGGCAGCGGACCGCCCCGCGCGGCGCTGCTCGTTTGCCGCGACGTTCTCAGGCCGAGCTCGGCCGCGCGTCGCGAAGCTGGCGACTCCGACCGCAACGCCGAGGGCCCCGACCGCGGTCGCCATTCCCTTCGCGCCGCCGAGATCCTGATCGCTCGCCACGGTGGCGAGGAGCAGCGCGCCCACCGCAACGCTCAACCCTTTCAAGAGATCCCCGGCCGCCGGCGAGGCGCGATACGTCTCGGGAAGCAGGTCGGCCGAGCTCAGATCGGCCAGGGTGTCTTCGAGGGCCGCATACTCTTGTTTGACGTCGAAGTACGCGGCCGTCGAGTCGGTGACGCGCGTACTACCACCCGGCGCCCCGACCCGGCTGCGCGCCAGCAACACGAACGCATACCGGCCCGAAGGCGCGAGCTGGCCGCTCGGCAACACGCCATCCCACTCGATCTCGCGCAGTCCCCCGCCCTGAATCTCGCCGACAAACACCGGGAACGACGTTTCCTGACCGGCCAGCCGGATCTCACCGCGCACGGCCGCGGCGTGCGTCGTGGCAATCACAAACGTCATCTTCCCGGCGCGCGGATCGAGCCGAACGGCATTCACCGGGCGCAATCCGATCGCGAACACGGATTGGCGCGCCGCTTGAAACGCCTCGAGCTGTGCTGGTGTGAAGCGAGACGGGTCGAGATCCGCGAACGCATCGCGCTCCAGCGCCGCGCGGAAATGCACGAGCGCCGAATCTCGCGCGTCCAGGAGAAGCAGCGCAGCACCGAGATAGAGATTGGCTTCGACCCGCTGCGCTTGTGTGACTTCGAAACGCCAGCTGGAGGACAGCACGCCGCGATAGAGCGGCAGCGCGCGCTCCAGCTCGACGCGCTCATAGAGGTCACGGGCTTGCTGTAACACGAGCGCCGTGCTGTCCTGGCCGTGGGCGCGCCCGGGCAGCGCCGCCAGCAACAGGGCGGCCACCACCAGGCGTCTCATTCGCCGGGGACTCGGAGGATCACGCGACCGAGCGTGTGCGTCACGCCGGTCCGCACCGTGATCGTCGTGTCCCAGGGCACGTAGCCGGCCGCCTGCACGCGGACGCGGCGCGCGCCGCTCGGGACGCGGAAGTCCACGACACCTCCCACACCCACGCGCCGTCCATCAACGAGAATCTCGGCACTCGGGGGGTTGGTGAGGATGCGGAGTTTGCCCGTCGCGACCGTGACCGGCCGCGACATCGGGACCGCGACGGGCGGCGCGAGGACTGCGGAATCGCGCAACGGCTCCGCCGACACGGCGGCCGACGGCTCCCCCATGCTGCGGCTGACCAGCCAGCCTGCCGTTGCGAGCACGAGCGTTACCCCGGCGGCATAACTCGCGATTCTGCGGGTCGAGGGCTTTGGCGCATACGCGGGCGGGATCGCCAGCGTGGGCATATCGGGCAACGCAGGCAGGGAGCCGGTGGTGATGCGCGGCGTCTCACGCCCGCGCGCGAGGTCGCGGAGCGCACGTTGGCTGGCGCGCCGATCTTCATCGGAGAACGGAATCGCTTCGAGCGCTGCCAGCATCTCGCCGGTCGATCCGAAGCGCTTATCCGCATCTTTGTGGAGGGCGCGGGTGATGATCTCGACGAGTGCCACCGGGATGTCTTGGCGCGCCAGGCGCAGATCGGGCGGTGGCGTGAAGAAGTGATGCTGGATGATTCCCGCCAACGTCTCCGAGTGGAAGGGCGTCGAGCCGGCGAGCATCTGAAAGCCGACGACGGCAAGAGAGTATTGGTCGCTCTGGGGCCCGGCGCGACGACCCGAGCACTGCTCGGGACTCATGTACGCCGGTGTGCCGATCAACGTGCCCGCCGCCGTCAATGTGACGTCGCTGGCTCGTAAAGCCACACCAAAATCGGAGACCACGACGCGGCCGTCGGTATCGATCAGAATGTTGCCGCCCTTCACGTCGCGATGGACGATGCCACGTGCGTTCGCGAAGGCGAGGCCGCGCGCCGCCTCCCGCAACACCGTCAGGGTCACGGGCACGGGCAGCGCGCCTTGGGTTTCCAGAATGATATCGAGCGATCGACCCTCAACGAACTTCATCGCGATGTGAAAGATCCCTCCAACCTGGCCGATCCTGTACACCGGGATGATGTTCGGGTGGTCGAGTGACGCGACGGTCTGTGCTTCCCGCTTGAACCGCTCCGCCGCGGCCGCGCTCAGCCCGATGTCGGGGCGCAGGACCTTCAGCGCGATGGGCCGCTGCAGGGCGGTCTCGGTCGCCCGATATACGATCGCCATGCCGCCACGAGCCAGCTCACGCTCGACGTCATACTCCCCCGCGAAGACGCGGCGGACGCGCGCGAGCAGCGCGTCGGCTTCCTCGATCTCGAGCACCATCGTCCCCGCATCGGGATCCATGATCTTCAACCCGCAGTGACCGCAGAAGCGGGTCCCTTCGGGCACCATCGAGCCGCACTGGAAGCACTTCACGGTTGGACCCGGACCTGCTGCAAGAGCGTCGGGAACGAGTCGGTGAAGATCGACGTGACCACGCGGATGGTCAGCGTGTCGAGTCCCTTACTCCTGGCAAAGAGCGTGTCGCTGTGGGCCGAGAGGGCGAGGATGCTCGTATCGGACGAGGTGATCCAAAGCAGCGCATCGGTGAGCGGCGTCCCGCCGGCCGTCACGGTGACGGAGATCGGGACCGTGTCGCCAACGGAGACGACGGTGGGACCGGAGTATGCAATGGCGACATCGCCGATCTTTCCGGAATGGAAAAGATCGGCAAATCCACAAGACACCAGTACAATGCCGGTGCCAAGTAGCAACATGGTGTGCCGGAACCGCATAGAGCACCCGCCGGCCTGGCGCAGGGGGCGCAACCCCAGCCTATCCGGACTTCAGTGTGGACGGGCCACAAGGTGGGGATTCCGGGTCCGTCATGCAAGAGTTTGCGTCCTCAGGTAGCTAAAAAATCGGTGGAGGTGCCGTGCATCCAGCACCTCCACCGACCTTCAC
>Ga0137428_1000429_pt1 | contig 18235 bp, 9 predicted proteins | sample EasRivERMZT718_2_FD_102305 | JGI IMG/M metagenome (GOLD analysis project Ga0137428, IMG submission 102305) | Soil microbial communities from meander-bound floodplain in the East River, Colorado, USA - East River MetaG ERMZT718_2 | ecosystem: Environmental > Terrestrial > Soil > Floodplain ...
CGCCCAACTCAATACGTACTTGCGGCTCATGGGGGTCACGCCACCGTCGGTGTGACAGCATCGGTCATCGTGTCGCAATCGCCCCCGAAAAAGGGAGATCATGGCCTTGACACTGCCCCTTACCGCCGGCGTCGACTACCCTCCGTCCTGTGCTGACTATGTGTCCCGGATTGCCGATGACGAGGACATCATGGAAGTCGTAGTGAATCAGCTCGACGAAGTGCTCGGCCGGTTCAAGAACATTCCCGAGGCGCGGGGCGACTATCGCTACGCCCCGGGGAAGTGGAGCATCAAGGAGATCGTCGGTCATCTATCGGATGCCGAGCGGGTCTTTGCTTATCGGGCGCTCCGCATCGGGCGCGGTGATATCACCCCTCTACCCGGTTTCGAAGAAGAAGACTATGTGCCGCAGATGCGGGCGGAAGATCGGGCGCTGGCCGACTACGTCGAGGAGTGGAGTGCCGTCAGGCGGGCAACCATCGCCCTGTTCCGCAATCTTCCATCATCCGCCTGGAGCCGGCGTGGAGTCGCCAACGAACACCCGATCAGCGTCCAGGCGCTCGCCTATGCCATCGTCGGCCACGTACGACATCACCTCGAGGTCCTGGCCTCGCGCTACGAATGATGCCAACCGGCTGGGGAAGCGTTCGGCCGAACCGCGTAACCGCCATCCGAGCGATTCCTGGTCAGAACTCCTCGACCATCAGCACCTTTCCGCCCTGGAAGGTGATGACGCGCGTCTTGTTGCCTGGGAGATCATAGTGCCACTTCTCAATCGGCTGCCCCCCACGGGTATCCACGTGCTTGTATCGGGGAAGTCCGAGGGCGACGACGACCAGATTCACTTCCATCCCCCGGACGATGGGCCCCCGTTTGACCCCCGCGGCGGATTCGCTCGGCACGGGCTCGTGCTTGGCCTCCTGCCGAATCAGAGACGGATCCACGAGCGGCTCGAGGTACGTAAGAAGCTGATCGAGAGCCTGGACATCGTCGGTGGTCAACTGCCGATCGAAGCGCAGATTGATCCGTGATCCACGACGAGACTTGTCGGTCTTGGCCTTGCTGTCATGGGAGATCGATCCCGCCGCCAGCTTTTGGACTTCTCCTCCGCCATCGAGATGGATCTCGATATGCTTGCTCTTGAGCTTGATGTCCGTGATCGAGACGGTGGCCGCTTGCCCCACGCCAATGCCATGATCCGCGATCGATTCCGAGACCCGCTTCGTATCCCACCGACCATCGATGAAGAGATCGATGCCACTCTCGGTGGCGGGGAAATCTACCCTCGCGGTCACCTGCCGGTCGAGGAGCAGCTTCCGGAGCCGCGCCTCGCTCTCCCGGGCGGGTTTTCCGTCCAAGGGCTGCGAGGCCGCCGCCGGAGCGCTCCCGCTCCGATCGTTCGCCGGAGGTGCAGCCGCAGTCGGGGCACTGGCGGCGAGGAGTACGTAGATCGCTGGAAGAATCGTTGATAACCTCATGACCTGTCTCCTCTCAAAGCTTTGGCGTCACAGGAGAGGGGTTCACCCAGTGGTTATCGGCAATCCCTGTAGAATCCTTGAACCGATAAGAGGCTACCTGAGCGGCGGAGATCCCACCTTGGGCGAGGTGAAGGGAAGACAGCCGATAGCGCGCTGAAGCTGCGGCAGCCTTTGGAACGATGAAGACCCTCCTCCTCATGCGCCACGCCAAGTCGAGCCGAGACGACCCGGGCCTGTCCGATCACGATCGGCCGCTCAACAATCGGGGGATATCGGACGCACCTCGCATGGGCCGCCTTCTCCGTAATGAGGGACTGTCGCCCGACCTCATCATCAGTTCCTCAGCGACGCGCGCCCTGGCGACCGCGAGGGCCGTAGGCCACGGATGTCACTACACCGACACTGCCGGCGTCCGCGTGGCCCCGGAGCTCTATCCCGGTGATTCGCCGAGCTATGTTCGGGTCCTGCGGGAGATTCCCCAAGAGTTCTACTGCGTCCTTGTCGTCGGGCACAACCCGGCGATCGAGACGTTCCTCAGTGAGCTGGTGGAGAAGGACGAGATCCTACCCACCGCGGCCGTGGCCGTCGTACAACTGCCGATCGAGCAATGGAAGAAGTTCACTGCGAAGGGTCACGGTGTTCTGAAAACCGTATGGAGACCACGCGATATCGAATGAGCACGCGTCCTCGCGGCGGGATGCGCGAACCGCGGCCAGCGTCGAACCGGGGCATCGCAACGCCAGTGCCAGCGTTCGAACGACTCTCTACTGCTAGTCGCCGAATGGGCGGGCGCTCAGGCCCGGCCGCCCCAGGCGGCCTGGATGTCGCGATAGAGCGGCACGTTGGAGATCATGGTCGCCCGATACTCCGCTGGCGCCATGGCCTGCAGCTCGGCCAGGAGCTTGTGGGACTGCTCGAGGTAGGCTCGATCGCCCGTCACCTTCCAGAGGAGGAAACCGGCTTCAAGCTTAGTCTCGTGGTTGAGACGCCCCCCATGGGCCTGGAAGGTTGTAACCGCGACCTCCGTCTTTCCGCTGTCCAGCACGGCCAGGGTAACCGTTGCCCGAACAATCTCACCCGGCAACCCCGACCTCTGTGCGCAGACCAAAGCCTCTTCGAGAGCAGCGACGGCCTCGCTCGAGCGCCCAAGATCAGCGAGGACCTCACCAAGCTCCACGAGCCCGTCCGGGAGAAGGGTGTGCGCTTGTAATCTACGCCAGCAGGAAATCACTTCCCCGAGGTAGCGCTCGGCGGTCGCGAGGTTCCCCGCTTGGCGTTCAAGGCTTCCCAAGTAGACCAGCGCGTATCCTTGCAACACTTCAGCCTTCATCTCGACCGCCATGCGCTCTGCCATCTCGAGCCACTGGCGGGAGCGAGCATGATCGCCAAGAAGGCGATAAGTCTTGCCCAGGAAGAGCCCCACAGCGAGCTCTTCGCGCGGCAAGAAGATCTCCCGGTAGATCGCCAGACTTCGATCCAAGCGATCGAGCGCTTCCTCGAGGCGCCCCCTATCGATGGACACCGATCCCAGGGAACGAAACGCGCGTGCCTCAGCCCTTTGATCTCCGATCTCGCGAGCAATGGTCAGAGTTCGTTCATGGCATGCCGCCGCATCTGCGAAGCGCCCGCAAATACCGTAGAGCTCTCCCTGGCTACTGCAGACCGATGCTTCCAGGTGCCGATCCCCGATCTCTCGGAACACCGCCCGGCTTTCCTCGAAGGTCACCTCTGCCTCCTCGAGGCGTCCTGTGACCACCTGGACGCTTGCCATTTTGCTCATGACTCGCGCTCTTTCCCGACGGTGGCCGATATCACCCGCGGCTTGCTCGAAGTGCGCCAGTGCCTCCTCAAAGCGAGAGAGCCCTGTAAGCGCCATCCCCACATCTCCGAGTGTCAGTGCCACCCGGAGCGGATCACCAATCTCACGGGCGATTGCCAGGCTCCTCGCGCATTGTGCGGCGGATTCTTCGTAGTTTCCCTGGGCGTTAAGAATGGTCCCCAGGAGATTCAGGAGCAGGCCCTCGTTTTTACGGTCGCCTGCGGCCCTGGCGTCCTCGATGCCTTCGATGGCGACAGCGTGAGCTTCGCTGTATCGCGCGAGCCCGAGCAGGAGCCGAGACAAGCTGAACTTCGTCGCAGCGAGAACGTCGTGGCCCCGATCGGCTTCGGCGATGGCCATCGCCTCCTTGATCGCGGCTCCCGCCTCGTCATCCCGCGCGAGGATACTCAGAGCACCCGCCATTTGGAGGAGGATCTCGAGCCTGCGCCTGCCGGCGAGAAGGCCAGGCGTCCGGAGCGCCTGCTCGGCAAGCCTGATCGAGGCGTCGAACCGACAATTCCTCTCCAGATGTCCGACCGCCGCCGGCAAGTAACGGAATCCCTGCTCCCCACACCCACCCCTGAAATAGTGGTCGCAGAGCGCCACCGCCGTCGCGCCATCGAGGTCCCTGGGCTCGCGCTCCACTGCGTGTTCGCGGGCCGCGAGCGCTTCGGCAAGCGCTGCGTGATATTGCTCGCGCAAGGGCTCGGAGAGCGCAGCGTAGAGCGTCTCCTGCACCACATGATGGTCGAAGACATAGCGTGGCCCGATGGCTCGGATCAGCCGCTCGCGCGACTCGACGCGCCCGAACCGCCGCAGAGCGGCGACCACACCCTGCTTGATCGCGGCCGCGATGATGGTGGGATCGAACTCGAACCCCCAGCATGCGGCCACGTCGAGCAGTTCGCGATCTTCCTCCGTGAGGCGGTCGACTCGTGCCGCTACCAGGTTCGCCACCGTGGGTGCGATCGGCAGCCCCCGTATGGAGCGCGTTTTCGCCCAGGTGCCGTCCGGCTGCTCGACGATGAATCCGCCGTCCTTGAGCTCCCGAAGAATCTCCAGCAGGAAGAAGGGATTGCCGTCCGATTGCGCGGCAACTTCCGGCGCCAGATCCTCGGCGAGAGGCTCCGAACCCAAGGCCTCCGCGAGCAACCGCCCGACCTCCCCGGGGCCGAGCCGCCCGAGGTGGAGCTCTGAGACATGGGCGAGCCGGCTCAAGCCTGCGGTCCACTCGGCAGGCAGACCGGGACGTGCCGTCCCCACGAGCAGGATTCGGTGCCCCGGACCCGCGTGGGCGAGCGCCGCGAACAACGCTCGCCCATCTTCGGGAGCGAAGTGCAGGTCATCGATCACAACGATCACTGGCCGCTCGGCCGCGAGCCCCCGCGTCAGGTTCACGAAAGCGGTCTGGATCGACTCCCGACTGAGCGGTTGCGATCCCGCCGGCGGCAAGTCGTCGCGGAGGAATGCCGCAAAGCCGGGGATCAAGAGCGGCGTTGAGGCCAGGTAATCGGCAAGCATCTGCTCAAGACCCGCCGCCCCGAAGTGCTCGCGGTAGGCCGTCGTGAAAGCCCCGGCGGCGGTCGCCGCCCCGCCGGGAGCGTAGGGCCCGAAGACGAAGTGCATCTCCTCGCCTTCTCGTTCGAGACGGGTGACGAGCTCATCCAGAAGCCGGGTCTTCCCGATCCCGACTTCACCGTGGACGATGACGACCTGCCCCTCGGCGCCTCGAGCTCGCTCGTAGAATGATCGCAGCTCTGCAAGCGCCGCATCCCGACCGTAGAGCGCGGTCTCGCGCGGGATCCGGATCCGTCGGAGCGGCCGTCGCGTCGCGAGACGCAACTCCCGCTGGCGCGCCCGCCACCACGCACCTCCCTCGCACTCGGCGAGCACCTGGACGAGATCCGCGGCGGACGCGAACCGCTCTTCGGGTCGTTCGGCAAGGAGCTCGTGCAGCACCGCCTCGAAGAAGGCGGAGAGCTGCGTGTTGACCTCACCCGCCCGGCGCAGTGGTCCGCCGCCGCTAAAAGGATGGCGGCCCGTTGCGAGCTCGTAGAGAATCGCCCCGAGCGCATAGAGGTCAGCCCGCTCATCGATCGCCCCCGCTCCTGCGCGTTGCTCGGGAGCGGAATAGGCAAGACGGCGCTTCATGCCGGCTGCGATCGCCGCGTCGCCGGGCTGCAAGAGCTCGATCCGCTCGTCCCGCTGGATGAGGATGCCTTGCGCGTGCAAGGCGCCATGGACCTCCCCGGCGCCGTGGATCGGGATCAAGGCTCGGGAGACCTCCCGCCCGATCCGCCGGCAGAGCTCCTCGGGCACACGCCCCACCTCGGCGAGCAGAGCGATCAGGGTCTTGCCCTCGGCAAGGGCTTCGCGGTCCGCTTCCATCGCCGCCGCGAGCGCCCGCTCCATCGCGCCGGCGCTCGCATAGCGCGCCCGCGGATCCAGCGCCAGCGCCCGATCGACCACCTGCACGAACCCGGACGGCAAGTCGGCGCGCACATCCCGAAGCGATGGTCGCTCGCCGTTCCGATGCTGGTCGACGATCTCGGCGAAAGTGGCCCCGATCACCGGATAGCGGCCGCTCACCAATCGGTAAAGCAACACTCCGAGCGAATAGACGTCCGCGGACGGCCCGGCGGCGGCTTCCCCGCTCAGCACTTCGGGTGCCATGATGAGCGGCGTCCCGATCGTCGCTCCCCTCGTTGTCGCCTCATTTGCCAGTGCTTCGCTCGCCGTCCCGAAATCCATGAGCAGGATCCGTCCGCCCTCGGCCCGCATCACGTTCGCGGCCTTGAGATCGCCGTGGATGAGACCGGCGCTGTGCACCGCTGCCAGCGCTCGACACAGCTCGAGCCCGATGGGCGCCGCTTCGTGCCCTCCAAGTGGACCCTCGGCGGTGAGTCGCTCCTCGAGCGTCCGACCGCGCACGAAGTCGGTCCATAGTCCGATCCGGCCGTCGTGAAGGTCGGCGCCATGAACCGCCACGACATTCGGATGCCTGACACGCGCCAGTCGGCGGGCCTCTTCGAGAAAACGCCGGACGCCGGATTCCTCGTCTCGCGAGCTGATGCGCCGGAGTTTGAGCGCCACCTCGCATTCGAGCCGCGTGTCCACCGCGCGGTAGACCTCGCCGAAACTTCCTTTCCCGACCTGCTCGTAGACCGCGAGCGGACCCCAGCGGAACGTGATGTCGGGAGCGGTGGCGGTGGCAGCGATCGTTGCGACTTCGTCGGTCGACTGGCGGACTCGGATCACCGACTCGATGAGCCGCAGGCCGTCCAATGTCCCTGAGACTGCTGTCCCCGTGATCGCAGCGTTCGGGTGCCCTTCGACCGCCCAATCGACCGGCGTCTCGTCGGCGACCGCCTCGGCAAGCCGCCGGATCCGCTTCCTCTCCTCAGCGGTATTCATAGAGGGCTTCGGCGAGCTTGACCAAAGATCGCGAGACCATCATCCGCGCCGCATCGGGTGACGCCCTCCCCATGACCATGGCGATATGCTCATAGCTGTACCCGAATTCGACCCGAAGAATAAGCGCCTCCTGGTTCATCTTGGACAGCGAGGCCAGTGCCTTCTCGTAGCACTCCATCGCCTCCCGGCCGATCGCCTCTTCGAGAAGCGAGGGGCGGGAATCCATCAGATCGTCAGTGAGCGGCTCAAGGCCGGGAGAGCGGGCCGCGCGGCGGATCTCGTCCCGCAGCGCATTGAGCAGGATTCGGCGCAGGTAGGCGAGAAACGCCCCCTCGCGGCGCGACTCGAAGTGGGCGACCCGGCGGATGGCCCGGGTGAGTGTCACTTGCACGAGATCATCGGTCTCGGCCAGCCCGCGCGCCCTTGCCGGCAGGCGCCCATGCGCCCAACGCTTGAGGATGGGCAAATAGCGGGCAACGAGACGTTCGCGCGCGGTCTCGCTGCCCTCCCGCGCGAGGTCGAGCAGGTAGGAAGTGGCCTCGTAGTCAACTTCCGGGGTATTCCCGACCCCTCGGTCACTGGCCAAAGGCGCCATTGGCGCTCCTTCAAGCGGCTGTTGCATTGGAGCTTAGCACAATCTTGCGGGCGCGGCGACCGGGGGAGGGCGACGAGCGAGAGCGCGGGCGGACCGCCGAACTGGTTCTCGCGTTCGGTTTCTCTCGATCTCGCGTCATCCCTTTCGAAGGAGTCGTGTCTCTTGGGCCGCTTGGAGATCTTGGAGATGCTCGATGGTAAGGCGCATGTCTCCAGGAGAGAGTTGGTCCGCCGAGGGTTTCTCACTTTGTGGATGGCGGAGTATCGATTCGCAGCGAGCCTTGTCCGGCAGCGGACGAGCTTCGATGATCCTCATCTCGATAGTGGGTGTTGCGCTGTTCCCGTTGCCTGTGCGCGAGCAGGAGTTCATCGTCCGACGTGCGCACGCGCCCAGGCACGGATGCGGTGGGTGAGCAGGCCTTGTCCACTGTAGGTGTGTGGCTCGCACCGTTCGGCACCCAACCCGTTCAACCCTCGCACAACGATCGCCTACGTGCTCCCAGCGCGCATGCGGGCTCGGCTAACCATCCATGACGTCCAGGGTCGGCTCGTGCGCATGCTCGTCGACGAGATGCAACCGGCAGGCCACTACGAAGTGGAATGGGAGGGACGCGATGGCAGAGGCAAGGAGCTTGCGACCGGAATCTATTTGAGCCGCCTCGAAGCTGGCGGAGAAGTTCGATCTCGCAAGCTTGCTCTCGTGAAGTAGGCGAGGGCAGCCCGCCTTGGTGGGTTAGATAGTTGAAAGTCAATGTGATGCCAACCTGAAGAAGGGAGCGGGCCATGGAATCCCCACTCGGTGCCCGAGATCATGGCGTAGGGTTTCAGCCGCAATGTGCGAACCCGATTCCGGCCAACTGGCAACGCGCGATATCCACGGCGATTACCTCCGGACTGATGCTCAGCTTGATGGCGATTGTTCCCGTGGCGGGCCAGAACTGCATAGAGTACACCGATTACCTCCATTTCGTCGGAAGCCTCGGCGGGGACCCTGCTATGCCGCCCAAAACAGAGAGTCGTTCGTATACCGGCACACCCGGGGAGCCATGTTGGGATAATGGCGCGGGAGGGAAGCACCCGGCGAGAGTGACTCGCGCGGTGCAGCCATCATCACCAGCGGTGCTGCTCTCCGTCATTCCAAATCTCGACCGTCACCGGCGCCGAACTGTTTCTGGAGCGCCCGGCATCGCTCGCGCTGGCGAGTTGCGGCGTCATGCCGCCCGGCGGCCGCGTACGCCCGAACCAGCAGGTGATGAGCCGCCTCGGAGAGCGGGTCGCAGGACACAAGCCTCTCGGCGACTTCTTGCGCTTCGCCGAGGTCACCCACGCGCAGCGCCTCCTCAGTGAGTTGGCCGCCGATCTCGAGGAAGCGGCGCCGGTAGCGTTCGCGGCGGGGGTCGATCCAGACCTCGTCGAAGTCGGCCAAGAACTCCCCCTGGTAGAGGTCGAACGCCTGGCGCCGGAACTCCAGCGCCTGTTCCGGCTCTCTGTTCCGCTCGCAGGTGGCCGCCTCGCGCAGCGCCTGCTCGAACGCGCGGCAGTCGCACCACACGGCGCTGAAATCGAGGCGATAGACGCCGTCCGCGAACAGAAGGAGCCGCGCTCCGGCTCCGGACCGGGCGGATCCGAGCGCCTTGCGCAGGAGCGTCATCGTGACCCCGAAGGTGTGCTCGATGGTGAGGGAGTCGTCATCGGCCCAAGCGGCTTCGAGGAGCGCGTCGCGAGCGACTCCTCGACCTTCGAGGTCCTCGGCCAGGAGATAGGCGAGCAGGATGCGGGCCTTCTTCGAACCCCAATCCGACCGAGTCAGAGGCTCGCTCTCGCCGCAGCGGAACACCTTGAGGCGACCCAAGGCGAGGACGCGCAGGAGATGTTGCGGTTCATCTGGAGAAAGGAGCTCGACCGCCGCTGCCTCCGCCGCCGGCTGCTTGCACTGCTCGCGCTCGAAAGCGTGCTGGAAGCGCGGCAGCGCCGCGACGGCTGTGCCGGAGAACTCCTCGGCGACCTCGGCCATGAGGGCGGGGGCGTTCATTTCGAGGAGCTGGCTCTCGACCTCGGCGATGAGCGCCTCAGGGCGGGCGCCCCGCCACCCGGCGAGGATCAGGTAGAGCCGCAAGCGGGCCAGGTTGACGAGCTCCTGGCGTACGAGCTGCTCGCGCAGGTACGGCTCCACCGAGTCAAGACGGGAAGCCAAGCGCGCCAGGTTCTCGGCCCTGGTCCGTCCAGTGCCGCCCGCCTCGTGGGCGGCCTCCAGCTCGAGACGCACTTCGGCCTCCAGGGCCGTGAGCTCCACCACGGCGTGATTGCGGGGATTGGCTCCCACGAGGGCGGCCGCCTGGGCGCTCGCCGCGAGGGCGCCCTTCCAGTCTCGGCGGCGCAAGAGCGCCCACGCGCGCGACCAGTAGAGATGAAACAGATGCCCGCGGCTTGGTCTTCCCGCGACCGAGCTCCCGCGCATGGCCTCGTGCCAGAGGCGGTCGCTCGCTTCGCTGCCCTCGAGCACCTGCGCCGCCCGGGCAAGTTCCCCCGTGCTCAGATGCCATGTCCCGGGGTCGCGTCCGTGCTCGCTGAGCTGCCGGGCGCGCCGATGGGCGCCGACAGCCAGCTGCCAGTTGCCGGCAATGGCCTCGATCAAGCCCAGGCAGACCCAGCGGAAGGACGCCGCATAGGCATCTTGCATCCGTCTGCCGGCACGCAGCGCCTCGAGGGCGAGGGGGCGCGCCCGCCGCAGATCCCCCACGAGAGCGAGGTAGAGCGCCAGGTTCGCAAGTCGGGATGCGTTGTCGCGCGGCCGGTGGCGGCCGAGCGCAAGCAGCTCCTCGAAGCCTTGGATCCCCTTTCGGAGGTCTCCGCGCCTCATGGACAGGAGGGCGCGCTCGACCAGGATGCGCTCTTTGGCCTCGGCGACCTCGGCGACCTGCGGATCGGCATGCAAGTCGCCGAGAGTAGCTGACGCCTGTTCAAGGAGGCCTGCGGCCAGGTCGAGCTCATCACGAGACATTTCGATGCGCGCCAGGTAGCAGAGGATCTCCGCCGAAGCCATGAGCACGCCGGGTTCCGCCGGAGCGTCCATGAGCGCCGCTCGGCCCTCCTCCAGCACGCGGCGCGCCTCATCCGGCTGTGCGGACTTGATCAGGAGCTGTCCGAGGGCGGTGAAAGCGCCGATCCCTCGCTGCGGATCCCGCGCTTCCGGTGTGCGCAGGAAGCGGCGGAAGCGGGCTTCGGCCGCCGGCAGGCGGCCCTTCTGATAGAGCGCGTTCCCCAGGAGGAGATCGATCTGCCCGCGAAGCCAGCGCCGCTGGCCTTTACTTCTGACGCGGGCGACGCGGCGTGCGGCTCGACGCGCCCAATGCTCCGCCGCGCGCGGGCCCTGCCCGACGAGGCTCCGGCGGCCGAGCTCGAGCGCCGCGAGCGGATAGGAGGCGTCGTGGTCACGGTCGAGCGCGCCGGCGTAGGCGATGATGCGGGCGAGCTCATCGTCGAGAGCGGATTCGAGCCCGGTGGCGCAGGAACCGCGCCGCCTGCCGCCGCGAATCACGCCCTCGCGCCCGCCGATTGCTTCCAGGTCGAGGTCGATGGCTTCGACCAGGAGACGCCGGCGCTCCTTCGGGTCGAGTTCTCGTGCCCAGTTCTCAGCCATCAACGGATGAGAGAAGGCGTGCGCCTCGCCTCTGCGCGTGAGCACCCCGGCCCGGGTCAAACGCCGGCGGAGATCGCCGACGGCGGCTGGATCCATCGCCAGGACCCGGGCCAAAAGTACGGTCGGGGCATCGGGGCCGAGAAGAGCGAGCGCCGGGAGTGGGTGAGCCAGCTCCGGCGGGAGCAGTCGCCGGCGACTGTCAAGGACGTGAGAGATGGTCTCCGGTAGCCCCACTTCCGTGAGCTGACCACCGAGAAGCCAGCTTCCCGTCATGTGATCCACGTAGAGGAGCCCTTGCCCCTCGAGCGCGCGCAGGAGCTCGATTGCGAACAGCGGGTTCCCGCCGGTCTTGGCCGCGAGCCACGGCAGGAGCGCGGGGACGATCCCCAAGTCGAGTTCGGCGGCGATCAGCTCGCGGAGTCCGGCCTCTTCGAGCGGCTGAACGTCGATGCGCCGCACGAGATGGCGTTCGATAACGGGAGCCAGGGCTCGGTCGCGGAGGGGATCGGAGGCTTCCGGTGCGGCGGGGTCGTGGCGGGCGGTGATGAGGAAGGCGAGCCGGGCATGGGCCAGCACCGCCGCCATCTCGGCCACGAAAGCGCGGGCTTCTGACCGCATTCGGGGCAGGTCATCGACCAGGAAGAGGAGCGGATCACGCTCGGCGGCGTGTGTGATGAGCCGAGCGACGGCGGCCAGCCCGCGCACGTGGGTGACCTTGGGTGGCGGGTCTGCCCCGGCGACCGGATCAAGGCCGGCGAGGCGCGGGTAGGCGGCGGCAGCAATCGAGAGATCGAGAGCCTCGATCCCGCGGCGAGCTCCGGAGAGGAGAGGAACGCACCAAGCTTCGAGCAGATCCTCGGTCGAGAGCCGCTCGGGGAGCCCATAGAGGTCGAGGGTCCGCATACCCGAGCGGCGCGCGGCTTCCTGGAGCAGCCGGGTCTTGCCGATCCCTGCTTCCCCCACCAGGGCGATGAAGCGCCCCTCGCCCGCCTGCGCTCGCCGGAGCTCCCGATCGAGCAACTCGAGCTCGGCGTGCCGCCCAGGAAGGGCCTGGAACGGCAACTCGGAGTCGGTGCGGGCTTGAGACATGGTCGGCGGCATGAGACCTCGGGTGGCCTCGGGCGGCCCGGCGTGGTCCGGGGCGGTCTAGCGATTCCGGTGGTGTCGGCCGGCCGAGCTCGCGACCTCCAAAAAAGACGGCGGCGGTGCCCCGGGCTTTAGCTCTCACTTTAGCACCCGGCTCCGATCCTGGACATCGTGACACCTGGGGCAAGGGTTGGGGGCCTCTTACTTTGGGGGCCTCTTACGTAGGAGTGACCCATCATCGCCACCGAAGTTTTTCGCAGGTGCTTGCGCTGCGGCTACACGAGCCACCGCGACCGCGGGACGCGGTTCTGTGTCCACTGCGGGATCGAGCTGGCGAGCTGCTGCCCTGGTTGCAAGCGCCCCATTGTCCACCCGTGGGGCGAGCACTGTCCCTTCTGCGGCCGTAAGCACACGGCGGACCGTACCCCCGACGGGGGGCGCAAGGAGAATCGGAAATGAGAGAGCGCAATCGCTTGCATCGCCCGAGGCGGGCGTGCCGTGCGAGATCGGGATTGCTCGTCGCTCTGCTAGCGATAGGAGCCGCGCCGCCCGCGGGCGCCATCTCGAGCCGTACCCACATCGCTCCCACGGGGGAGGCCACCGGGGATCTCTACGGCAATACGACCGCCCCTGCCGGAGACGTGAACGGCGACGGGTTCGCCGATGTCCTCGTAGCCGCGGCGCTCAACGATGCCGGAGGCAACGATGCCGGGCGCGTCTATCTCTACCATGGTGGACCGGGAGCCGACGCGATTGCAGACCTGGTTTTCACCGGCGAGGCGGCAGGCGACCAGCTCGGGGTCTCCGCCTTCACCGCTGGCGACGTGAACGGCGACGGGTACGACGACATTGTGATCGGTGCCTGGCTAAGCGACGCGGCGGCAATCAACGCCGGGCGCGCCTATCTCTACTACGGCGGACCATTTGCCGATCCGGTGCCGGACCTGGTGCTCAGTGGGACGATCGCCGAGGACAACTTCGGCTATACGTCCACCACCGCCGGCGACGTGAACCATGACGGCCACGCCGATCTATTGATCACCGCGCCGCAGTTCGGGATCTCGGGCGGCAACGGCCGTGCCTATGTGTTCTACGGCGGGCCGAACATCGACCCCATCGCCGACCTGACGATCAGCGGCAGCGCTGGCGAGGGTCTCGGCTCCTGGGCCGATGCGGCCGGCGACGTGAACGGTGACGGCAATGACGACATCATCGTCGGTGCGCACCGGAACGACGGCGCAGGCATCGACGCCGGACGTGCCTACGTGTTCTACGGCGGGCCGGGAGTGCTCGACGCGACCCCGGACCTCACTCTCTCCGGAGAGGCGGCGGGGGACTTTTTCGGAACCGTGGCCCGGGCCGGCGACGTGAACGGTGACGGCTACGACGAGCTGCTGGTCGGAGCGGATAGGAACGATGCGGGCGGCCCGGATGCGGGCCGGGCCTACCTCTTCCTCGGCGGCCCATTCGCGGATCAAGTGCCCGATTTGATTCTGACCGGGGCGGCGGCCGGTGACCGGTTCGGGCGCTCGCCCGCACCGGCGGGCGATGTGAATGGGGACGGTTACGCGGATATCCTGGTGAGCGCCCATCTGAACGATGCCGGCGGCGCCGCCGCGGGACGAGTCTACGTCTACCATGGCGGACCGGGGCTCGATGCGGTTCCGGACGTGATCTTGACCGGCGCTCGCGCCGGCGATCACTTCGGGTTCGTGGCCTACGGGGCTGGTGACGTCAACGGGGACGGGTTCGACGACGTGATCTCGGGAGCCGTCAACAATGACCTCGCCGGGGCCGACTTCGGTCGCGCCTATGTGACGCTCATCTATCCCTACGAGATCCTGTCCCCCAACGGCTGCGAACAGTGGGTGGCCGGCGAGTCGGCCACGGTGCGCTGGCTCGGACACGATCCGGCAGATCTCTATTTCTCTGCGGACGGAGGTGCCACGTGGGACCTCGTTGCGGCCGGGATCGGCGGCACTACGGATAACCACTCCAGCTTGGCCGTGCCCGCGGTCCAGACCGAGGGCGCAATGGTGCGCCTGAGCTACGCGGGTCAGCCGCCCAGGCGCTCGACGTCGGATCAGAGTGATGCGCCGTTCCGCATCGTCCAACCGTGGACGCCGCCCAAGACCGCGACCAGGACCGAGCTCGTGCTCACCGGATCCGCCCCACAAGATGCGTTCGGGCGCGCGGCGCGTTCCGCCGGCGACGTGAACGGCGACGGCTTCCCCGACCTGCTCGTCGGCATTCCTTTCCACGACGGACCGGGGCTCGACGCCGGGCGCGCACACCTCTACCTGGGAGGAGCGGCGGGTGTCGACGGGGCCCCGGATCTCGTCTTGGTCGGAGAAGCCGCGGGCGATCTCTTCGGGTTCCAGCTCGATTCGGCCGGTGACATGAACGGGGACGGTTTCGATGACATCGCCGTCGCTTCGCGCACGAACGACGCCGGCGGGCCCAACGCCGGCCGGGTGTACGTCTACTTCGGCGGGCTCGCACCCAATGCAATTCCCGATCTCGTTCTCACCGGCGAAGCGCCGCAAGACCTCTTCGGCTGCGGGGTAGCCGGGGCCGGCGACGTCGACGGCGACGGGCTGGGGGATCTCGTGGTCGGCGCCCGCCAGAACGATGCCGCCGGCGCCAACGCCGGTCGCGCCTACATCTACTACGGAAGCCGAGTGCTCGATGGGACCGCCGATCGCATCTTCAACGGCGAGGCGGCCAACGACCTGTTCGGCGTCACGGTGGACGGAGCCGGCGACGTGAACGGGGACGGGTACGACGAGGTGATCGTCGGCGCCACGACGAATGACGCCGGAGGGGTCGATGCCGGGCGGGCCTATGTTTTCCTTGGCGGCCCAGCTGGGGGTGTCGAACCTGATTTCATCGCCACCGGCGAGGCGCCCGGTGACATCTTCGGGAACAGCGTCGCCGGCGCCGGGGACGTCGACGGCGACGGGCGCGATGATTTTCTCGTCGGCGCCCAGCTGAACGACGCCGGTGGTGCGGACGCAGGCCGGGCCTATCTCTATTTAGGCGCTGGGCCATGCGCCGCGCGACCCGACTTCGGAGTCAATCCCCACTTCGCAGTCAATCCCGATTGGATTGTCACCGGGGACAACTTCGAGGACGGGCTCGGCTTTGCGGTCTCGGGGGCGGGAGACGTGAACGCCGATGGCTACGCCGATCTCATCATCAGTGCGGTCAACGATGACGCGGGCGCCCTGGACACCGGGCGTGCCGATATCTTCTTCGGCGGCCCGGGCATCGACGAGCGGCCGGACATCGTCCTTGCGGGCGAGGCTCCATCCGACTTCTTTGGAATCTCGGTCGCCGCCGCCGGAGACTTGAACGCCGACGGCCACGGTGACGTGATCATCGGCTCCTTGGAAAACGACGCTGGCGGCCTCAATGCCGGCCGCGCCTACGTCTACGACCACAACCGCTATCACCTGCTCTCGCCCAACGGCGGCGAGACCTGGAACGTTGGTGCCATGCAGACCATCTCCTGGCTCGGCAGCGGGCCGGTGGACATCCACCTGTCGGTGGACGGCGGCCGATCCTATGGCGTCATCCTCGAGAACACGTGTCCGCCGCCCACCCACGAAGAGATGCGCCCGCGGACGGTAACGCTCCGGGTGCCGCACGCCCCGACCCGCCATGCGCGCGTGCGCGTGTCGACGCACGCGGAGGAGGCGTCGGACCCGTGCGGCGACGACGAATCCGATTCGACGATGACCATCCAGTCGATGGTGGGGCTCCTCCGCTTCGCCGGTGAGCCCGATCCCGATGGTGGGGTCGCCCTTCGCTGGACCACCGAACCCGGAGTGGGGCCCGAGGGGCTCCTCGGCTATCGGCTCTACCGTTTGCTTCCCGGCAACGACCTCGGGACTCGGATTGGACCCGAGCTGATCACCGCCAACGAATACCTCGACCGCGAGGGTGGAACGGGAGCGAGCTACCGGCTCGCCGCGGTCAACGGGCTCGGGGAAGAGCTCGAGATCGGGAGGGCCTCGCTGGGCGCGCCGTTCGCCGGGATCCGGGCCTGGCCGTCCCCGGTGGCGATCGGCGGCGATCTGGCGGTGGCGTTCGCGGCCCCGCTGGGAGCGCTCGGGCTCCCGGTGAGTGACCTGGACGTCGGGATCTACAGCGTGCTCGGGCGGCGGGTGGCGACCTTGGCACGCGGCCAGGTGCGGGCCGAGGACGGCGTGGTGCGCCTCAGCTGGAGGGTGGGGGCGGGGGATCGGGTGGCGCCGGGGATCTACTTCGTGCGGGCCGTGGCTCCCTCGGCCGGGTTCATTCTCGAGCGCAAGGTGGTGGTGGGGCGATGAGCGCCTTCACGATGCGAGCCTTCATGCGGCGAGCGGCCGGGGGTCTCCTCGCGCTCGCCGCCGCAGGGCCGGCGGGTGGGGAGACCCTCTTCGGGCTCGTGGACACCGGCGAGCTCTACGCGAGCACGAACGGAGGCGTCAACTGGTCACTCCGCTCCACTCTTCCGGCGCGGGACGCCGTCGACCTGACCGCCGGCTCGGCGGCGGGAGAGCTCTACATGATTACCGAGAGCGGCACCTTCTATCACTCGAGCGACAGCGGGATGACGTGGACCGTGCGGTCGTTGCTCTATAACCTTGTGGCCATTCTCCTGTCAGCCAACGTAGCCCACGCCTTCACCGGGAACTTGGAGACCTTTCGGTCCCTAGATGGGGGCTTCACCTTCACCGCTGTGGGGGCGATCCCGGCTCAGGAGGTGGTGAGTGCCGCGCGCAACCTCACCACGCTCTTCGTCCTCACTAGGACTGGCGACGTTTTCAAATCCGCTGATGATGGTGTCACCTGGTCGCTGTCAGGCGTCGTGCCGCCCACCTCCGAAGCGGTCGAGATCCGGTTCTTCCAGGGGGCGCTCTACGTTCTCACCGCGAGCGGTGAGCTGGCGCGGAGCCTGGACCTGGGAGCGAGCTGGACCACGGTGAGCACCATCTCCCAGGTGGGGATGTCCGGGATGGCGGCCACGCCGACCGAGCTCCTGGCCACCACGACTGCCGGCGAGGTGGCGGTGACACCGACCGGATCCGCTTGGACCTGGCGCGGTGCCATCGGGCAGCTCACCGTGCGCGCCCTGGCTACCGACATTCCTGGACCCGGGGGTGTCGCCGAACCAGGTGCATCCCCACCGCCACCGCCAGCCCTGCGCTTGGCGGCCCCATGGCCCAATCCGGGGCGGGACATCGTGTACCTGGCCGTGGATCTCGAAGCACCCGGAGCTACGGCGATCGATCTCTACGATGCGACCGGCCGAAAGGTGGGGACTCCGTTCCCGGAGGCGGTCCTCCCCGCAGGCCGCACCCAGATCACGTGGCGTCCGGGCAGCCTCGCGCGGGGCGAGTACTGGCTCCGGGCGTGGCCCGGAGGCGGCGCCGCCCATTCGGCAAGGCAGAAACTGGTCTGGCTGGGCGCGCGCTGATCTCGGCCGGCTCTCGAGGTCGAAGTGGGTGAGGAAGCGGTGGAGTTTTCGGGACGGCCAGACGATTACCCTTTGCTCTCCATGGCCGCAACCAGGTCCTTCCCGCCAGATCCCCACTTGGAGATGACCATGAAGGCTTGAGTGAAGGGCACGTCCAGGGGATGCACCCGTTCCCGATCGAGAATGTAGACGGCCCCGGCCAGCGGGGTGGGGATCGAGGGGACAAACACCGTGTAGCGCCCGTCCGCGAGCTCCTCGATGATGAAACCCGGAACGAGGGCATCCTCGATTTCGACCAATGCGGGCGTCCAGGCGGTTTCGTTGGTGTTCCCTGCCATCTGCTGCGTGAGGCTTCGGATCAGCGCGTAGCCCGGAATTCGCTCGAAGAAGTTTTTCTCCAACTGCTCCCTGAGGACCCGTCCGGCCGGCGTGCGGACTGCAATGCCGATCAGGAAGCAGATCAGGAGAACGAGGAGGAGGGATAGGAGCCCCTCGGCCGGGATGGTATCCGGAAGGAGGATAGCAATTGGCCGCACCAGTCCGACGAGCGACTTCATGCCCTTGAGCAGCAGCAGGATGGCAAGGTAGACGGGGACGAGGATGAGCAACCCTCCCGCTACGGCTGTCCACACGAACTCCAGTACCCGTTTCATTGGTTCAACCTCTCTCCATTCCTGGTTGACATGCGGAGCAGTTCAAGGTCCAAGACGGTCATCCTACTACCGTTTGGTCCCACGCGC
>Ga0137428_1000438_pt1 | contig 18095 bp, 16 predicted proteins | sample EasRivERMZT718_2_FD_102305 | JGI IMG/M metagenome (GOLD analysis project Ga0137428, IMG submission 102305) | Soil microbial communities from meander-bound floodplain in the East River, Colorado, USA - East River MetaG ERMZT718_2 | ecosystem: Environmental > Terrestrial > Soil > Floodplain ...
CGCCGACTTGACGTTGTTCAAGCAAGCCGCAAAGGAGATCAAGTCGATCCTGAAAGCGGAGGGCGTGGCGAACATGCCGCTGGGGGTGGACGTGGTCGAGCCCCCCATGTTGTTTGCATTGCAGGACCAAAATATTGAAGTGCGCGATGGGCAGCAGACGATGCTGCAGGCGCGCGAAGTGAAGAACGTCGACGAGCTCACGCTCCTCAACATGGCGGCGGCGATGGTCGACGGCGTCTACCAGGACATCGCCGAGGCGCTGAAGCCCGGCGTGCAGGAGTCGCAGATCGTGGGGCTCGCCACCAAGCGCCTCTACGAGATGGGCTCGGACTGCGTCGAGGCGATCAACTCGATCTCGGGCGAGCGTTGCAGCCCGCACCCGCACAACTTCACCGACCGGCTGATCCGGCCGGGCGACCAGGCGTTCTTCGACATCATCCAGTCGTTCATGGGCTACCGCACCTGCTACTACCGCACGTTCAACGTCGGGCGCGCCACCGGGCCGCAACGCACCGCGTACAAGAAGGCGCGCGAGTGGATGGACAAGGCGATCGAGCTGCTCAAGCCCGGCATGACCACCGACAAGATCGCGCGCGCGCTGCCCGAGGCGAAGGACATCGGCTTCGCGAGCGAGATGGACGCCTTCGGCCTCAACTTCTGCCACGGCCTCGGCCTCGGACTGCACGAGCGCCCGCTCATTTCGCGCCTCACCTCGCTGCGCGAGCCGATCGAGCTCAAGGCGGGCATGGTGTTCGCCGTGGAAACCTACTGCCCCGCCACCGACGGCGTCTCGGCGGCGCGCATCGAGGAGGAAGTGATCCTCACGCCGACCGGCGCCAAGATCATCTCGCTCTATCCCGCAGAGGAGCTGCCGATTGCCAACCCCTACTAAGAAAAAGGATCTCAAGCTCGGCTGGATCGGCACCGGCCGCATGGGCTATGCGATGGCCGAGCGCCTGGCGAAGGGCGGCTGCGACATCACCGTCTGGAACCGCACCGCGGAGAAGGCGCGGCCTCTCACCGAGCACGGCGCCAAGGTGGCGAAGCAGCTGAAGGATCTCGCGTCGACGGACATCGTGTTCTGCATGGTGTCGACCTGGGACGACGTGAAAGAGGTGGTGGAGAAGCTGCTTGCCGGCTCGGAAAAGCCGCGCCTGGTGGTCGAGTGCTCGTCGATCTCGCTCGAAGGATCCGCGGAGCTACGCTCGATCCTGAAGGAACAGAAGGTTCAATACCTGGCGGCGCCGGTGAGCGGCAACGCCAAGGTGATCAAGGCGGGCAAGCTCACTTTCGTCGTGTCGGGGCCGAAAGCGGCGTACGAGATGGCGCGGCCGTATCTCGACATGATGGGAACCGGCTCGAGCTACGTCGGCGAGGGCGAGCTCGCGCGCATCGCCAAGATCTGCCACAACGTGATGCTCGGGGTGGTGATCCAGAACCTGTGCGAGATCACGATCCTCGCGCAGAAGGCCGGCATGCCGCGCCACGCGTTCCTCGACTTCCTCAACAAGAGCGTGATGGGCTCGATGTTCACGCGCTACAAGACCCCGGCGCTGGTGAACCTCGACTTCCACGTCACGTTCACGCCGAAACTGCTGCGCAAGGACCTCGACCTCGGCCTCGATGCCGGTCGCGAGTTCGAGGTGCCGATGCCGCTCACTTCGCTGACCAGGGATCTCTTGCAGCAGATGATCGGGCAGGGCATGACCGAGCAGGACTTCTCCGCGCTGCTCCTGGCGCAGGCGAAGGCCTCCGGCATCGAGCTCAAGCCCGAGAACAAGGAGGTAGCGGATGGCCTCTCGTCGTGACTTCATCAAAGACTCATTCGTCTTGGCTGGCGTGGGCGCGCTCGGCGGCTGCGCTTCACTGGGAGGGACGGAGCCTGCCGATACGCTGATCGTCAATGGCCGTGTCGCCACGCTCGACCCGAAGCAACCGAACGCCGAGGCGATCGCGATTCGGGGCGAGCGCATCCTTGCCGTCGGCAATCCGGGTGAGCTCGAGAGATACCGGGGCCCGAACACCCGCGTCGTCGACGCCGGGCGGCGCATCGTCATCCCGGGCCTCAACGATGCGCACACCCACTTCATCCGCGGCGGCCTCACCTACACCAACGAAGTGCGCTGGGACGGCGTGCCTTCGCTCGCCGAGGGCATGCGGCGCGTGCGCGAGCAGGCGCGCCGCACGCCGGCGCCGCACTGGGTGCAGGTGATCGGCGGCTGGACCTGGGCGCAGTTCGCCGAGAAGCGCTTCCCGACGCTGGAGGAGATCAACGCCGCGGCCGGCGACACGCCGTGCATGATCATGCACCTCTACGATCGCGCCTGGCTCAACCGTGCGGCGATCCGGGTGCTCGGCTGGGAGAAGGAAGTGCCGAAGCTCTTCGGCGGCTACGTCGAGCGTGACGCCGGCGGCACGACCACGGGCCTCGTGATGTCGACCACCAGCCTCGCGAGCCTGGTTGCAGTGTGGCTGCGCGTGCCGCGGCTTTCGCCGGAAGAGCAAGTCACCTCCACGCGCCACTTCATGCGCGAGCACAACCGTCTCGGCATCACCAGCGTGATCGACGCCGGCGGCGGCGGCCAGAACTTCCCGGACAACTACGCAGCGATTGCCAAGCTCGCGGCCGACCGGCAGCTCACGCTGCGCATCGGCTATCAGCTCTTCGCGCAGGCCCCGGGCAAGGAGCTCGAGAACTACCAGGCCTGGTCCAAGCTGGTGAAGATGGGGCAGGGCGACGACTACTACCGCATGGTGGGCGCCGGCGAATACATTCTCTACGCGGCCGGCGATCCCGCAAATTTCGCCAAGGATTGGGTGAAGCCGCCCGCCGGCGTGATGGAGAAGAACTTCACCGAGGTGGTGAAGTACCTGGCGGGCCTCGGCTGGCCGTTCCGCCAGCACGCGACTTTCGATTCCACGGCCGCGCGGCAGCTCGACGTCCTCGAGCAGGTGAACAAAGAGGTGCCGCTCAAGAATCTGCGGTGGGGTCTCGATCACTGTGAGACGCTCACGCCGCCGACCCTGGAGCGGCTGGCGAAGCTCGGCGGCTCGATCAGCATCCAGAACCGGATGTCGCTCGACGGCGAGGCATTCGTCGCCAAGTACGGCGTGGCTACCGCGTCCGACGCGCCACCGATCGCGCGCATCCGCGAGATGGGCATCCCGCTCGCCTGCGGCACCGACGCCAACCGCGCGACCAGCTACAACCCCTGGATCGGCGTGCACTGGCTGCTCACCGGCAAGACGCTCGGCGGCGGCAAGCTGCAGGGCGACAAGAACCTCCTGGACCGCACCGAGGCGCTGCGCCTCTACACCGCGGGCGGCGCCTGGATCTCGTCGGAGGAGGGGAAGAAGGGCACGCTCGAGGCCGGCAAGCTCGCCGATCTCGTGATCCTGAGCGGCGACTACTTTTCGATGCCGGTCGACGACGTCAAGGACCTCGAGTCCCTCCTGACCATGGTCGGCGGCAAGGTGGTCTACGCGGCTGGGCCGTATGCGCCGCTGGACGCACCGCCGCCGCCGTCGCTGCCGGACTGGCTGCCGGTTCGCCACTACGGCGGGTACCATAAGAAATCTGCTTCAATTACTGCACCGGTCGCACATCGCCATCCCACTATTCTTAGTGAGAACGGCAGCTGGTCGATTGAGTGTTCGTGCGGAGGCATCTAATGGCTAATCAGCGCATCAGCTACTTGCCGATCGAGAAGATGGACGCGGAGATGCAGAAGGAGATGGACCGCTGCCGGCGCGAAGGCACGCCGCGGCCCGAGAGCTCGGCGGTGCGCGCGCACGTTCCGGCGGCATTCTGGTCGTTTGCGAACTCATGGCGCGATCTCTTCCGCAACGGCGTGTGCGAGCATCCCATCAAGGAGCTGTGCCGCCTCTACGTGTCGCGCTCGGTGCAGTGCGACTACTGCGGCAACCAGCGCTCGATGAAGGCGGCGAGCGCCGGGATGATCGAGGCCGACGTCAAGGACCTGCTCAACTTCGAAAAATCCACCCGCTATTCCGGCAAGCAGAAGGCGGCGCTCTCTTACGCCGAGGCGATCACCTGGCACCTCGACACCGACGACGCGTTCTGGGAGCGGCTGCACGGGCACTTCAGCGAGCCCGAGCTGGTCGAGCTCGGCTGCTTCATCGCGCTAACCATGGGGCAGCAGAGCTGGCTGCGCCTGCTCAACATCGAGCATCACCAGGTGCTCGCCGGCACGACGGCATCGATGGCGCCCGGCTACGAAGATCCGGCTTCGCTGCAGAAGAACAAGTCTTCTCCGGACTACTGGGCCAAGCGGGGGCGCGCATGAGAAACCTTCTTTTTCTGGCGATCGCACTTTTCATAGGCAGCGCATCGGCGCAGACCTATCCCACCAAGGCGATCAGGATCATCGTGCCGTTCACCCCCGGCAGTGCGACCGACGTGATGGGGCGCATCGTCAGCGAGCGTCTAAACGCCGCGTGGGGCCAGCCGGTAGTCGTGGACAACAAGCCCGGCGCCGGCGGATCGATCGGGATCCGCGAAGGCTCGCGAGCCGATCCCGACGGCTACACCCTGGTGCTGGTGTCCTCGGGACATGCGGTGAACCACGTGCTCTACAAGGATCTGGGCTACGACACGCTGAAGGATCTTTCCGCCGTCGCCATGCTCGGCAGCCTGCCTAGCGTGCTGATCGTGCCGCCGACGCTGCCGGTGAATTCGGTGAAGGAGCTGGTCGCGATGCTGCAGGCGAATCCCGGCAAGTACAACTACGCCACCGCCGGCGTGGGGAGCGGGGCGCACGTCAGCTTGGAGAAGTTTAACGTCGCGACCGGCGTGAAGGCGGTGCACGTGCCGCTCAAGGGCACGCCGCCGATCCTCGCCGAGACGATGGCTGGTCGAGTCGAGTACGCAATGGTGCCCGCGGTGTCCGGGATGGGCCCGGTGCGCGACGGCAAGGTGAAGCCGCTCGCGGTGAGCACCAACAAGCGCGTCGCGGCGCTTCCCAACGTGCCGACCCTCGGCGAGGCTGGCTTTCCCGGCGCCGAATCGACGTTCTGGCTCGCGCTGCTCGCGCCGGCGAAGACCCCCGCCGAGGTCGTGGCCAAGGTCAACGCGGAGGTGAACCGCGCGTTGAACTCTCCGGACATGGTCGAGCGCCTCGCCAAGCTCGGTACCGAGCCGATGCTGATGACCCCGGCGCAGTCAGACGCCTTCATCGCCCGCGAGTACAACGAGCTCGGCAAGATCATGCGCGACGCCGGCCTTACCCCACAATAAGACTGGAGGAGTGATGAAAGGGTTCTTGGGAATCTTTCTCGCCGTCGTTGCGGGCGGTGTTTTTGCACAGGCATACCCGAACAAGCCGGTGCGCATCATCGTGGCGTTCACGCCCGGCAGCTCGACCGACATCGTCGGCCGGGCCGTCGCGGCGAAGCTGCAGGAAATGTGGGGCCAGCCGGTGGTGGTCGAGAACCGCGCCGGCGCCGGCGGCTCGGTCGGCTCCGCCGCGGTGCTGCGCGAGCCGCCCGACGGCTACACGCTGCTCGCCAACTCTTCGGCGCACGTCGCCAACCCGTCCATCTACGCCACGCTGCCGTACGACACGCTCAAGGACTTCGCCAACATCGCGCCGCTCGCCGGCGGGCCGAACGTGCTGATCGTGGCGCCGAGCACCGGCTGGAAGACGCTCGGCGATTTCATCACCGCGGCCAAAGCGAAGCCCGGCGCGCTCAACTTCTCCTCTGCCGGCGTCGGTTCCGGGACGCACTTCAACCTCGAGAAGCTCAAGCTGATGGCCGGCATCGACGTCGTCCACGTCGCCTACAAGGGAACGCCCGAGGCGATCGGCGACACCATCGCCGGTCGCGTGTGCTGCTACTGGGCGCCGATCAACGCGGCCCTGCCGCACGTCAACGGCGGCAGGGCGGTCGCGCTCGCGGTCTCGAGCGCGCAGCGCACGAGCCTGCTCGCGAACGTGCCGACGGTGGCCGAGCAGGGGGTGCCGGGCTTCGACTACACGCTCTGGGTCGGCCTGTGGGGCCAGGCCGCGATGCCCGCCGAGATCGTCAACAAGATCAACGCCGACGTGAACCGCGCGCTCGCGAGCCCCGACCTCGCCGATCGCCTGACCAAGCTCGGCACGCTGCCGATGAAGATGTCGTCCTCCGAGTTCGCCCAGTTCGTGCGCAAGGAAGTCGACGACACCGCGAAGGTTCTCAAGGCCGCGGGGATCAAGCCGCAATGAAATCCGCACTTAGGTCGACCCTTCTTGCGTTACTCGCGGCTTGGGCGCTTCACGCTCAGGCCCAGTATCCCAACAAGCCCGTCCAGGTGATCATCTCGTTCACGCCGGCGAGCGCGACCGACATCGTCGGTCGCATCGTCACCGCGAAGCTCTCGGAATACTGGGGCCAGCCGGTCGTGAACGAAAACCGCTCGGGGGCCGGAGGCTCGATCGGATCGGCGGCGGTGGCGAAAGCCGCGCCCGACGGCTACACCCTGCTGATCAACTCGAACGCGCACTCGGTCAACCCCGCGATCTACGCCAAGCTGCCCTACGAGACTACGAAGGACTTCACCGACATCGCGCCGCTCTCCGAATTGGCGAACGTGCTGGTGGTCAGCGGCGAGTCGCGGCACAAGACGCTCGCCGATCTCGTCGGCTTCGGAAAAGCCAACCCGGGCAAGATCAATTTCGGCCACGCCGGCTTGGGCAGCGGCACGCACCTCAACACCGTGAAGCTCATTACCGCAGCCGGCATCGATGTGACGCAGGTGCCGTTCAAGGGCACGCCGGAAGTGGTTGCGGCGATCCTGAGCGGCAATGTCGACTGCTACTGGGTGCCGATCTCCGCCGGCATCGCCAACATCAAGGCCGGCAAGCTGCGCGCCCTGGCGGTGAGCACTTCCAAGCGCAGCGCGCTGCTTCCCGATCTGGCGACGACCGGAGAAGCGGGGGTGAAGGGAGCCGACTTCGGGCTCTGGTTCGGCGTCTGGGGGCCGGCGGGGATGAGCGCCGAGCTGACCGCGAAAATCAACGCCGATGTGCGCCGGGCGCTGGCCGATCCGGGCGTGCGCGAGAGGCTCGCTAACACCGGCAACGCGCCGCTCGACATGTCGCCGCAGGAATTCGCGAAGTTCGTGCGCAGCGAAATCGACGAGTATCAGCGCATTGTGAAAGCAGCGGGAATCACGCCGCAATAGATGCGCGTTCGTTTCGCGGTTGGCCTTGCTCTCGCCGCCTTCGCTTGCGCTGCACTGGCGCAGGGGCCGGAATATCCTTCGAGAGCGGTGCGCATGCTGGTCGGCTTCGCCCCCGGCGGGGCCACGGACATCATCGCGCGGCAGGTTGCGGCAGGCCTGACGGAAAACCTGGGCCAACCGGTGCTCGTGGAGAACCGCCCGGGCGCGAGCAGTCAGATCGCTGGAGATCTGGTCGCGAAGAGCGCGCCGGATGGCCACGTACTGCTCATGACGACGCAGACTTTGATGACGTCGCAGATCATCGAGAAGCGCACATACCCGGATCTGGCGAAAGACTTTGCCGCGGTGTCGCTCTGTGCCACGAGCCCCCTGATCCTCGTCACCCATCCCTCGCTGCCGGTGCGCTCGCTGCAGGACCTCATTGAGCTCACCCGGTCGCGGCCCGGGGCGCTGAACTACGGCTCGGGCGGCGTGGGCACGACGCCGCACCTGTCGGGCGAGCTGATGGCTTACATGGCGAAACTGAAGGTCGTGCACGTCCCGTACAAGGGCGAGGCGCCGGCGATCACGGATGTGCTCGCCGGCCACCTGCCGTTCATGTTCTCGAACGTGACCGCGTCGAACCCGCACGTGCAGGCCGGCAAGCTGCGCGCGCTCGCCGTCACTGGGCTGCAGCGCACGCCTGCCGTTCCCGGCGTGCCCACACTGGACGAATCGGGGCTGCCCGGCTTCGAGGTGGTCGGATTTTTCGGCGTCATGGCGCCCGCCGGTACGCCCCGGGCAATCGTCGCGCGCCTGAACGGCGAGATCGCGAAGGTTCTGGCTCGCCCCGATACCCGCGAGCGCTTTGCGGCGCAGGCGCTCGCGCCCGGCAGCATGAGTGCCGAGCAGTACGGCGACTACATCAAGTCCGAGGCGGAAAAGTGGGGCAGGCTCATCAAGGAAGCGGGAATCACGCAGCAATAAGCGGTTTTTTCAGAGGTACTCCGGTCAGGCGCTGGAGCTCCTCGAAGGAAAGTCCTTCCACCGACTCCACGACGTGGAGGCCGTCGGCCTTCACGTCGATCACCGCGAGATCGGTGTAGATCCGGTCGACGCAGCGCGCGCCGGTGAGCGGATAGGTGCAGCGTTCCACGATCTTGCTTTCGCCCTTCTTCGTGAGGTGCTCCATCATCACGAGCACCTTCTTCGCGCCCACCGCGAGGTCCATCGCGCCGCCTACCGCCGGGATGTCGTCGGCGCCGCCGGTGTGCCAGTTGGCCAGGTCGCCCGCCATCGAGACCTGGAATGCGCCGAGGATGGCGAAGTCGAGGTGCCGGCCGCGGATCATGCCGAAGGCGTCGGCGTGGTGGAAGTACGCGCCGCCGGTCAGCAGCGTCGCCGGCTCCTTGCCGGCGTTGATCAGGTCCTCGTCCTCGTCGCCCGGCGCCGGCTTCGGCCCGAGGCCGAGGATGCCGTTCTCGCTGTGCAGGATGATCTCGCGCCCTTTCGGCAGGAAATCGGCCACCAGCGTCGGCAGCCCGATGCCGAGGTTCACGTACGCGCCTTCAGGGATATCGCGCGCCACGCGCGCAGCCATCTGCTTGCGATCGAGCTTTTTCATCACGCCGCCTTTTTCAGGGATGTCGCCACCCGCACGACCCGTTTCACGAAAATGCCCGGCGTCACGATGTGCTCCGGGTCGATGCTGCCGAGCTCCACCGTCTCGCGCACCTGCGCGACCGTGGTCTTCGCCGCCATCGCCATGAGCGGCCCGAAATTGCGCGCGCTCTTGCGATAGGTGAGGTTGCCCCAGCGGTCGGCGCGATCGGCCCTGATCAGCGCGTAGTCGGCGTGGATCGGGTACTCGAGAACGTAATCGCGCTCGCCGATGCGGCGCGTCTCCTTGCCCTCGGCGAGCTTCGTGCCGTACGCCGTGGGCGTGAAAAACGCGCCAATTCCCGCGCCCGCGGCGCGGATGCGCTCGGCGAGCGTGCCCTGCGGCACCAGCTCGAGCTCGATCTCGCCGGCGCGATAGAGCTTGTCGAAGTGCCACGAATCGGCCTGGCGCGGAAACGAGCACAGGATCTTGCGCACGCGCCGCGCGCCGATGAGCGCGGCGAGCCCGGCGTCGGCGTTACCGGCGTTGTTGTTGACGATGGTGAGATCGCGCGCACCTTGCCCGATGAGCGCGTCGATCAGCGCGGTCGGCATGCCGGCGTTGCCGAAGCCGTGGATCATGACCGTGGCGCCATCCGGGATGTCGGCGAGGGCGGCTTCGGGAGAGGCGACGAGCTTGTTGATCATCGGGTGGTGTGAATTATGGCACCCGTCGTTTTCCTCGCCAGTTGTGAGAATCGACTTTCAGTATAGTTAATAACTCATTGAAAGTACGAAGACTTGTTCATCCGATTTTGAAGTTGAAGAAAATACCCTAAGTCCTTGTCGGCGTTGGAAATTCCAGCTTGACCCTGCTGACTTTTCCCCGTAGAGTGGCAAAAGGTAGGAAAAAGTGGCACAAGAAGCCATATGGGGACAGCATTCCACGGAGCCGCGGTCATCACGCTCGACGCGAAGGGACGCGTCGCTGTGCCCACGCGCCATCGCGGTGCATTGCTCGACGGCTCGAAATCCGTGGTGCTTACCGCGCACCCGGAGGGTTGCGTGCTGATCTACCCCGAAACTGCCTGGGAGCCGGTACGCGCCAAGGTCGAGAGCTTCCCCGCTTTTCATCCCCAAGCGAGCTGGTGGAAGCGCTTGCTGCTCGGCTTCGAAGAGCACGTCACGCCAGACGGCTCCGGCCGCATCCTGCTCACGCCGGCCCTACGCCAGCACGCCAGGCTGGAGCGCGACGCGATGATGGTCGGGCAGGGCCATTACTTCGAGCTGTGGGACGCCGGGGTATGGGCCGCCAAGCTCGGCCAGGCGCTGGCGGGCAGCGCGACCCCGCCTGCCGGGATCGAGGATTTTTCGCTGTGAGGCCCGATGCACCAGCCGGTTCTTGCCTGCGAGGCGATCGAAGCGCTGGCCCTGCGGCCCGACGGGGTGTACCTCGACGGCACCTTCGGCCGCGGTGGCCACAGCCGTCTGATCCTCGAGCAGCTGGGCGCGGCCGGGCGGCTGATCGCGCTCGATCGCGACCCCCAAGCGGCCGAAGCCGCGCGCGCGATCGGCGACCCGCGGTTCACCTTCTTCAAGGCGAAGTTCTCGGACCTGTCGATGGTGCCCGCGCAGGTGCACGGGATGCTCTTCGACTTGGGCGTGTCTTCGCCGCAGCTCGACGACCCGGCGCGCGGCTTCTCGTTTCGCCACGACGGGCCGCTCGACATGCGCATGGATCCGGAGGCCGGGATGAGCGCCGCTGAGTGGCTTGCCCGCGCAGAAGAACAAGAAATCAGGGGGGTGATCGCGGACTATGGCGAAGAACGGTTTGCTAAACAGATTGCAGCGGCGATTGTTGCTGCTCGCCGCGGCGCGCCAATCGTCCGCACCCGGCAACTGGCCGATCTCGTGGCTCAGGCGGTCCGCACACGCGAGCCGGGGCAGGACCCGGCGACGCGCACCTTTCAGGCTCTACGGATTCACGTCAATCGGGAGCTTGAGGAAGTGTCGCTGATGCTTCCGCGGGCCGCCGAGCGGCTCGCCCCGCAGGGGCGCCTCGCCGTGATCAGCTTCCATTCGCTCGAAGACCGCGTCGTCAAGCGGTTCATGCAGTCGCTGGCGCGCCCGGAAGTGCCCCGCCGCCTCCCGCTGCGTGCCAGCGAAATGCCACAACCGGCTCTCAGAATCGTGGGGCGTGCGCAGCGCGCGTCCCGCCAGGAAATAACAAGAAATCCGCGGGCGCGAAGCGCCACGCTTCGCGTCGCCGAGCGCACCGCGGTCACCTTTACTGCTTCGCCCATTTCTTCCAACAACCGAATCGAGCCCGGCGCGCGGTGGCGAAACTGAACCTCCTCCTCCTCGCGGTTCTCGTCGCCTGCGCGCTCGGGCTCGTCACTTCCCAGCACAAGGGCCGGCGCCTGTTCTCGCAGCTGGAGCGCGAGCAGGCGCTCGCGCGCGAGCTCGAGGCCGAGTTCGGCCGCCTGCAGCTCGAGGCCAGCACCTGGGGGCTGCACTCGCGGGTCGAGAGGCTCGCCACGCGCTCGCTCGGCCTGCGCCCGGCCGATCCGCGGCGCGTTCGCTTCGTCGGGCGAGACGCCGGGCGGTGAGCCGCGCCGCGCAGGGCCTGGTGCGCCTGCCGGTGTGGCGCGCCCGCGTAATGCTCATCGGGTTGGTCGCGGGGTTCGCGGTGCTCGCCGGGCGCGCCGTCTACCTCCAGGCGGTGCGCACCGACTTCTTGCAGGAGAAGGGCGACGCGCGCTACTCGCGCGTCCTCGAGATCCCGGCGACGCGCGGCCGCATCCTCGATCGCAACGGCGAGGCGCTCGCCGTCTCGACCCCGGTGAAGTCGGTGTGGGCGATCCCCGGCGACGTCGATGCGGGCGGGCGCGATCGGCGCAAGCTCGCAGCGCTGTTGTCGATGTCAAAGACAGACCTGGACAAGAGGCTGTCCGATACCGGGAAGGACTTCGTCTACCTCAAGCGCCAGATGGCGCCCGAAGCGGCGGCCGCGGTGCAGGCGCTCGGCCTGAAGGGCGTGCACGAGCACCCCGAATATCGCCGCTACTACCCCGGTGGCGAAGTGACCGCTCACGTGATCGGCTTTACCGGGGTGGACGACGCAGGGCAGGAGGGGGTCGAGCTCGCGCACCAGGCGCTGCTCGGCGGCAAGCCGGGCAGCCGGCGCGTCATCCGCGACCGCCTCGGGCGGATCGTCGAGGACGTCGAGTCGATCCGCTCCGGACAGGACGGCACCGACCTCGCGCTCTCCATCGACAGCAAGATCCAGAACCTTGCATTCGGCGCGCTCAAAACGGCCGTCGAGAGTCACCGCGCGAAGGCGGGCGCGATCATTGTGGTGGACGTGCGCACCGGCGAAATCCTCGCGCTCGCGAACACGCCTTCGTACAACCCGAACAACCGGGCGCGGCTCACCGGGGCGCAACTGCGCAACCGCGTGATCACCGATCTGTTCGAGCCGGGGTCGACGCTCAAGCCTTTCACCGTCGCGCTTGCCCTGGAGACCGGAAAGGTCGGCGCCACCACCATCGTGCAAACCGGGCCGGGCCGTCTCACGCTTGCCAACTACACGATCCGCGACGTGCACCCGGCGGCCTCGCTGAGCGTCGGCGAGGTGCTCGCGCGCTCCTCCAACGTCGGCGCGGCGAAGATCGCGCTCGCGCTGCCCCGCGAAGCGATGTGGGATTTCTTCCGGCGCGTCGGCTTCGGCGCGGCGCCCGAGCTCGGCTTCCCCGGCGCCGCCGCCGGCCGGCTGCGGCACTACAAGAGCTGGCGCCCGATCGAGCAGGCCACGATGGGCTACGGGCATGGCATATCGCTCAGCCTGGCGCAGCTCGCCCGGGCCTACACCGTGTTCGCGCGCGACGGGGAATTGGTGCCGCTCACGCTGGTCAAAACAGGCGCGGCAGCGAGCGGCGACAAGGTGCTGTCGGCCGAGGCGGCGCGGGCGGTCCGCGCCATGCTCGAGGCTTCGGTGCAGCCCGGCGCCACCGGTCCGCGCGCCCGCATCATGGGATGGCGGGTCGCGGGCAAGACCGGAACCGCGCACAAGCAGGAGAACGGCGGTTACGCCCCCGACAAGTATCTCGCCTCTTTCGTCGGTTTCGCCCCGGTGAGCGCGCCGCGCCTGGTGGTGGCGGTGATGATCGACGAGCCTTCGGCCGGGGAGCACTACGGCGGCAGCGTCGCGGCGCCAATATTCTCGCAGGTGATGCAGGGCGCGCTGCGCCTGCTCCGCGTGCCGCACGATGCGCCGCTCGAGCTGCCGCGTGGCGGCGAGGAAGCGCGGGAGAGCACCTAGAGTGGACCTTGCAGCATGGACCCATTCCTACAACTCGCCGAGCAGGGCGTGACGATCGACCGGCTATCGTCCGACAGCCGGCGCTGCGCGCCCGGCGTCGCGTTCCTCGCCTATCCGGGCGCGGCGGCCGACGGCCGCGCGCACATCGGCGACGCGCTCGCCCGGGGCGCTGCGGCCGTGCTCTGGGAGCGCAAGGATTTTTCGTGGAATCCGGGCTGGAGCGTTCCCAACATCCCCGTCCAGGACCTCAAGCAGCGATCGGGCGTGCTGGCGCACGAGTTCTACGGCAAGCCCTCCGAGTCGCTCTGGGTGTGCGGCGTGACCGGCACCAACGGCAAGACTTCGTGCAGCCAGTGGATCGCCGCGCTCCTGGGATCAAACGCGACGAAGACCGCCGTGATCGGAACGCTCGGTGCAGGCTTTCCGGGCGCGCTCGCCGCGGCCACCAACACCACGCCCGACGCTCTTGAAACGCAGCTCCTGCTCAAAAGCTTCCTCAACCAGGGAGCCCGCGCGGTGGCGATGGAGGTCTCCTCGCACGGCCTGGTGCAGGGGCGCGTCAACGGGGTGCGGTTTGCCTGCGCCCTCTTCACCAACCTGTCGCACGATCATCTCGATTACCACGGCTCGATGGCCGCGTATGCGCGCGCCAAGGCGCAGCTATTCGAGGTTCCCGGTCTCGGAGCCGCGGTCCTCAATCTCGACGACGCGTTCGGGGCCGAGCTCGCCCGGCGCCTCGTCGGGCGCGTGAGAACCATCGGCTACAGCCTGTCGTCGCAGAAGCCGGTTGGCGTCGACGAATTTGTCGCCGCCGAGCGCGTGGCGGGTGCGAAGCTCGAAATTCATTCCAGCTGGGGCAAGGCGACCACGACGCTGCGGCAGATCGGGCGCTTCAATGTGGCGAATGCCCTTGGCGTGCTCGGCTGCCTGGTGGCAAATGGGATCAGCTTCAAGGAAGGCGCAGCCATGCTTGCGACTTTGCCCCCGGTTCCGGGACGCATGCAGGCGCTCGGCGAGGAGCCGCTGGTGGTCATCGACTACGCCCATACGCCGGACGCGCTGGAGAACGTGCTCCATACACTGCGGCCGGTCGCGGCCGAGCGCGGCGGGCGCCTCGCCGTCGTGTTCGGCGCCGGCGGCGACCGCGATCCGACCAAGCGCCCGGTGATGGGGGCGATCGCCGCGCGCCTCGCCGACTACGTGCTCATTACCTCGGACAATCCCCGCAGCGAGGATCCGTTCGCCATCATTTCGCAGATCGAGAAGGGGGTTAACGCCGCGCACGAGGTCGAGGCGGATCGCGCCCAGGCGATTGCGAAGATCGTTTCCGGCGCACACGGCCAGGACGTGATTCTCATTGCGGGTAAAGGCCACGAGACCTACCAGGAGGTGGCGGGGCGCCGCACGCACTTTTCCGACGAAGAGCACGCGCGCGCCGCACTCTCGAAAAGGGAAAAAGCGCGGAGGACCGGATGATGCGGCTCGCGGAGGCCGCCGCCGCCCTCGGCGGCCGCGCGAGCGGCGCGGACGCGCTGTTTACCGGCGTGTCGACCGACAGCCGCAGCATCAAGCAAGGCGATCTTTTCGTCGCGCTGCGCGGCGAGCGCTTCGACGGCCACGATTTCCTCAAGCCCGTGGCGGCGGCCAAAGCGGCCGCGGCGATGGTGGACAGCAAGTACTCGGGCGAGTACCCGATGCCGGCGCTGGTGGTCGACGACACCCGCCGCTCGCTCGGCGATCTCGCGCGCTACTGGCGCTCGCGCTTCGCACCGGCGCTCGTCGCGGTGACCGGCTCGAACGGCAAGACCACCGTCAAGGAGATGCTCGCGGCGATTCTCACGAAGCACGCGGGCGAAACGGCCGTGCTTGCCACGCGCGGCAACCTCAATAACGACATCGGGCTGCCGCTCACGCTGCTCGGGCTGCGCCATGCGCACCGCTGGTGCGCGATCGAGCTCGGCATGAACCACAAGGGCGAGATTGCCTACCTGGCCGGCATCGCGCGTCCCACGGTAGCGCTGGTCAACAACGCCCAGCGCGAGCACCTGGAGTTCATGCGCTCGGTCGAGGAAGTCGCGGCCGAGAACGCCTCGGTCTACGACGCCCTGGGCGAACAAGGCGTGGCAGTGATCAACGCCGACGATCCGCACGCGGCCTTTTTTCGCCAGCGCGCGGGCAAGCGCAGAACCGTCGACTTCGGCCTCGGCGGCGGCGCGGTCACCGGGCGCCACCGGCTCGAGCGCCTGTCGAGCGAGATCCGCCTCGAGACGCCGGCCGGCGCGGCCGACGCGACGCTCGCGATCCCGGGCTTGCACAACGTGCGCAACGCGCTCGCGGCCGCCGCGTGCGCGTTCGCCGTAGGCATCGAAGTGAAAACGATTGCCCAGGGCCTGAGCGCGTTCCGGCCGTACACCGGCCGTCTCCAGGTGAAAAAGGCGGCGAGCGGCGCCACGGTCATCGACGACAGCTACAACGCGAACCCCGACTCGGTGCGCGCGGCGATCGACGTGCTCGCGTCGTGCCCGGCGCCCACCGCGCTGGTGCTCGGCGACATGGGCGAGGTCGGCGAGCACGGCGCCGAATTCCACCGCGAAGTGGGCACCTATGCGCGGACCCAGGGCGTTTCGCAGCTGCTCGCGCTCGGCGATGCGACACGCCATGCCGTCGAGGCCTTCGGCGAAGGCGCGCGCCACTTCGCGAGCGTGGAAGACCTTCTCTCGAAAATCAAGGCAACCACGGTCCTCGTGAAAGGCTCGCGCTTCATGAGAATGGAGCGCGTCGTGGCCGCGCTGACCGGCAGCCCCGAGGGAGGGCACTGATGCTGCTCGAGCTGGCGCAATGGCTCGCGAAAGACGTCCGCCTCTTCAACGTCTTCAACTACATCACGCTGCGCGCGGTGCTCGCGTGCCTGACCGCGCTCGCCGTGTCGCTGATCCTCGGCCCCTACGTGATCCGCAAGCTCACGGCGTACAAGATCGGCCAGTCGGTGCGCGACGATGGGCCGCGCTCGCATCTCACCAAGGCCGGCACGCCGACCATGGGCGGCGCGCTGATCCTGGTGTCGATGTGCCTGACCACGCTGCTGTGGGGCGACCTGTCGAACCGTCTGGTCTGGGTGGTGCTGCTCGTCACGCTCGCATTCGGCACCATCGGCTGGATCGACGACTACCGCAAGGTGGTGCACCGCAATCCGAAGGGATTGTCGGCCAGGGCCAAGTTCTTCTGGCAGGCGGTGATCGGGCTGTCGGCCGCGCTGTATCTCGGATCGCTCACGCAATCCATGCCGGCGCTGAACCAGCTCATCGTGCCGTTCTTCAAGCACATCGCCTATCCGCTCGGCGCGGTCGGCTTCGTCGTGCTGACGTTTTTCGTGATCGTCGGCACGTCGAACGCGGTGAACCTCACCGACGGGCTCGACGGCCTCGCGATCATGCCGACGGTGATGGTCGGCAGCGCGCTCGGCATCTTCGCCTACGTCGCCGGCCACGTCGGGTTCTCCAAGTATCTCGGGCTGCCGTACATCCCGGGCGCCGGCGAGCTCGCGGTGATCTGCGGCGCGCTCGCGGGCGCGGGCCTCGGCTTTCTCTGGTTCAACGCCTACCCCGCCGAGGTCTTCATGGGCGACGTCGGCGCGCTCGCGCTCGGCGCCGCGCTCGGCACCATCGCCGTGATCGTGCGCCAGGAGATCGTGCTGTTCATCATGGGCGGCGTGTTCGTCGCCGAGACGCTGTCGGTGATGCTCCAGGTGCTGTACTTCAAGTGGACCGGCGGCAAGCGCATCTTCCGCATGGCGCCGCTGCACCACCACTACGAGCTCGAGGGCTGGAAGGAAAGCCAGGTGGTGGTGCGCTTCTGGATCATCACCATGATGCTGGTGCTGTTCGGCTTGTCGACGCTCAAGTTCCGATGATGCGCGAACCGGTTTTCCAGCACCTGCCGCCTCCGTCGCCGACGCCCCTGGTGGGCCGGCGCCTGCTGGTGCTCGGCCTCGGCGACACCGGCCTTTCGGTCGCGCGCTGGGCCGAGCGCGAAGGGGCCGCGGTGCGCATCGCCGACAGCCGCCGCGAGCCTCCGCGAAAGAAAGATTTCGCTGGCGAGCTTCACACCGGAGCGTTCACCGAGGCCTTGCTCGACGGGGTCGACGCGGTGTGCGTGAGCCCGGGCCTGTCTCTCCAGGAGGAAGTCGTGCGCCAGGCGGTCCTGACGGGCCTGCCGGTGTTCGGCGACATCGAGCTCTTCGCCTGGCATGCGCGGCAGCCCGTGCTCGCGGTCACCGGCACCAACGGCAAGAGCACCGTGACGGCGCTCGCCGGCCACCTGCTGCGCAGCGCGGGCGTGGACTGCGAAGTGGCCGGGAACATCGGCCCGCCGGTTTTCGAATCAATGCTGAAGCGTCTAGATGCAGGAAAGCTGCCCCGCGCTTGGGTGCTCGAGCTGTCGAGCTACCAGCTCGAGACCACCTGGTCGCTCGCGCCCGTGGCGGCGGCGATGCTCAACCTGACGGAAGACCATCTCGATCGCTACGCCACCCTCGAGGAATACGGCGCCGCTAAGGCGCGCATCTTCATGGGCGCCGGCGCGCAAATCCTGAACCGCGACGATCCGCGGTCCGTGGCGATGGCGCAGACCGGCAAGACCGTGCTCACCTTCGGGCTCGACGCGCCGCCTACGCCGAAGGACTTCGGCGTGGCCGGCGGCAAGCTGGTCCAGGGAAGAAAGGCGATCCTGGCGCTCGACGAGCTGCCGATCCGCGGCTCGCACAACGTCGCCAACGCCCTGGCGGCCTGCGCGCTGGTGTCGATTCTCGATGCGGAGCCGGTCGCCGGCCTCAGGACCTTCAAGGGGCTGCCTCACCGCCTGCAACTCGTCGCGACGCGGTGCGGCGTCGAGTGGTACGACGATTCCAAGGGCACCAATGTCGGCGCCACCGTGGCCGCCCTGCGCGGGCTTGGCCGCAAGGCCGTCCTGATCCTCGGCGGCGACGGCAAGGGGCAGGATTTTTCGCCGCTGCGC
>Ga0137428_1000442_pt1 | contig 18013 bp, 9 predicted proteins | sample EasRivERMZT718_2_FD_102305 | JGI IMG/M metagenome (GOLD analysis project Ga0137428, IMG submission 102305) | Soil microbial communities from meander-bound floodplain in the East River, Colorado, USA - East River MetaG ERMZT718_2 | ecosystem: Environmental > Terrestrial > Soil > Floodplain ...
GAGAGATCCTGGGATCGTTGGGCCGGCGGGGTGCGATCGAGCTCACCCAATTCACTTTCGCCACCCGCGGGGCGGAAGTGCGCGGCGAAGGCCGACTGGATCCGGATCAGATCACCTTGACGCAGACGGTTTCGGTGACGGATTTGCGCGCGCTGGCCGGGATGCTCGGCGAGGAGCGGTGCGACGGCCGGGGCGAGATCGTGGCGGTACTCGAGGGTCCCCTCACCGCCCCGCGGTTCACGGTCGACGGGGTGTTCGATTCGCTGGTCGTGGGCCCGCTCGCCCTCGAGCGCGCGACGGTCGCGATCGACGAAGGTCAGCTCGAGCCGGAGCTCGGGTTCTCAGCCTTGATCACCGCGGCCGGCGGCCGAGTGGCCCAGGTGCCGGTGGATTCGCTCGCGCTCTCGGCCAGTTATGCCGCCGGCCAAGTGCGAATCGAGGAGTTCGCCACCGCCCGCGGCGATGCTGAGCTCCGGGCAGCCGGCGCCGTCACCTTCGCTCCCGACTTTCTCGGCATCGATCTCTCGACTCTCGAGCTCGAAGTCGGCGGCAGCCGGCTCGCGAACCAGGGGCCCGTCCAGGCCGAGCGCCGCGGCCGGCGCTGGAGCTTCGCCGAGCTCGAGATCGCAGGCCCGGGCGGTCAGGTCCAGATCGCGGGCCGGGTGGATCCCGGCGTCGACACCGATCTCGACATCCATGCCAGCAACGTGGACCTGGCGGCGCTCGAGTGGTTGCACCGGATCCCCGGGCTCGCGGGGCGGATCGATCTGCGCTGCGAAGCCAAGGATCACGGCGCGGGACTGGAGCTCCAGGCGGAGCTGGCGGCCGATTCGCTCAACGTGCGCGGATTCACCGCCGAGCGCGCGACGCTCTCGGCGGTGCTGTCCGGCAACACGCTCGAGATCCCCAAGGCCACGCTGGTCCGAGGCGGGACGATCGAGCTCCGCGGACGCCTGCACTTGCCGCCGGATCCCGCGGGTGTCGGGCTCAAGCGTTTTGCCGCCCGCGAGGCGCTCCGCGAGTCGTCGATCGAGCTCGATCTCGCTGCGCCCGCGCTCGATCTCGCGGCTTGGCATGGGCTGAATTCGCAGCTCGACCAGGTGAGCGGGCGGATCGCGCTCACGATGGCGCTCACCGGATCCCCGCTCGCCCCCGACGGGCTCGTCACGCTCAAGGCCGAGGAGCTCGCGGTCGCCGGCGAGCCGATCGGACCCTTGGACATACTCGCCGAGCTGGATCGCGGCCAGCTCGCAATCGCTCGCGCCGAAGTGAATCCGTCCGGGGGGCCGATCGTGGTGATCGGACCCACACCGGTGAAAGTGAGCTTGGTCGCGGCCCCGGTTTTGGATCGAGAGGCCGAGCTCAACCTCACGGTCGAGCTCCCGGGAGCCAGCTTGGGGGTGGCCCGCTATCTGCACGACCGCGTGGCCGACGCCGAGGGGGAGCTCCTCGGTCGGGTGGAGGTGGGGGGCACTTTGGCCGAGCCTCGGCTCGCGGGCATCGTGAACATCGCCGGCGGCACGGTCCAGGTGCGCGGGCGCGACGAAGTGCTGGATCGGGTGGTCGGGCAGGTGGTGTTCGAAGGGGAGGTGATCCGGCTCGTCGAGGTCACGGCGACCGACGGCAAGAAGGGCCGCTTCCGAGCTTCGGGGGAGGTGGTGCTCCAGGGCCCTAAGGTGCGCGGCTACGACCTGACGGTCGTGCTCCAGGAGTTCACGGTCGGGGTGCCTGGGGAATACCAGGGCACGATCGACGCCACATTCACGCTTCGCAAGAACATGGCCGGCGCGGGTCAGCTCGCCGAGTACACGGGCGACGTGCGCGTGCTCCAGCTCGACTACCTGCGGGAGATCGTCAGCCGGAGCCGGCCGAGCGAGCCGGGGCCGTCTAGCTGGATCGGCACCTTCTCGATCGACCTGCCGCGCAACGTGTGGATCCGCAACACCGATCTCGAGATCGAGCTCAAGGGCCGGGTGACCTACGAGCGGACCATCACCGGGAGCGTGGTGCTGGGAGAGGTGGAAACGGTCCGTGGGCGCTATGACCTCTTTGGCCATACCTTCCGGATCACCGACGGAGACATCCAATTCACCGATCCGGAGCGGATCGATCCGGTGGTGAACGTCTCCGCCGAGACCCGGATCCCCGAGGCCCGGATCTTTGCCACGATTTCGGGGCGCGCCTCGGATCGGCAGGTGACCTTGACCTCGGATCCGGATTACGATCAGTCGACCATCTTGAAGCTCCTGGTGCCCACCGGCACCAGCGAGGTGACGAGCCTGCTCGCCTTGACGCCCGTCGTGCAGGAGCTCGAGCGGGCGCTCAGCCACCAGATCCCGGGTCTCTCCCTCCAGATGGAGTCGCGGACCGTCGAAGGCGCGGAGGAGAGCACGCTCGGGGCGCGCGTCGGCACGTATGTGGTGCCGGAGCTCTTCATCAGCGCCTACCAGGGCTTTTCGTCCTCGACCGAGCAGGACGTGTCGGTCGAGTACGGCCTGTCCGACATCATGTTCGTCAAGGGCTCGGTCGTGCGGCGCGGGGTGACCGCCGGGACGAGCGGCAAGGACGTGCTCGAGGAGTACAACGTGGACCTGAACCTGCGCTGGGAGTTCTGAGCGTGTCCGCTCCCGATTCGGACGCCGGGCGCGCCGGGGCCGAGCTCCTCGCCCGCTTGAACGATCGCCAGCGGGAGGCAGTGCTGCACGGCGACGGACCGCTCCTGATCCTCGCCGGCGCCGGGAGCGGCAAGACCCGGGTCCTCACCCATCGGGTGGCCCACCTGGTCCAGGTCCGGGGCCTCACGCCGCATGCCATCCTCGCCTTCACCTTCACCAACAAAGCCGCGCGGGAGATGAAGGCGCGGATCGTGGGCCTGATCGGGGACGTGCCCGGCCTCTGGGTGGGCACCTTCCACGCTATCTGTCTGCGCATCCTGCGCGCCAATGCCGAGCGCGTGGAGCGCACCCCGAGCTTCTCCGTGTACGACTCGGACGACCAGGAAGCGCTGGTCAAGAGCTGCCTCAAGGCCTTCGAGCTCTCCGATCGGGAGTACCGGCCGCGGGTGGTGCACGCGCTCATCTCCCGCGCCAAGAACAATCTGGTCGACCATGCGGCGTTCGAGGCCGCGGCCGCCACCTCCTTCGACCGCACCGTGGCCCGCCTCTACTACGAGTACGACCGGCGGCTCCAGGCCGCCAACGCCTTCGACTTCGACGATCTGATCCTGCGCACGATCCAGCTCCTGCGCCGCGAGCCCGAGGTGCTGGCGAGCCTGAGCGGCCGGTTCCGGCACGTGCTGGTGGACGAGTACCAGGACACGAACCATGCTCAGTACGTCCTGATCTCGCTCTTGGCCTCCGGGCACCAGAACCTGGCCGTGGTCGGCGACGACGACCAGTCGATCTACGGCTGGCGCGGGGCGGATATCGGGAACATCCTGTCGTTCGAGGAGAGCTATCCCCAGGCGAACGTCATCCGCCTCGAGCAGAACTATCGCTCGACCAAGACCATCCTCAAGGCCGCGCATCAAGTGGTGAGCCGGAACGCCGGCCGGAAGCCCAAGGAGCTCTGGACGGCGAACGCGGCCGGCGACCCGATCCAGCTCTGGATCCTGCCCGACGAGGAGCAGGAGGCGGAGGTGGTGGTGCAAGAGCTCAGAGGTGCCGTCGCGCGCGGCGAGATCGCCCGCTACGGCGAGGCGGCGGTCCTCTATCGGACCCACGCCCAGTCGCGCCCGCTCGAAGCGGCGCTCAGGCGGCAGGGGATCGCCTACGACCTGGTGGGTGGGATCTCCTTCTACGAGCGGCGGGAAGTGAAGGACATCCTGGCTTATCTGAGAGCGATCGATCACTTGGGCGACGATGTGAGCCTGGTCCGGATCATCAACGTGCCGCGGCGCGGGATCGGCGCCACCTCGCTCGAGCGCTTGCTGGCCTTCGCGCATCGGGAAGGTGTCCCGGCGCGGACGGCGGCGGGGCGGTTGGGCGAGATCGCGGACCTCGGCAGTCCGGCCAAGGAGCGGCTCCGAGAGTTCTTTGGGCTGCTCGATCGGCTCGCGGCCGAGTCGGACCTGCCGGCGGCGGATCGGATCGCGCGGGTGATCGAGGCCACCCACTACCTGGATCATCTGACCGAGGAAGATCCGGACACGGCGCCCGGCCGACAGGAGAACCTGGACGAGCTGGTGGCGGCGGCGGCGCACTACGCCGAGACGACCGGCGACCCGTCGGTCGCGGGCTTCCTGTCAGAAGTCGCGCTAGTGGCCGATGTGGACCGGATGCGCGAGGACGCGGACCGGGTGACGCTCATGACGGCGCACAATGCGAAGGGGCTCGAGTTCCCGCTGGTGTTCGTCGCCGGATTGGAGCAGGGGCTCATGCCCCATGCGTCGTCGTTCGAGGACCAGCGCCAGATGGAGGAGGAGCGCCGGCTCTTCTACGTCGCCCTCACCCGGGCCGAGCGCCGGATCGTGCTCTCCGCCGCGCGCGAGCGGCGCCGGATGGGCGGCATCATGGCGAGTGACATCTCGGACTTCGTCGCCGATCTGCCGGCCGAGCTGCTCGAAGTGCGCGATCTCGGACACGCGACATCGGGCGGGGGCTTCGGGCGCTATGGCGGCCGCCGCCCATTCACGGGAGGTCGCGCGCGCACCGAGGGCCCCGCCCCGGGGACTCCCCGGCGTTACTTCCCCGGCGGTGAGCGCCCGAGCGCCCCACCCCCGCGGGCCAAGACCGCCGGCGGCGGCCGCCCGGAGCGGGTCGTGGAGTTGGATCCGGAGTCGGCGGGAGTCGAGCACGTGATCGGGATCCGGGTCCATCACCCGCAGTTCGGGCGGGGAGTGGTCGTCGGGCAGGAAGGACGGGGGCCCGATGCGCGGCTCACGGTGCGGTTCGAGGGGGCGATCACCAAGAAGGTGGTGGCTCGTTTCCTGAGCCTCGCCGACGAGGCCTGAGCCGGGGGTCCGCATGCCGCTTGCCCTGCGTCCGGCGGAGTCCCGGTCCTCCTGGGTAGCGATGGCCGCGATCGTCCTTGCGGCCGCGAGTTTCCGGATCGCACTCGTTCACCATGGGGCCCTGCCCAAGGACGACGCCTACATCACGTTCCGCTATGCGGAGAATCTGGCCGCGGGGGCCGGGTTCGTCTACAACGCGGGAGAGCGCGTGCTCGGGGTGACGACCCCCTTGTACGTGCTCCTGATCGCCGCCCTCGCACGATTGGGGTTCGACACCGCGGGCGCGAGCGTCGCCCTCGGGATCCTCGCCACGTGTGCGCTCGGGATCCTTCTCTGGCGCTTCGGGCGCGCGCTCGGTCTCGGGCGACTCGCCTTCCTGGCTCCCGCCCTGATGGCGGTGCATCCGAACGCCGTCCACTGCGACCTTTCCGGCATGGAGGCGCCGCTCTATGCGCTCGGGGTGGTGGGAGTGCTGTACGCCGCGCATCGCGATCGCGGCCTTCTGGTCGCGATCCTCCTGGGGCTCTTGTGTCTCCTAAGGCCGGAGGGCGCGCTCCTGGCGGGGCTCTGGGTCATCGCCCGGCTCGGGGCCCGGAAACCGATCACCCGCGCCGAGGGCGCGATCTTCGCCGCCATCGTCCTCCCGTGGCTCGTCTTCGCGTTCGCCTACTTCGGCTCGCCGATCCCGAACTCGATTCCGGCCAAGCTCGCGCTCTACCGGACGTATGACGTGGGCTCGGCCGCCGAGCGGCTCCAGACGCTTTGCGGCCTGCGAACGATCGCGGGGTGGGCGCTCTTCGTGGTTGCTCTCGCGGGAATAGGGGCCACGATCCGGCGCTGGCCTGCTGTCAAGCTTGGAGCCGCTTACCTCGCGCTCACGCTCGCCGCCCTCGCCAGTTCGCACGTCCTCCTCTTCTTCTGGTACGAGGCGCCTCTGACCCCGCTCCTCCTCCTCTTCTTCGGCGCGGGCCTGGCTGCAATCCAGCGCCCCCTCCGCATGAGATGGGGGATGCGTCGCTCTTATCAGGCCGCCCAGGTCCTCGTCCTCCTCATCGGATCGGGAGCGGCCGGGATCCAAGCGGTGAGGGCGGCTGCCTTCGAGCGTGACGAAGCCCGAGCGCTCATGAAGCAGCACCTGCGGGCCGCCCGGTGGCTCGCGGCCCGTGCTTCGCCCTCGGATGTGGTGCTCGCCGACGACATCGGCTACGTGGGGTACGCCTTTCGCGGCCGGATCATCGACCGGAGCGGCCTCGTGTCGCCGGAAGTGATTCCCTACAACGCCGCCGGTCGCCAGCAAGCATTCGTCGAGCGCGTGCTCGACCGCCATCCCCGGCACTGGCTATTCATCGCGCTCGACGCGCCCGAGAGCCGAGAGGTCGTGCGCTCGGCCCTCCTCGACGAGTCCTACGAGCAGGTCCTGGATCTCGATCGGTCCGGGCCGGACGACTTCGGCCTCTATCGGGCGGTGGGCGGAGCCGGAAGGGTGGCGCCCGCCTCGGCTCGCACCCCTGGGCCGGCGGAACCAGGCGGCGCCGATTCCTTGCAGAGTCTTCAGCAGAGTTTCGATCGTCCTTTCAACGATCATGGCGCGCGTGCGCTACCAATCTCCACGCCCATTCGAGCGACGGGCCGATTGCAGGCCCCGATCCGGCTCGAAGTACCAGCGTTGGACAACCCACTCAAGGAGCTGACCATGCGCATGCGCCACTTTGCTTTAGGGCTCGGAGCGGCTGGGCTTTGCCTGATCGCGACCGGGCTCCACGCCGAGATGGACTTCAATTCCCCGCCGCTCGGCGATCCCTATGCGAATGCACCGGCGTACGTTCGGCCGGTGGCCCCCAACGTGGAGGCTTGGCCGATCGTCACGACCGGGCAGCAGATTGCGGGGTCGGGCCCGGGTAACTTCCGGTTCCTGGGCATCCCGGACGGCATGGGGCTCTATCATTTGAATGGGGGACCGACCGCGGGCCAGCTCTCGTTGCTCGTGAACCACGAGTTCAACCAGAACCAGGGCGGACCGGCCGGACCGCTGCCGAGCGGCGCCCGAGCTTCCGAGCTCACGCTCCGCTATCGCCCCCACTTGGGACAGACGCGAGTGAGCGCTCTCAAGGGCGAATGGGTAACCGAGCGCGTGTATGTGGGCGATACCCCGGCTCTCTTGGACCCGGTTCCAGCCGGGTTCGCCCGCCTTTGCTCCGCCTATCTCGGGACCGATCGCGAAGGTTTCGACCAGCCGATCTTCTTCCACGGCGAGGAGTCGGAAGCACCGGCCACCTTCGACGGGAATGGCGGTCTCTGCTTCGCCACCTTCGAGGGCGGGACCTGGGCGCTGCCCCGGATGGGGCGGGCGGCCTGGGAGAACCTGGTCGCGGCACCGTTCACGGGTACCAAGACGGTGCTCTTTCCGCTGGAAGACGGCCCGTCGCTCGGCGATGGGTTGAACTCGCAGTTCTACATGTACGTGGGCGAGAAGGTCCCCGGGGCCTCGAATCCGCTCACCGTCAATGGGCTCAACAACGGCAAGGTCTACACCTTCGTGAGCGCTGATCCCACCCGGACCTCGGAAGCGACCTTCACGGTCAAGGGCTCGACCGTCTCCGGTCACTGGGAAGAAGTCTCCTGGTATCTGAACGATTCCTACTTCGATACCGCGACCCGCGCGCGGGGGGCCTTCGGCTTCATCCGGATCGAAGATGGGGCTCCGGATCCAGAGAGCCCGGGGGTCCTGTACTTCGTCACTACCGGCAAGCCGAGCTCGGCGAACAATTTCGGGCGTCTCTACCGCCTCAACTTCGACGCCACCAATCCAGTGACCGGGCCGGCTTCGCTCACCCTCCTGCTCGACGGCTCGGAAGGGATCGTGAGCCCCGACAACATCGATTTGAACGCCCACGGCGAGCTCATGATCTGTGAGGATCCGAACTACAACCTCGCCACCGACCTGGGTCTCACCCGGGATTCGTCGCTTTGGGCTTATCTCGTCCCGACCGGGGAGCTCGTGCGGGTGGCCGAGATGGATCGCCCGGCGGCGCGCGCGCACGCCCTGGCTGCCGACCCCGGCAACTCCTCGGTGGCTTCGTCGGACACGCCGGGGGGTTGGGAGACGAGCGGGATCATCGATGCCGAGGCTTGGCTGGGGCGCGGCTCCTGGATCCTCAACGTCCAGGCCCACAGCCTGCGCATCGTTCCAATCGCCGAGACCGTGCAGGGTGGGCAAGTCATGCACTTGAAGTGGCTCCCGTCCGATTTCGGGGTGCTGCCCGGCTCGGAGTCCAAGGACTCGGGCGGCGCAGGCGAGCGCGGGGCGGCGGCGGGGGCGAAGGGGGCGGCGCTCGGCGCGCCGGCCGGTGCACCGAGTGCGGCCTTTGTGCTTTCGGCGGCGCCGAATCCGTTCGCGGATCGGATCGCGATCCGGTTTGGCCTCGCCCGCGAGGACGAGGTCAAGGCCGTGATTTACGACGCGACCGGGCGGCTCGTGCGCACGCTCGTCGCCGGCCGGTTGCCGGCGGGCGAGCGCGTGCTCGACTGGGACGGCCGGGACTCGACCGGTAACCAGCTCTCGAACGGCGTCTACTTCGTCGAGGCCACGGCGACCGCCCTCGGCGCCACCGAGCGGGCGAAGCTCATCCTGACGCGATAGGCGGCGCCGGATCTCCTGCTCTCTTCGCAGTCAAGCCGAGTCGCGGACCCGCGGGAGCGGGCTGGGGATGGCGTTGCCGACCCGTCTCCGCCCGCTCCCGCCAAGGTTTTCCGTGGGCCGAAATTGCTAGCGCCGGGGCCGAAGCCATAAAATGGGCCGATGGCGTCCATTCTGCACCCGGCGCGCGCAGTGGCGGTGATCGCGTTGATCGTCCTGGCGGCGCGTGCGGGATTCGTTCATGTCAACGCCGCACCCGAGAGCCGGGTCAGCTTGAGTGCTGTTGCGCCGGCCGACTCGTTTCCGTTCGACATCGATTGGCTGAAGGCGGAGTTCCCGGAAGCGACCCAACTGTATTCCAGGTGGGTTGCCCGGCCGATTCTCCAGTGTTCCGCCGACACCGACGGCTGCATACTGGTAGTCATGGGCGGCAAGGAGCCGACGACACTTGCCGTCATGGACACGACGGGTGCCGTGTCATGGCATCACAACCTAAAGGCTTCGTTCAGCGGGCCATCTCCCGATTGCTTCGTTCAAGGTGCCAACGGCACCATCCTTGCAATTACGGGTATGGACGAGGAGAGGGCCAACTACTTGGTTCTGGATCATGGTGGAACTGTGATTTTCGATCAGGTGATCGAAGGGGGAACGGGCTACTGGCAGCTCGCGCTCTCGCCTTCGGGAGCGTATTACTATCGGGTCTTTCAGCAAGGGTCGCAGATTCACTTGATGGATGTCGCGGGCGGGGTGCCCAAGACCATCGACCTCGAAGCGCTGCCTGGTTTTAGCGCCGAAGCTTCCTTTGTCGACATACTTAACGGCGATCAGCTGGTGGTTACGCAGGGCCTCGTAGGCCCTGCCCAGGGCGGACGGACGGCCATCCTGGACATCGATGTCGACCCGCCAGCGGCTTTGCAAATCTGGGACACCAGTCGACAACCTCTTTGGCGGAGGTCGCACGCCGATGATGGTAGCTATTGCGACTTGGTCGCCGGCCTTCATCTCTCATGTTATGAGAAACGCAGTGACATCACCTGGAGCAGGCAAATTCCGCCGTCTCGGGCGATCGTTCGAGCTTCAGACCGACCTCTGGTCGCAATCCTGCGTTCAAGTGGCCTGGAGGTCTTGGATAGCTCCACGGGGCGCCAGTGCGGAGCCTTGAGCCTGCCAAGTCCTAACCTGCTGTACATGGCCGAAGGCAGGTTCTCGGAAGGGCGACTGATCGCCAATGTGTGCGCGGGCGATGCGACTCGGCTCGTGACCATGACCATGAGCGTCTCCGAATCCGGTGCGATCGTCGGCGCCGCCGTGCACGGCTTCATGACTTGCGGACTCGAGCCGTCGAGGCCCGTGCTTGGAGTCGCCAAAGCATTCTCTGATTCAGGCATGGTGGTTGCCTTTCGGAAGGCGCACTAGTTCGTTCGCGGCGCGGCGGTCAAATTTTTTCTTTCATTCATGCACAATTTTCTTGCGCAGTAGAAATGCGCTCACTACTCTGATTGCGGGCGATCGGAATGTGGAGGAACACCATGTCGGCCACTACCGCTTTTCCCGAGCTTGAACCCGCCGTCGCACCTCACCCGGCTCCCACGCCTGCCGAGCTCCATCGCCAATTCCAGCAGGCGGCGGCCTTTGCCAACCGCAACACCTATCGGCTCCTGGTCCTGATCCGGCAGATGGATGCTTGCGCGGGCTACGAAGCCTACGGCTGCTCCACCCTCGCGCACTACCTGGAGCTCGTATGCGGCATCACCCGCATTGCCGCTCGCGAGCGCATCCGAGTCGCCTCTGCGCTCGAGCATCTGCCGGCGATCGCCCGGGCGTTCGAAGCCGGCGAGCTCTCGTACTCGAAAGTGCGAGCGGTGTCGCGGGTCGCCACCGCCGAATCGGACGGTGATTGGCTGGCCGCCCTGCGCTCGCATACGGCCGAGGAGCTCGAGACGATGGCGGCCCGGAGCACGCCAGATGAGGAAGGCCGCCGGCGACTGTTTACCCGCCCGGTCAATCGGCTAGTCACTCGGATGGTCGTTGAGCTGCCGGCCGACGAAATGGAACTCCTCAACCGGGCCCTGGATCGGATCCGCGAGGAAGCCGGCGGGAAGCTTGCGATGTCAGAGGCCCTCGTCTTTCTTGCCGCTGACTCCCTCGCGGGGGATCCGGGTACAGTGTCAACCGCCGATCGCTACACGGTTGTGATTCATGCGGGCGAAGATGGCACCGCCTGGGCCGAGACGGCGGCAGGACCGGCGCCGCTGAAGCCGGCGGTGGTCGAACGCCTCCTCTGCGACACCACCATCCGACTCGCGCGCGAGGAAGAGGACGGAACCTTCTCCCTGAGCCGGCGGCAGCGCACGATTCCGATCGTCACTCGAAGGGCGATCGAGATCCGGGACGGCCGGCGGTGCCGGGTCCCGGGATGCAAGCATCGGCTCTGGCTCGACATCCATCACCTGGAGGAGTATGCGAAGGGCGGGCGGCATGACAGGGAGAACCTCATGCTCCTCTGCCGCTACCACCACCGGATGTATCACGAGAAGCGCCTCCGGATCGAGCGTGATGCGAAGGGCGGGCTCCGGTTCATCACGGCGAACGGATGGGTGATAGGCGATTCGACCGCCGTTGACGAGGAGACGTTCCGGCTCTGGGAGGAGCAGCTCGCGATGTGCGCCTTCGATGCGGAGTGGGAGGCGATGCGGGCGGCGGTGACTGCGGACGACGCTCCCCACTGGGATCCAGAGGAACGGGCGTTCGGAGCCAGCTTCGCCGGGGAGGATACGAAACGATTCCGCGGAATCGTCGTCGGTGCCAACTTCGTGAGCACATCCAACGATTCCGCGGAATCGCCGGCGGGCAACCGGCCCGACCTTCGGGTAGAATCCGGGCGATGGCGCTCACTCCGGAAGCAATCGATCACCTGGCCCGGCTCGCCCGACTCGAGCTCACCGCCGAGGAGCGGGCCGAGCTCCAGCGCGAGCTCGGAAACATCATCGATTACGTGGCGAAGCTCGGCGAGCTCGACCTGAGTGCCGTCCCGCCCATGAGCCACGTGGACGAATCTGGCACGCCGCTGCGTGCCGATGCCGTCGTCCCGTCACCCGCCGTGGAAGCGATCCTCGCCGCCGTGCCGGCGAAGAGCGGGCGTTTCGTGCGCGTGCCGCGGGTGATCGGGTGAGCGTCTCTCGGGCCAGGTGCGCGCCGTGGATTTGCGCCTGGATCGGCCTCATTGGTCTGCCGGTCGTCGCGGTGGGCGAGCAGCAGCTCAGTAGAGAGCCCAAGCCGCCAGTGAGCATTGAGGAAGCTGCTCGTATGCTACTTGGTCGATGCGATGCGATCGTCTACGCGGAGGTGGAGAGCCTCCAGGTGAGGCCGGTGACCAATTGGGCCGGGTACTGCGTGATCGTCAGTGAGCTAGGGCTTCACGTCCTGGATCAGCCGTGGGGTACTCGCCGCGGCGACAGGATTTGGACCCAGACCTACTCCTTGCCAAAGAGCTTTTTGGATGTGCCCGCCCCACCGGGACTCGACGGGTGCACTTTCACTAGCGGCGATCTCACCCCACCGGAGGTAGGCTCGCGAGGTGTTTTCTTCCTGTACGGACCCTCCACCACGCGTGCAAAGACGATTACGCCGAACTCCATTTTCCTCCGGTCGGTCCGTTACGGTTTCGCCCTTGCCCTGCGCGACAGCGTAACCGTTTATCTGGAACCACGGATGAATTGGTACTCCTGGTCGTTACCCGATCTTCTCCGTGCTCTGAAGGTGGAGTCTTCGGTCCGATGAACGAGAGCGCAGCCGGAATCGCGGCCGCCGTGCGCGCGGGCGAAGTCCGCGCCGCCGACGTGACCGAAGCCGCCCTGGCCCGCCTCGCGGCGCTCGAACCCAAGCTGCACGCCTTCCTCCATCCGATGCCCGAGGAAGCGCACCGCGCCGCCGCCGCGCTGGACGAACGACGAAAGCGCGGCGAAGAGCTCGGCCCCCTGGCCGGCGTGCCGGTGGCGCTCAAGGACAACCTCTGCACCCGCGGCGTACCCACCACCTGCGGCTCGCGCATCCTCGAAGGCTTCGTCCCGGCCTACGACGCGACCGCCGTCGAGCGCCTGCAAACGGCCGGAGCCGTCATCGTGGGCAAGGCCAACATGGACGAGTTCGCGATGGGCTCCTCGGGCGAGAACTCGGCCTTCGGCGCCACCCACAATCCATGGGATCTCGAGTGCGTCCCCGGCGGCTCCTCCTCCGGCTCGGCGGCGGCGGTCGCGGCCGGGATCGTGCCGCTCGCGCTCGGCTCCGACACCGGCGGCTCGGTGCGGCAACCGGGCGCCTTGTGCGGCGTCTTCGCCATGAAGCCCACTTACGGCCGGGTCTCGCGCTACGGGCTCGTGGCGTTTGCTTCGTCGCTCGACCAGATCGGCCCCTTCGCCCGCACGCCGGACGATCTCGCCCTTTGCTTGCAGGCGATCGCGGGCCACGATGCGCGCGATTCGACCTCCGATCCCGCGGCCGATCGCTTCCCCGCGCCGGCGCTCGGCTCGACGCCCAGGATCGGAGTGCCGTTCGATCTCATCGATGCCGGCCTCGACCCCGACACGCGCGCGATTGCGGAACGCACGCTCGACCGCTTCCAGACGATGGGCGCCGAGCTCGTGCCCGCCACCCTGCCCCGCCCCGAGCACGCGCTCGCGGCCTACTATCTCGTGGCCAACGCCGAAGCCTCGGCCAATCTCGCGCGCTACGACGGCGTGCGCTATGGGCGCGCGGCGGCGCGCACCTCAGGCGAAACGCTCGAGCACTTCTACGCCGCCACCCGCTCGGCCGGCTTCGGCCGCGAGGTGAAACGGCGGATCATGCTCGGGACCTACGCCTTGAGCGCGGGGTATTACGACGCCTACTATCTCCAGGCGCAGAAGGCGCGCACTGCCATCCGGGCCGAGCTCGTGGGTCAACTCGAGCAGGTGGACGCGATCCTTCTGCCCACGTCGCCCACCGTGGCCTTCAAGCTGGGTGAACGCACCACCGATCCACTCGCCATGTACCTCTCCGACCTGTTCACGATCCCGGTCAATCTGGCCGGCCTCCCGGCGCTCAGCTTCCCGGCGGGACGCGGGCCCAAGACCGGGCTGCCGGTCGGGATGCAGCTCATAGGACGGCCGTGGGCGGAAATGACCCTGATCGAGCTCAGCCGCCGAGCAGGAGCCGAGGCCGAATGGCCGGTCCTCGCATGACGGCGACTCCGGTGACGGCGCCGGCCGAAACCTACGAAGGGGTGATCGGGCTCGAGGTGCATTGCCAGCTCGCCACCGAATCGAAGCTCTTCTGCGCCTGCTCGACGCACTTCGGCGCCGAGCCCAATTCGCAAGTCTGCCCGATCTGCCTCGGCCATCCGGGCGTGCTGCCCGTCCTGAATGCGCGCGCGGTCGAGCTCGCCAGCCGGTTCGCGCTCGCGGTCGGGGCCAAGCTCGAGCTCGAATCGGTGTTCGCGCGCAAGAACTACTTCTATCCCGATCTCCCGAAGGGCTACCAGATCTCGCAGTACGAGCTCCCGATCGCCACCGGCGGTGAGATCTGCTTCCGGAACGCGGGGGAGGAGCGAGTGGTCAGGCTCGTCCGGGCGCATCTCGAAGAAGATGCCGGAAAGCTCCTACACGAGGACGGCAGCGACTCGAGCCTAGTCGACTACAACCGGGCCGGAGTCCCGCTGGTCGAGATCGTGTCCGAGCCCGAGCTCCGGGAGCCGCACGACGCCTACCTCTATCTGCAGCGCCTCCGCCAGCTGGTGCGTTGGCTCGGCGTTTCGGACGGCAACATGGAGGAGGGGAGCCTGCGCTGTGACGCCAACGTCTCGATCCGGAAGCGCGGCGCCACCACCCTCGGCGTGCGGGTGGAGGTGAAGAACCTGAACTCGTTCCGGAACGTGGAGCGGAGCCTGGCGTTCGAGATCGCTCGCCAGACCGCCCTCGTGTCCGGAGGCGGGACGGTCGCGCAGGAGACTCGGCTCTGGGACGCCGACCGCGAGCGGACGGCCGTCCTCCGCTCCAAGGAAGAAGCGCACGACTATCGCTATTTCCCCGATCCCGACCTGCTCCCGCTGCGGCTCGACCCGCAGGCGATCGCGAGCGCCCGGGCCGCCCTTCCCGAGCTGCCCCACGCGCGGGAGAGTCGCTACCTGACGGCCTTCGGGCTCCCTGTGTACGATGCCGAGGCGCTGGCGGCGACCCCGGAGCTCGGGGACTATTTCGAAGCCGCCGCCACCGGCGCCGATCCGAAGCGCGCCGCCCACTGGATCCTCACCGAGGTGCTCGGCATCTTGAACGAACGGAAGCTCTCGATTACTGACTTCCCGGTCCCGGCCACCGAGCTCGCAGCCCTGCTCGGGCTCGTGGCCCAAGGGACGCTTTCCGGCAAGCTGGCGAAGGAGGTTTTCGCCGAGATGGTCCAAAGCGGCCAGCCGGCGCAAACGATCGTGGCGGCCCGCGGGCTCGGACTGATCGCCGACGAGGGCGCGATCACCGCCGAGGTGGAGGCGGTGGTGGCGGCGCATCCGGAGCCGGTCGCGCAGTACCTGGCCGGCAAGGAAGCGGCGCTCAAGTTCTTCATGGGCGAGCTCATGAAGCGCACCCGCGGCCGGGTGCCGCCGGAGCGCGCCTTGGCCCTCCTCAAGGCCGAGCTCGAGCACCGGCGAGACGGATGAACGAGACTCGCATCGAAGAGCGCGCGCCCCAAACCCCCGCGGAAGCGCCGGCGGGCACCTTGGCGGCGCGGGAACTGGCGGCGCTCATCGATATTTTGCGGGAGCTGAACGCCGCCCTCGATCCCACCGAGCGCTTGCCGCACGTGGTCCAGCGCGCGGCGCGGGCGGTCGAGGCGGAGGCCGGATCGCTCTTCCTCTTGGCGGGAGATCCCCCGCTCCTGGTCGCCCGAGTCCTCCACCAGCGGGCGGAGGGCGAGCTTTCGGCGCTCGCGGCGCCGCTCGTCATCGCCCCCGGCGAGGGCACCGCGGGCTGGGTGGCGCTCCATGGCCAGAGCCTGAACCTGCCCGATGTCGCGGGCGATCCCCGCTTCAAGCCCTATGATCATCCGGCGGCGGGGGAGATCCGGAGCCTCGTCTCGGTCCCCCTCCGAGCCGATGGGCGCGTGCTCGGGGTGATCGATCTGGTGAATCGGCCGGGCGGATTCGACGCCGATGCCGAAGCCTTCCTGTGTGGAGTGGCCGACGAGCTCGCGATCGCGCTCCGCAACCACACGCTGGTGCAGAGCCTGGAGAAGGAAAAGCTCGCGCTCGAAGTGATGCGCGAAGTGAGCCACACCCTCCTCTCCACGCTCGAAGTCGAGGAGGTTCTGAAGCGGATCGTGGTCGGGCTCGGCCGCCTGATCACGTTCGATGCGGTCGGCATCTTCCTCGTGCGCGAGGACGGCTCGATCGAGCACGCGATCGAGCGCGGCTACGGGACCGATCGCCTCGATCGGTTGCGCCAGAAGGTGGGGGAAGGGCTGATCGGCTGGTCGATCTCGACCGCCGAGCCGGTGATCGTGCCGGACGTGAAGGTGGACGGGCGCTACATCGCTGCCCGCGACTCGACTCAATCGGAGATGGTCGCCCCGCTGATCTCGCGCGGGAAGGTGATCGGCGCCTTCAACCTCGAAAGCGACAAGCTGGCGGCTTATAGCCGCGAGGATCTGAAGCGTTTGTCGGCGTTCGCTGACTCGGCGGCGGTGGCGCTCGAGGTGGCGCGGCTCCACGAAGCGGCGGTGCGCTCCCGGCGGCTGGAGGAGGATCTGACGATCGCCCGCCAGATCCAGCTCTCCTTCCTCCCGCAGGCGCGGCCCAAGCACAAGGGAATCGATCTCGCCGGCCTGAACGTGCCGTCACTCGAGGTGGGTGGCGACTACTACGACTTCATCGACGTAGCACCCGGTCAGATCGGGGTCACGATCGCCGACGTGGCGGGGAAGGGGATCTCGGCCGGGCTCATCATGGCCAGTTTCCGGGCGAGCCTGCGCGCCGAGGTGCGCAACAACTACTCGATCTCGACCATCCTCGCCAAGGTGAACCGGCTCATGATCGAGTCCACGGAGCCGAGCCGGTTCGTGACCGCCCTCTACGGGGTGCTCGACTTGGCCACCCGCCGCTTTACTTACTCGTGCGCCGGCCACTATCCGGGGATCCTGGTGCACGAGGACGGCGCCATCCAGGAGCTCTCGGACGGCGGCACCGTGCTCGGCGCGTTCCCCACCACCCGCTACGAGGAGGCGTTCACCGTCTTCGCCCCCGGCGATATGCTCCTCCTCTATACCGACGGCGTGACCGAAGCCGTAAACTCGGAAGGCGAGGAGTTCGGCGTCGGCCGGCTGGTGGACCTGGCGGTGACCGCCCGCGGCCGCTCGGCGGCCAAGATCGCGGCCGCGGTCGAGCGCGCGGTCCGGAATTTTTCCAAGCGCAAGGTGCCGGGCGACGACCTGACCTTGGTCGTCCTCAAAGTGACGGCGTAGGTGCCTTGGGTGGGGAGGGAGACCCCTGGTCGGCGCGCTCGTCCTCGGAGACGATGAACGCCAGCGCTTCTTCCGGGCCCGCTGCCGCCAGGAGGCGGGCGGCGAGGTCCTCCTGCCGGCCCAGGCGGGCGATCCGCGCCAGGGCTTTCAACTGCAGGCCGGGGGCCGCCCTCGGCCAAACGAGCAGGAAGAGGACATGCACCGGCTTCTGATCGAGCGCGCCGTAGTCGATGCCGCGGCGCGACATGCCGAGCGCGATCACCGGATCGGTGAAGCCGTCGATGGCCGCGTGCGGGATCGCGATCCCATCGCCCACGCCGGTCGAGAGGATCTCCTCGCGGCGCATCACCTCGCTCAAGAGGGGGGCGGAATCGGTGAGCCCGAGCGAACGGGCGACGAGCGTCACGAGCCGCTCGATGGCCGTGGCCTTGCTGGTGGCATCGAGCCGGAGGTCGATCCGTTCCGGAGTGAGGTAGTCGCGGATCCTCATTCGTTGGGTTGCGACCGCCGAGCGGACGTGGCCCCCACGCCGCGGAAGCCTCAGTTCCCGCTCGCGATCGCCTTCGCCCAACGCTAGCAGATGTCCACCTCGGGCCATAGCTCAAACCCCGGCTCCGAGCCCGGCGCCTCGCCGCCCGGCCGGCCGCGCCCGGCGCTCGCGGCCGACGCACCGATCGCGCTCGTGGGGATGATGGGCGCCGGGAAGACGGTGGTCGGCGGTGCGCTCTCAGCGATCCTCGGGCGGCGCTTCGCCGACACGGACCTGTTGATCGCCGACCTCACCGGCCAGACCGTGTCCGAGCTCTTCGCCAAGGAGGGCGAGGCCGGCTTCCGCGCCCGCGAGCGGGCGCTGGCGGCGGACCTCGGACGCTATCGGGGGCATGTGCTGGCGCTCGGGGGCGGAATGTTCGTCGGTGAAGAAAATGTGATGAACATCCGGC
>Ga0137428_1000448_pt1 | contig 17829 bp, 19 predicted proteins | sample EasRivERMZT718_2_FD_102305 | JGI IMG/M metagenome (GOLD analysis project Ga0137428, IMG submission 102305) | Soil microbial communities from meander-bound floodplain in the East River, Colorado, USA - East River MetaG ERMZT718_2 | ecosystem: Environmental > Terrestrial > Soil > Floodplain ...
CGCGCGCCGGCTCACCGATCTGATCGAACGCTTGCGCCAGCGCACGACGATCGTCGTCATCGAACACGATATGCCGTTCCTGTTTCGCATCGCCGATCGCATCTCGGTGATTCAATGGGGGCAGGTGATCGCGCAGGGCACTCCCACCGAGCTGCGCGCCGATCCTTGGGTGGCACGCAGTAATTTGGGAGCTGTCGCCTGATGCTGCAGATTGACGGCATTCGCACGTTTTATGGCGAGACGCAGGCGTTGTTTGACGTGTCATTGAACGTCGATGCGGGCGAGGTCGTTGCGCTGCTCGGTGCGACCGGCGCCGGCAAGACGACAACGCTGCGATCGATCCTCGGCCTGACTCCGCCGCGTAAAGGCACGATCCGCTTCGATGGACGCGACGTCACGCATCAGAGCACGCACAAGATCGCGCGTGCCGGTGTTGCATGGGTGCCGGAAGAGCGCCGTGTCGTGCCAAGCCTGACCGTCAGGCGCAATTTGTCGATCGCCGAAAAACGCACCAAGTTCCGGCGCTGGACGCTAGGCGAGTGCTGTGAAATTTTCAGCGCGCTCGAGTATCTGCTGGAGCGTGACAGCGAGAATCTTTCCGGCGGCGAGATGCAGATGGTTGCGATCTCACGCGCGTTGTTGGGGAGCCCCGGGCTGGTGCTGATGGATGAGCCGAGCCAGGGACTCGCGCCGAAGGTAGTGCAGGACGTGATGCGTACCGTACAGCGGCTGAAGAAGGAGGGTGTCGGCGTGTTGTTGGTTGAGCAGCACGTCGGTGCGGCGCTCGACGTGGCCGATCGTGTCGTCGTGCTCGATCACGGCACGGTTGCGCATCAAGGCTCAGCGGCCGACTTGCGCAATGACCCAGCGCAACGCGCGCGTTTACTGGGAGCGTGATCGATTCGCCATGAGCGACCTGCTTCGTGTTCAATCATTGCGCAAGGAATATCGAAGGAGCCGCTGGTCACGCACGCCGAGCTTCGTCCTGCAGGCTGACCTCGCATTTGCGCGTCCCGCGATCGTCGGCGTTCTGGGTCCGAACGGCTCTGGCAAAACAACGTTGTTTGAGCTGATTACGGGTTCCAACATGCCGACAGCCGGATCAGTGCAGGTTGCCGGGCAGGACATCCATCGGGTGCGGCGCAATGAGCGCGGGCAGCTCGCGCGGCATTACCACCAGTCGTATCAAATCCGGCGCTTCCGCTCGTGGAAGCCCGAGATGTTGCTCGCACGCGCGGTGCGCGATGAAGCGCTGGTGCATCTGTTCGATGAGCCGCAGTTGAACACTCAGGACGGCTACATCGGCTTCATGCTGCGGTTCTTTGACCAGCTGCGCCGGCGCGACCGCCTGCTATTCGTCTGCCTGCACCCGCAGGAGCCGTGGCAGGTCGAGCTGCTGCGCGAAATCGCGGAGAGTTTTATCTTTGTTGACCGCGGTCACGTCACTGAACATCCATCGTTCGACGACTTGATACGAGTGCCGGCTGCGCGTGACTACCTCGGTCATCTGATCGGCGCAAAATAGCGGTCTGCGAATTACAGAGCGACGGAGTAGTGATGGGAAAGAGCGAACAGGCGCTGGCCGATATCACGCATTGGATCGGCGGGCAGCGCGTAACCGGTGCGCCGGCTCGAACCGGCCAGGTGTTCAACCCTGCGACCGGCGACGTCACCGGATCGGTGCGGTTGGCCGACGCCAGCACCGTCGACGCAGCGGTCAAATCGGCGCTCGGTGCGTGGCCGGCATGGAGCGAGACGTCGCCGCCAAATCGAGCGCGCGTGATGTTTCGCTTCAAGGAGCTGCTGGAGCGTAATCATGAAGCGCTCGCCTCCATCCTCACTCACGAACACGGCAAGGTGCTCAGCGACGCGAAGGGCGAAGTGCAGCGCGGCATCGAGGTCGTCGAATTCGCCTGTGGAGCGCCGCAGCTGCTGAAGACGCAGTTTTCGGACAACATCGGCGGCGGCATCGACAACTATTCGTTGCGGCAGCCCCTCGGCGTAGTTGCTGGCATTACGCCGTTCAATTTCCCGGTGATGGTGCCGATGTGGATGTTTCCGCTGGCGCTGGTGTGCGGCAACACGTTCGTGCTGAAGCCCTCGGAGCGTGATCCGTCGGCATCGCTGATGCTGGCCGAGCTGCTGCAGCAAGCTGGCCTGCCCGACGGCGCGTTCAACGTTGTGCAGGGCGACAAGGAAGCGGTCGACGCGATTCTTGCGCACAAGGACATCGCCGGCATCAGCTTTGTCGGTTCGACGCCGATTGCCGAATACATTCACCGCGAAGGCACGCGGCACGGTAAGCGCGTGCAGGCACTCGGCGGCGCCAAGAATCACATGATCGTGATGCCGGATGCAGATCTCGATCAGGCTGCGGACGCACTGATCGGGGCCGCGTACGGATCGGCCGGAGAACGCTGCATGGCGGTGTCGGTGTGCGTCGCGGTCGGCGATGTCGCTGATGCACTGATCGAACGGCTGAAATCGCGCATCAGCGCATTGCGCATCAAGAGCGGCATGGAGGCAGACGCTGACATCGGGCCCTTGGTCACCGGAGCACATCGCGAAAAGGTGCTGGGCTATATCGATCACGGTGTGGCCGACGGCGCTCGCCTCGTGTGCGACGGCCGCACGCACGAGGCGACCACCCAACCCGGATTCTTTCTCGGCGCGACGCTGTTCGACAAGGTCGAGCCGTCGATGCAGATTTATCAGGACGAGATTTTTGGTCCCGTGTTGTGCGTCACGCGCGTACGCGACCTCGCAGCGGCGCTCGAGATGGTCAACTCGCACCAGTACGGCAACGGCGTTGCGTGCTACACGTCCGATGGCGGCACCGCGCGTGAATTTGCACGCAATGTGCGAGCTGGCATGGTCGGCATCAACATACCGATCCCGGTGCCGATGGCGTTTCACTCGTTCGGCGGCTGGAAGCGATCGATGTTTGGCGACTACCATGCATACGGTGAAGAGGGCGTACGCTTCTACACGCGTTACAAATCGGTGATGCAGCGCTGGCCGGATGCTGCGGCCAGCAAAGGACCGGAATTTGCTATGCCCGTGAACAAGTAGTGCTAATGGTGCGGTAGCGTGGCAGGTAAACAATCACCAAGGAGGTAGAAATGGGATTTCGAACTGGCGTGGGTTTGGCGCTGACAGCAGTGCTCGCGTGCAGCGCGCCGGCGTACGCTGCGGACGTAGCAGCGCAGAGAGCGGAGTTAAGAAAGATGTGTAATGAAGCGCTCGCAACGCTTTACAAAGCAAAGCCGGAAACCCAGGCGCAGATAAGCAAGGCGCCGGGCTACGGATGTTTTTCCAGCTTCGGCTTGTCATTCATGGTTGGCGGCGCCGGCGGTCGTGGTCTGGTACACGACAACGCCACCAAGAAGGACACCTACATGGGCATGGGCCAGGCCACCGCGGGCGTCGACATCGGCATCAAGGACTATCGCGAGGTGCTGGTGTTCCATGACAAGGCGGCGCTGACGAAATTCATCGATTCGGGATGGGAGTTCGCCGGTACGGCTGAGGCGTCGGCAGCGGTTCAGGGTAAAGGCGCCAGCGTTGGCAAAGGCGAGGGCGCTCCGCCGATTGATGTTTATCCGATGACGCGCACCGGACTCTCCGCCGGTGTCGCTGCAGGCGGACGCAAGTACTGGAAAGATAAAGACCTGAACTGACGACGTGCATATCGTGGGGTAAACCCTCCGTTAAATGTTTATTACAACGCTAAGGGACGCGCGCGATCTCACCGCCGAATTCGCGCGCGACTTCTAGCGTTACATCACTACCGCCGCACCCACCACGGGTGGGGAATGCTCAAGCCTGACTTCTGGCTGGGAGACCACCGATGGCAGTCCGAAAGCCGGCACGCAAATATCCGTCACGGGCGTAACGGTTCAACCTTCCATATGCTGGCAGCCTCGAGTCGGTCGTCGTTATCTTCTGGCACAAAAAAGTCCACTGCAATCTGATCGCCGGTTTGCAGTGTGGATAAGTCAAAGAGGTCGGGATCCACGTAGACGTCCGCGCTTAGGCCGCTGTCGTCACGCAGCTGCAAGATATTGTCGCGAGCCCGCACGGCATTCACCGTAAAAACGCCGGGTGTAGGCGCTCCTGCCAACCCGCTTGTCACTCTCGGATGAAAACGACCGGGCGCAAGCGGAAGATCGGGACGACCTGGGGGCAATGGGCGGCGTATCGGATGTGCGGGACGCTGCGCGATAGTTGCGGCCGGCGCTGCTAACGCCATTACTACCAGCGTCTTTATCGTCTCAATCAGAACCGTCCGCCGCTTCATCGAATGATCCTCTGTCAGACTTTGCGAGGAATCGCGCTGTCGCCGTAATGCTCTACAGCAACAGCGCGACGATCGTGCGCGCACACGCCACCGTGGTCCTCACAAATCTTGACACGGCAATAAAGACCGCGTTCGAGGCGCCGGATTTCTGATGTTAGTTGACCGAGTGGACGACAAGTCGGTCGCCATGGACATGTACCGTTATAGTCTCTGGCATTGCCTTGGCTGAGGAGGAGAGGTATGGGCAAGACAGCTCGTTTGCTGCTCTGCGTGTTCGCAATTTCGACTGCGGCGTCGGTTGCTGCTCAAGAAAAAGGAGCGCCGCAGCTCACGTCCGCCGAGTGGCGCACGAAGATACAGGCAGACAAAAAGGGAATCGTGGAACGCGCGATGAAACTTACGGCCGAAGAGGGCAAGAAGTTTTGGCCGCTGTACGACTCGTTCCAGCGCGATCTTGAGAAACCTAATCGCGAGTACGCCAAGGCGGTGCTCGACTACGTGGCCGCTAGCGACTCGTTGACCGACGCCAATGCCAAGCGGCTTGCCGAGCAGGTACTTGCTGCATCGATCGAGGAATCACGCCTACGGGAAAAGCACTTCAAGAAGCTACAAGGCGTGCTGCCCGGCAAGAAGGCGGCGCGTTACGTGCAAATCGAAAACAAGATTCAGGCCGTGCTTAGATACGAAATGGCTGCTGCAATACCGCTGGCGCAATAGCCGTGATCGTGAAACGCGCGCCGGGCGTTGCGCTTCATCCGACGTGAACGCAGGCCGGCTGCCTGGCTTGCGAATCGTTAGCTCCATCCTGAGGATTCAGTGCGTCCGCCGTCGGTTGTTGTTGCCGTTCATCGCCGTGTTCGCCGCCGGCTGTGCGACTGTCGAGCCGCATCTGGCGCCCACGCCAGCGATTTTCAAAGACTCTCGGCTCGCGTTCGCGCGTTCACTTCCCGAGTCGCTGCAAACGACTCGGTTGCCGGTTTTCTTCGCCACTACGCGCGCGGCGACGAATGGCCCGGAGCATTTCGGAAATGACGCAGCCGAAGGAGTGACGCTCGGTGTGGCCCGCGTTCGTCTGGGCGAACCTGGTTGGACGTGGGATCAACTTGTCGCGTCAGACCAGACAAACACCATAGACAAGCCGCGTAACGGCGCGGTGGAAGCTATCGAGGTCATCGGTCGCGCGGGCAGCGATGTTTCAATGAACGAAGCGGATCGCGCCTTCGTGGCGGCGATCGATGCGCAGCTCGCGCGTGTCCGAAATCCGGAGCTGGTGATTTACGTGCACGGCTACCGCGTCACGTTCGATGAGGTAGCGGTGCAGATGGGTTCGTTCGCGCATTACCTGGGGCAGGGCGCGACGGTGACGTTTCAGTGGCCGACCGGCACGATGTTCTGGAACTACGTCACCGATTGCCCGCGCGCGCGGCGTTACATCCCCGACATCGAGCGCCTGCTGATACTGCTCGCTCGCACAAAGGCTCAGCACATCAACGTAATGGCTTACAGCTGCGGCTCGCCGTTGCTGGCCGAGGCCTTCGCGCGGCTGCGAGCGCATCACCCGGAACTCGATCGCGAGGCACTGCAGCGCCGCTACCGCTTTGGCAATGTGATGTTTGTAGCGTCGGATGTCGACTTGAAAACATTTGCGCGCGATCACGTGCAGCCCGCGCTCGACCTCTCACGCCAGGTGATCGTCTACTTCTCGCGCATCGACCGTGCGCTCGGATTCTCTTCGTGGATTGCCGGAGCCTCTCGACTCGGTCAACCCGATTTATCAGACCTGACGGAAGAAGAGATCCGGCGCTTTGCCGCGGAGCCACGCTTTCAGGCGATCGACGTTTCCGACGTGCGCGGCGCGCACGAGATGGGAGGCATGAAGGGGCACGGCTACTGGTACGCAAACGAACTGATCTCGACTGACGTGGCGTTGTCGCTGCGCTATCCGATCGCACCTGCTGATCGCTGCCTCGTGAACCAGCCGGGCACGCGCGTGTGGTACATCCCGCCGAACTATGTCGATTGCCTTGCGGAGCGCCTGCTAAAGCGCTTTCCCGAGCTGCGGCATTGAGGATCTGCACGGCGTCACACGCTTTCGCGGCACGGCGCTAGGCGACCTGTACAAGTACGCCGCCTACGACGCGATGATTCAGCGGCGCCGGTTGACCGCGGTTCAGAAGAAGTAGACGGCCAACGAGCTAGAATCAATCACAATCTGGTTAACTGCCGCTGCTAAGTTTTTCGGTGAGGGGGTAACAATGCAGAAACTTGCTATTACGGTGGTCACGTTTATGGCGATCTCGCTGTCCGGATGCAGTAGTACTGAGGAGTTTGAAAGTCTGCGTGCGCGCATTTTGCGCCGGCCGAACTAAGCTCGATTAACCGCTCGATGGCTCAGCGCAAATCCAATTATGGCGGTGCGTTTTCGGCTCGAAACCTCGAGGAGGTTGACCGCGAGGTTGCGCGGCTCGCCGTTATCTGCAAGGTACGCATCCTGGACCCGGGCGTCATTGAGCGCGTGTTGCGAAACGACGCGTCGGTTTGCGGCACCAAGAGTCCGGCAGCCTTTGAGAAGCTGCGCAGCGTATTGATGATGCATTACGAACTGCGGGAGCAGGCGGTGGACGCGATGGGCGAAGCGCTCACTCAGCGCGTCGTGGCCGAACTCGTCGAAAGGCTTCGCAAGCGAATCGGTCCTCAGTTGGGAGGGCCAGGCGCCAAGTGACCGCGGTTGTACCGCGCGACCGGGAAGCATCGGTGACTGTAGCGGCCTTAGCTCGCGCCGCTCGCGTTTTCAAAACCAACACGACCGCCAAGCGGCATCTGCGTGCTATCGACGTGGACCAAGTGTCGGCGTAACACCTGAATGCATGTCGAGAAATGCGAAGACCTCCGTCCGACCGTGCGCGCACCATTAGTACGCTCGAGCGAAGAATGAGCACAGGCACCGCCGCAAGCGGCGAACGTGTGCCTCTCCCGCACGCACTGCCTATGCTCGACTGATTCCCGCGAAGGTCGCGTCGTGCGTCCCTTGAGGCCGGCACACGACAGGTTTTGTTCGGTGTCGGCCTCAGGATTTTTGACTACGAGGCATTGCGATGGACATCGGCCGTCAACTGGCACACAGCCAAGACATCTCGAACAAGGTCTCGCTCGTGTTCAACAAGCGCGCGAAGACGGCGCAAGAGAATTTCGTTCAGCAGTTAAAGGCCGCATACGAGTCCAATGAGCTGAGGACTGTTCCCAAGAACGCCGCGAACTTTTGGCGCGACTGGTATGACTATGCCGTCGACACCTCGCAACGATCGATTCTGTTCTGGGACACACTGCGCCAGCGCGGTAACGAATTCGTCGAGCGCACGGCGGCCGGCTCTCCACCCGTGCTTCACTTTGAGTATGAAACGGTCGTCGACGGCCGCAAACTCGTTCGGCCGGTTAACTATGCGCTGGTGCGCATCGTTCCGCCGCAAGGCGTAACCGTTGACCCGAAGCGACGGCCGTACGTGATCATCGATCCGCGCGCCGGCCATGGTCCCGGTATCGGCGGCTTCAAGGATGACTCGCAGGTGGGCGTGGCGCTACGCGCAAAGCATCCTGTTTATTTCGTCATCTTCTTCCGCGACCCCGAACCTGGACAGACGATGCTCGACGTGTGCGAAGCGGAAAAGTTATTTGTCCGCAAAGTACGCGAGCTGCATCCGGACAGTCCCAAGCCGGCGATTATCGGCAACTGTCAGGGCGGTTGGGCTGCGATGATGCTGGCGGCCGCCGATCCCGACGACACCGGTCCGATCGTGATCAACGGCGCTCCAATGTCGTATTGGGGTGGCGCATGGCAGGAAGGCGGCGGCGACAATCCGATGCGTTACGCCGGCGGGATGCTCGGCGGAACCTGGCTTGCGTCGCTGACTTCGGACCTCGGCAACGGCGTGTTCGATGGCGCGTACCTGGTCGAGAACTTCGAGAACCTCAACCCAGCGAATACGTTCTGGGACAAGTACTACCACGTGTACGCCAACATCGACAGCGAGCCGCCGCGCTTCCTCGAGTTCGAGCGTTGGTGGGGCGGTTTCTATCTGATGAACAAGGAAGAGATCGAGTGGATCACGCGCAATCTGTTCGTCGGCAACAAGCTATGGAAGGGCGAGACCAAGACCAAGCGTGGCAAGGCGTTCGACCTGCGCGAGATTCGCGCACCGATCATCCTGTTCGCGTCGATGGGCGACAACATCACTCCGCCGCAGCAGGCGTTTAACTGGGTGGCCGACGTGTACGGATCGACCGATGAGATCAAAGCGCGTGGCCAGGTGATCGTGGGGTTGATGCACGAGAGCGTCGGGCACCTCGGCATCTTCGTGTCCGGCAAGGTTGCCAAGAAGGAACACGCGCAAATCGTCGAGGTGCTGCAGTCGATCGAAGCACTGCCGCCGGGTCTGTATGGCATGAAGATTCGCGAGCTCAAGGGCAGCAACGGCGAGCTCGAGTACCAGGTAGAGTTCAGCGAGCACCGGCTCGAGGACATCGTCGCACGGCTGAATCGTTTCGAACGCGCCGACGAGAAACCGTTCGAGGCGGTGGCGGCGATATCGGATTTCAACCAGCGTGCGTATGAGCTGTTTGCGCAGCCACTGGTTCAGGCCACTGCGAATGAGTACACGGCGAAGCTGCGCCGCCAGTTCCATCCGCTGCGCGTTCAGCGCTGGGCGCTGTCGGACTTCAATCCGTGGACGGCGTGGTTAGGTCCCGCTGCGCAGACCGTCAAGGCACAGCGCCGAAGCGTCGACCGCGACAACGCAGTACTGAAAGTCGAAAAGACCATTTCGGCAGCGCTGAGCGCGTCGCTCGAGTATTACCGCGCGGTGCGCGATGCCGTGAGCGAGGCAGCGTTCTTCCAAACCTACGGCAACGTGTTCTCGCTCTACGTCGCGGATAAACGCGCCGCCGAAGGAGCCGCGATCGACCCTATCGCCGACGCGCGCGAGCTTCCGTTCGTGCAGGAAGCGCTCGCATCGATCGCGCAAGGTGGATATCCCGAAGCGCTCGCACGTGTCGCGTGTCTGCTGGCGCGCAAGGGTGAGCCGCTGTTGTTATCGAAACTGCAGATGAAAAAAGAACTGATGACCGAGTACCGCGACTTGTTGCCCGCGATGCCGCCGGATCAATGGCGTCGCATTCGCGGCGAACAGGAGATCATCGTTCGTTACGAGCCGGAGCGGGCGCTGGCGACGTTGCCGCAGCTGTTGGCCGACCCGGCCGATCGCGAGAAACTGGTGACGTTGGCGCAACGGCTGATGGCCGACGAGCGGATGCAGCGAGCGAAGCCGTCGATCGAGCAGCTCGCGATGGTCGACCACATTGGCGAAGCGCTGCACGTTCGTGCCGTCAAAAAGGTCCGTGCGCGCAAGGCTGGCCGCAAGGTTGCACGCCCACGCTCACGCGCACGGAAGTAGGTCGATGGAGCACGCGCACGAGAAGTATCAGCGGCTGCTTGACTTCTGCAAAGCGCTGCCGGCGACGCCCACTGCGGTGGCGCATCCGTGCGATGAAAGCTCGCTGCGCGGCGCCGTCGATGCCGCGCGGCTGCGATTGATTGTGCCGATCCTGGTTGGGCCGCGCGCGCGGATCGAGGCGGTTGCAAAACAGCACAACATCGATCTCGGGGGCCTCGCGATCGTCGATGCAGCGTACAGCGAAGACTCGGCTGCGAAAGCGGTTGAACTCGTGCGCGAGGGCAAAGCCGAGGCACTGATGAAAGGGAGCCTACACACCGATGAACTGATGAGCGCGGTGGTTCGGCGCGAAACCGGCTTGCGTACCTCGCGCCGGATCAGCCATTGTTTTGTGATGGACGTGCCGTCGTACTCGGAGACGCTGATCGTCACCGATGCTGCGGTCAACATCGCGCCAACGATGGAAGACAAGGTCCACATCATTCAGAACGCGATCGACCTCGCGCATGCGCTGCGCTTTGCCGAGGTACGCGTGGCAATCCTGTCGGCGATGGAAACGGTTAATCCGAACGTCCCGTCGACGATTGAGGCGGCTGCGCTCTGCAAGATGGCCGACCGCGGCCAGATCACCGGCGCGATTGTCGACGGCCCGCTGGCGCTTGATAACGCGATTAACCTCGAGTCGGTAAGGATCAAGAAGATCGACTCGCCGGTCGCGGGCCGTGCGAACGTGCTGGTGGTACCGGACCTTGAGGCCGGCAACATGCTGGCGAAGAGTCTGTCGTTTCTCGCCGGTGCCGACGCCGCCGGCATCGTGCTCGGCGCGCGCGTGCCGATCATCCTGACCAGCCGCGCCGATTCGGTGATGACAAGACTCGCGTCATGCGGTGTGGCCGTGCTGGTCGCCAATGCGCGGCGCGCCGCGGCCGAAAAGGCGGTCGTCTGATGGCCGATTCGATTGTCGTATTGAACGCGGGCTCGTCGAGTTTCAAGTTCTCGCTGTTCACGCAAACGGCAGATGGCGTGTCCGTCGTGCGCGGACAAGCCGAAGCCCTGTACACATCGCCGCGCTTCATCGCAAAGGATGCGGCCGGTGCGGTCCTCGACGAAAAGTCCTGGGGTGATGGGATCGCGCTCGGCCACGCCGGCGCGCTTGATCACATGGTTGCCTTCCTGCGCGAGCGCCTGATCGAGCATCGATTGATCGGCGTTGGCCATCGGGTGGTGCACGGCGGGCTCGCCTATACGAAACCCGTGCGCATCGACGCGCAGGTTGTCGCAACGCTGCAGAAGTACGTACCGCTTGCCCCACTGCATCAACCGCACAACCTGGTACCGATCGGTGCACTGCTCGAGCGGCTGCCGCAGGTTCCGCAGGTGGCCTGCTTCGATACCGCGTTTCACCGCAGCCAACCGCCGGTCGCACAGGCGTTTGCGCTGCCGAAGCGGATTACCGAACGCGGAGTGATCCGCTACGGCTTTCACGGCCTGTCGTATGAATACATCGCGTCGGTGCTGCCCCAGATTGACGCCCGTGCCGCTGCGGGCAAAGCCGTCGTGCTACATCTGGGCAACGGCTCCAGCATGTGTGCGCTTGCCGGCGGCCGCAGCGTGGCAAGCACGATGGGGTTCACCGCGGCCGACGGTCTGCCGATGGGAACTCGCTGCGGCAACCTCGATCCCGGCGTCGTGCTCTACCTGATCGACGAACTCGGCATGGATACGCGCGCGATTGAAAAGCTGATTTATCAGGAATCGGGATTACTCGGCGTTTCGGGAATCTCGAGTGACATGCGCACGCTGCTCGCGAGCCAGGAGGCCGGAGCCAAGGCGGCGATCGATCTGTTCGTCTATCGCATTGGACGCGAGCTGGGTTCGCTCGCAGCCGCGCTTGGCGGGTTGGACGCCATCGTGTTCACCGCCGGAATCGGTGAAAACAGCAGCGCATTACGCGAGCGCGTCTGCAAGGATGCCGCGTGGCTCGGCGTCGACATCGATTCCGCGGCAAACGCCGCGGCGCGCGGTACGACGCGGATCAGCACGGCAGCCAGTCGTGTTTCCGCATGGGTGATTCCGACCAACGAAGAGCTGATGATCGCGCGCCATACGCGGCGCGCATTGATTGAGGAACCGAGCGGGGTTGCGGCATGAGTACGCTTCATTGAAGGAGGCGGTCGCTCGCATACCGAACGGCGCGAGCTTAATGATCGGCGGTTTCATGGGCGTCGGGACGCCCGAGCGCCTGGTTGACGAGCTGCTGCAGCAAGGCAAGCGGGAATTAACCGTGATTGGCAATGCACGTGCCACAGATACAAATCTAGGGAATTGACCATGACCACACACACTCCAGTGCTAAAGGGCGCCAAGGCACTCGTCATCGGCATCGCTAACGAAAGTTCTATTGCCTATGGCTGCGCAAAGGCGTTCCGCGAACTTGGGGCCGAGCTGGCGATCACGTATCTGAACGAAAAGGCGCGCCGATTCGTGGAGCCGTTAGCGCGCGAGCTCGAGGCGCCCATCTTCATGCCGCTCGACGTCGCGGTTTCGGGCGAGCTGGAAGCGGTATTCGAAGAGATCACGAAGCGCTGGGGTGGACTTGACATGCTGGTGCACTCGATCGCGTTCGCGCCCAAGGAAGACCTGCAGGGCGAATTGCTCAACTGCTCGGCCGCCGGTTTTTCGACCGCGATGGACGTGTCCTGCCACTCGTTCGTGCGGATGGCGCGGCTCGCTGCGCCGCTGATGAAGGACGGTGGCACGATGTTCGCAATGAGTTATCACGGCGCCAACAAAGTGGTGCCGACCTACAGCGTGATGGGGCCGGTGAAGGCCGCGCTTGAGGCGTGTTGCCGCTACCTCGCCTTTGAGCTCGGCGACAAGGGCATCCGCGTGCACGCGATTTCGCCGGGTCCTCTGAAGACGCGCGCAGCGTCAGGACTGAAAGACTTCGATCTGTTGCTGAACGAGGCCGCACAGCGGGCGCCGATCGGCGAGCTGGTCGACGTGATGGATGTCGGCTATACCTGCGCATACTTGGCAACTCCGTACGCGCGGCGGCTGTCGGGCTCGACCGTCTATGTCGACGGCGGCGTCAACATCATGGCGTAGTGCGGCGGAATCCTGTGGGATGACTACGGCGTACGATGTGTAAAAGACCGCAGATTTTCGTTCAGCTTCAGCGTGAATCGAGCGCGCTAGGCTCAGTCGCTACGAGCACGTGCGCATCATCGATACTCACTTCAAAACGGTCGATAGCCAGCTCAGGCAATTCGGTCAATCGGCCGCTGATAATGTCGTAACGCCAAGTGCATTGGCGGCAGCTGACATGAGTGCCGATCACCACTCCCAATGCGAGTGACGCTCCGCAGCGAACGCAAAAGTCGCTGATGGCGAAAATCCGACCGGCCACGTTGAACAGCGCGACCGCAGCCCCGTTGATAGTGATTACTGTCGCTTCGCCATTGTCAGGTTGATCTGGCGGCCTCACCTCGACGAAACTGGACTGCGTCATTAGCATCGGGATGGCGCTATTCCGTTTGAAATTGCTCCAAGTCGTAGGACTACCAGCAGGAATTCCCGCCAAAACTAGCGGTTTCTACCTAGCTTGTCCTCTCGCTTCTCGACAACTGGGCACCCCCAACTGAGTCGACGCGGCAGCGGTCTCAGCGGCCCATGCGCCGTTCGTACGCCTGCGAGAAGCGATTGGGTAGACCCGGATCGTTCTGCGTCGGCCCTTTAGTTTCGAACTGAACGCGCACGCCCCCATCCGCCTGGCGTACGACCATCGTATTCACATCGATTCCGTCCTTAGTGCCACGAATAACTCCGGTCGAAGGCTCGGCCGAGCTGATCTGGACCCCGGCATCCTGAACAGCGCCAAGCGCAGCGTTCCAAGCGCGATCGAACTTGGAAGGCGAAGCGGTCGGAACCGGCTCGTATACGACACAGCCTGACAGTCCGGCCACACTGAGAATCATGATGATGCATAACCTTCGTAGCATGCGGTCCCTCCCTCCCAGTTGTGCGGTGCGTTCAGCGCGAATCGAGCGCAATAGCTTTCTTCGCTGCAAGGCGCATGCGTGGTATTCGAAACTAGCGGTTTTCGGCTGCGCTTGTCTTCTCGCTTCTCGACAAGTTGGCGTCCAGCTGAGTCAACCTCGGCTTGTGATGCCATATATATCGAGGATGGCACAATAGCGGCGAGCGACGCGTCATAAACGGCTGCGTGGGAATAAGAAATGGATGACTCCAAGCTTCGAGAGATGTCTGCTCTCGGTTCGCTGCAATGCCAGGGATGGGAACAGCGCGTGGGTGCTTTTGCAAGGCTGCCCGCGCTGATTCGCCAGCTGGGAACCGAGCCGGTGACCATGTTGGCCCGAGCTGGCATCACTTGCGAAGCCATTGCCGACCCCGAAAACCGAGTTCCGTATCAGGCGCTGGTGACGCTGTTGGATGAAGCGGCGCATGAGACCGCGTGTCCACACATCGGTCTGCTGTTGGGACGAACGTGGCATCTCGCTGACCTTGGTGTGGTCGGCGAAGCTGTCCGTCACTCGCCTTCGGTCATTCGCGCCCTGCAAACGTTAATCACCCAGCATCGCGCAAACAGCGACGGCGGTCTGCTGTTCCTAATCGAGCGCGGACCTTCAGTGGACTTGGGGTATGCGATCTGCCACCCCGCAGTCGTCGGTGCGAACCCACTTTACGATGCGGCATTGGCGGCGCTCATGAGCTTCATGCGCGAGCTGTGCGGCCGCGGATGGGTTCCGTCGGAAGTTTTTCTACCGTATGCGAAACCCGACAATGTCGCTCACCACCGCACCTTCTTCAAGGTGTTGCCGCATTTCAGCGCAGGATTTTGCGCGCTGCGGTTCCCGGTTCAGCAGCTGTCCATGCCTGTCGTTGGCGTGGACCTGAGACGGGGGCGAGCGGCAATGCAATGTCTACTCACACCGAAGAATTCGGAGCTGTTGCCGGACGTGTACCGCATGGTGCGAAGACTCCTGATTGATCATCGGCATGCTGGCGACGAAATTGCTGAAGCGCTGTCGATGCACCGGCGCACGTTGAATCGACGATTGCAGGCACAAGGTACTTCGTTTCAGCACGTGCTCGACGATGTGCGATTCCAAGTGGCGCGCGAGCTGCTTGCGTCCGACATCACTCTCGATGACATTGCGGCCACGCTCGGTTATTCGACCGTGACTCCATTCATGCGTACGTTCCGACGCTGGTCCGGAACGACGCCCGGCCGATGGCGCGGACAGGTTCGTGAGGAATCGAGCATTCCGTTTCAACCGTTCGTGCGCCCGTCCCCTGCCTCGAGCAATCGAACTTCTCTGGCCGCGTTAGGGTCAACTCATCAGATCCACTAGAGTGGCTTAGGATCGCGACGGGCCGCGTCTCGAGCGGCCTGTCGCGCTGTCAATCGGAATGTCGTCAACTTCCCATGCTTAAATGGCGCACGCCCAGAGGGCCGCAACTGCGCTACTGCGCCAAATTGGCGCTCGCGGCAGTAGCGGCATACGCGCTCACGCTGGGCGCGCGCAACGAGTACGCCTTGTACAGCGTGCTGGGCGCCGCGCTGGTGATGGGTGGAAGCGTCGGCGAAGACCTGAGCGCGTCGCTCAACCGCGTCCGCGGGACCCTGGCTGGTGCAGTAGTGGGAACCGCGCTCGCGCACCCGCTGGGCATGTCGGTCTGGTCGCTCGGCATCGCCGTCGCAATGCTCGCGTGGCTATCCATCGGGCTGGGCTGGGGTAAGCCAGCGTTGCGGGCCGGGATCGCGATGGCGGTGGTTGGCCTGTTTACGCATACCTCCGACGCTGCGCAATACGGTATCTGGCGAGTGCTGAACACGATCATCGGCGTTTCTATCGGCGTCGCAGTGAGCCGTCTGGTGTGGCCGGTTCGTGGACGCGATGAGGTAGCAGGCGCGATGGAACGAGCGTTGGCCGCAACGATGGCAGCGCTCGATGGTCTGGCGCGCGGCGCGTCGTCCGACGCACTGCGTCCGCTGCAATTAGAGGTGCTGGATACGCTGGCCGAACTGAAAACGGCGCGAACCAACGCTCGAACGGCGCAGCGGCTCGACCGAAACACGGACCTGCTGAACGCGCGGACGGTACTTGCCGTGCGCGCTGCGATCGACACCTTGGGAGCGAGCCTCAAGCTCGACGAGCTGGTTCAGGCCGGGGCGCGGACCGAATGTGTGCAGGCGGCACGGGATGCGATCGAGCCGCTGGCCGCACATGCCAAAGTCGTCACAAGCGGCGAACAATCCGTGGACGAGTTTGCCGCCCGCCATGACGCCGCAATGCGTGAGGCAACGCACCCGGATGTCGACGCCGGTACCCGCACATTGCTGGCTGGCCTGCTCAGCGAGTTGCAGCAGATTCGTGTCGTGCTACTGGCAATGCGTGATGGTGATGGCCACGCAGTCACACGTTGAATCACGGTCGAGTTGATGTCGCCATCGGCAACGCATGACAACCACATCGTTTCTGCTGCCGATCGAGTTCGATCTCGCTGCCACGTTTCTGATGGCGATGACAGGGGTGTGGGCCGCGAGCCGGCGCGGCTACGACGTGATTGGCGCTTTCACGCTTGCCTTCGTCAGTGGTGTCGGCGGCGGGCTGCTTCGCGACAGCGTCTTTCTGTCGCAGCCGCCGGCGGTGATGCAAAACCCACTTTATCTGTTCGCGGTGCTTGGCGCGGTCGTAATCGGCGTGCTGCTTTATCGGGTCGCGCTGCGCTTCGAGCGTCTGATGGCCTATGTGGACGCAATCGCGCTGGCGGTCTATGCGGTTGTTGGGGCCGATAAGGCGTTGGCCGCGGGCTATGCGCCGATCGGAGCCGTCGTCATTGGAATGACCAATGCGGTCGGCGGCGGACTGCTGCGCGATATCCTCGTTCGGGAAGAGCCGCTGTTATTCAAGCCAGGCCAGTTCTATGTGCTCGCGGCCCTCGGGGGCTGCGTGCTGTTTGTCGTACTGCTGCGCCACTATGGCTTGCCGGTGCAGCAAGCCGCCTTCGCCTCCATCGGCACCACGCTGATGCTGCGGCTTCTCGCCATCCGCTTCAATTGGCAAACTTTCGCCATCACCGAGTGGCAGCGACACTTGTGGATTCCCGGCCGCCAGAAGCCTCGCCCGCCGAATCCACCACAGCAGGGTGAGTAAGCGGCTCTGCTTCGCGTAACTACAACACGTTGTCAGATGCGTTGTGAACTTGTTTGACGGTTTACAAGGCGTCGTTCATGCTGGCGCGAGCGGCCTATAGACACCGATGACTCTTGACCCTCTCATTTCATTGCTGGTCGCGGTTGTCGTGCTGCTGATCGGCACTGCGGTCAATCGCAGGGTCGGATTGCTCTCCAGGTACAACATTCCGGACCCGATTACCGGCGGGCTGCTGTTTGCGGCGGTCGCCTCGGTGGCCTGGGCCATGACGGATTTCCGGGTCGCGTTCGATCAGACACTCAAACCGGTGCTGCTGCTGATGTTCTTCGCCGGTGTAGGCATGTGTGCCGACCTGAGCAAGCTCAAGCAGGGCGGCAAGGCGCTTGTGATCTTTTTGCTGGTGCTGCTTCCGTTCATCATCCTGCAGAACGCGGTGGGCATCTCGGTCGCGAAGCTGTTGGACCTGCACCCGATCTTCGGACTCGTAGGAGGCTCCATCACGCTGGTCGGCGGACACGGAACCGGCGCCGCGTATGCCGAGCGCTTTGCCGAAGTCAACAACCTGCAGACGGTGATGGAGCTGTCGATGACGGTCGCCACCCTCGGTCTGATTATCGGCGGCATCATTGCGGGGCCGGTCGCGGAGTACCTGATCAAGCGCTCCAACCTGCGCTCGCAGGCGGTCGCGGGAGCAACGGCCGATAGAGCCGAAGAGGCCGTTCCGATCAGCACGGTCGGCACGATCGGGGCGCTGGCAGGAATTTTGGCTGCGGTGGTTGCGGGGCGGTGGCTGGCAGCAAAGTTCTCCGGCGGCACGATCACGATACCGGCGTTTCTGTGGTGCATGCTGCTCGGCGTGGCGATCCGCAACCTGGTGCCGTTCACCGGCGTGCGCATGGAC
>Ga0137428_1000449_pt1 | contig 17824 bp, 23 predicted proteins | sample EasRivERMZT718_2_FD_102305 | JGI IMG/M metagenome (GOLD analysis project Ga0137428, IMG submission 102305) | Soil microbial communities from meander-bound floodplain in the East River, Colorado, USA - East River MetaG ERMZT718_2 | ecosystem: Environmental > Terrestrial > Soil > Floodplain ...
AAGTTGCTATTACACATGGAATGGCCACAAGAGGAAAGATTGCTCCTGAATATAATTCTTGGAGTCAGATGAAAACAAGATGCTTAAATCCTAATGATAAAAAATATTCAATTTATGGTGGAAGAGGAATAAAAGTTTTTCTTGAATGGATAAATTCCTTTGAGAGGTTCTTTGCATATATGGGGAAAAAACCTACTCCAATACATTCTATAGATCGTATAGATGTTGATGGTAATTATGAACCTGGGAATGTGAGATGGGCTTCTCCTAAAGAACAAGCGAATAATCGAAGAAAAGTTCCAGTTATAGCAAGTTACAATGGCTTATAGAGAAATTTAGGAATAACTTATGGACACTGAAAAATGCCAATGCAATCTGTGCGATATGATCGAACATACGACTTGGGTAAACGTCAAAGACAGGCTTCCTAATGAAGAAGAAGAATGTCTTGTTTGCTCTGAAGATAATTTATATGCTCTAGCAGCATATTTGAATAAAAAATGGTCTCCTTTTTGTGGACATGAATTTGATAAGATGAAGTTTAAGGTGATGGCATGGATGCCTCTCCCTAATGCCCCCAGGAGGAAAAATAAAGAGTTATGATATTTGGTATAATAAGTTTATGTCTTATCATATCCACAGTAGCATACCTATATTTCACAGACGAAAAGGACTAATATGGAATGGTTACAAGTTTTAAGTTTATTTTTAGCTAATGCTGGATTAATCCTATGGTTTAGGTCAGAATCTAGAAGCGATTGGAAGCATATGGATGCTAAAATTGATGCAATTCAAATGGAAATAAAAGACTTCCATGGAAGATTGTGCGCTATTGAAGAAAGAAAGAAGAAAAAAACAATTGAATAATTTATAAACATATAAAAATTCTCGAGCAAATTCTATAGAAAACAAACAATTTTATACAAACAGGAGAATAAAATGATTTATATTATAACAATACCATTAGCTCTAATATTTTCATTTCTTTTCATGTGCTTACTTTCGTGGACAGATTAAATAAGGAGAATTCACTTTATGCTTCCAAATAAACTTGATGATGGAAGAAGAGTTTTAAGGCAAAGAACTTTTCTAAAGACACTAGGTAGAGGAAAAGCATCAGGAAAATCACTAAAAGGTTTAAAACAGGAGATTAAAATGATTATATTTCATGCAATTTTTGGTTTGATAGTAGCTAATTGGATTTGGGAAACTTATATAGCACATCCTGATGGCGATGATTATACAGATGGATTGTATTAGCTATTTCTTTGAATAGTTTTCAAACTTTTCTGCTTCTTTGTCAAACTTTTGTAAAGCTTTATTCATTGCAGCAGAATTCCCTAATGATGCTTGTCTAACTACCTCTAGATAGTGATTTCTTAAAACTGGGCTTCTAATCATTCGATTCATCACCTGAATAGTTTTTGCCGCGGCTGCAACTGGAATCGCTGCACCTGCAATAGCTGGGAGTTTAATTAAACCTGATGCCGCTCCTACATGAAATAAAGATTTAGCCATATTAGATTGCAAAGGCCGTGCATGTTGTTGAACAAATTCAGAAATTTGATTACTTCTTTGTGTGACGGCAAATGCTTGATTAGCTCTTTGATAAGTATTCCACCATTGAGGATTTGCTCTTGTTCCGTAATTTTCCATACTTGCAAGTAATGCTCTATCTACTTCATCAAGATAATGTCTTGCTGCTGCTCTATCGGGAACAGGATTTAATTGAAATCCTCCTAATTGTCTTCTAGCACGATTAAGATCTACTCGCAATTGCATAGCCGATTGACCGTCAATCATTCCGTTCTGAATTTGATTCTCAATTCGTTCTATCATTTGAATTGCTGGTGCTTTTGTCGCATCAGTTCCAGTTCTATACCAAGGCTGATTTTTTAATCTTTGCAAACCCCCCATTGTATCACGAGCATTGAGAAAAAGTCCTTGGGGTATCATATCGCGTGCTTGATTCATAGCATTTCTAGCAACAGCGGGAGCATTTCCTAAATGAGCTAATGAAGACAGAGCCATAAAACCAAGTTTACCTATATCTTGACCAGTTTCACCAACACCAGAACCTTTTAAAACTTGTTTTGTTGCTTGACCACCAAGTGGTATCAATATTTTAGAAAAAAAGCCTAGACCAGGTGTAGAAAACATAGATCCAATATCGGAAACAACTTCTTGACTTGCACCAGAAAATTCTCCTTTTGGTTCAAGATATTTTCCAGTAAGTTCTTTTGTTTTTTCTCTAAGTTGATGAGCACTCGGAAATCCTTGAGGTTCTTCACCAGGAGGATATAATTCACCTTCCTCAGTTATATGAAGTTCAGGAGTAAGAAGATTTAAAAATCCCCCAACTCCTCCAAGAAATCCTTCTAATGCTCTAGCTCCATGTGCTGCGACTTCTCTAGTTCCAGTTTGAAAAGGTGTTTCTCTTTCATAAGCTTCTGTATCTGCAATGTCCTGTAAGATCTTATCTTCATCTTCAAAATTCTGTTGAAAAGAATCTGCTAGTTCTGGTTTTGCAATTCCGATAGGAGGAATTATATTTTCACTCTTATGCTGTTTAATTTGACCAAAAACAGGAGCCACCTGATCAATAGGTTGTTCATCGACTGTTTGAGATGCATATTTAAAAATAGACATTCTAACCTCTCTGATACGTACTTTCAGTAGGAATCTTAAAACCTAATTTTACGGCTTCAGCTTGAGCTTTCTTTTCATCATAATTGTTTTTTATCATTAAAATGCGTGCTGCTCGCACTGTAAGAGGAGTGCCAGTCACTACATGTTTACCAACAATTTCTCTAGTTAGCTGTTCATCAGATAAGTTTTGTTCACGTCTTTTACGGATATCATAGGCCATTTCATCTTGTCTTTGCTCTGCATATTTTTCCATCTTTTCATCGGCTCTTTCTTCCACATCATTTCTGACATATCCTAATTTTTCGCGATCTTCATTAGCTGCTTCACGAATATATCTAGCACGTTGAGATTCTAGATCATCAATAAATTCTTCCATATCAAGAACAGTTTGATTTGATTCAGCATCTCTTCCTAAAGCCGCTTGTGCACCTACTAATTGTTGTTCAATAAACATGTTGGGCCTAGCTCCTCCACCAATAGAGGATAAATTCTCAATGAAACGTTGTTTCGAAGCTGTTTTAAATCTAGCGGATTCTGGATTTCTCCATAATTCTACTCCTGTTTTTTCAGCTAAAAATGGCAAAATTCCTTCTGTATTACCACTTGCAATATCTCTTCTTTGTTGATTGATAAGACCTTTTCTAATAGGCGCTTTTTTTAGAATTTCATTAGCTGCTGCTACAGATGGTTCTGATGTTTTAGAATGAAATGTTCGATCTGCTTCAAATGATTTTCCTCTAGATTTTATTTCTTCCTGTCGTCTTTTCAATTCTTGCTTTGCAGGTTCTGAAATTTCTTTATCAGGAGCGCCAGAGGCAACAACTAACTGATCTTCACTCAGGTTTTTAAAAGGAGACTGTGTGGGCTGTGGAACACCTGGTTGCTGTGTTCCTTGTGGAACTTGTCCAGGAGCTTGTCCTGGCTGTCCTCCTAGGCCATATTGAGCTAAACGTTGACCTTTCTGGCCTTCTTTGTAAATAGCTGCTTGGGCTGCTGGATTAATTCCAGGGACTAATCCAGCTTCCTTTTCTCTTGTATCTTGTTGCTGCTTCTGCTGCTGTTCCTGAATCGTAGAATATCTATTCTGTAAAAATTGAATAGCTGCACTTTGTCGTTCAGGTGATACCTGAGATAGGATTTGCCCTATATTGTTCTGTAAGACTGAAGGATCGTTTGAAGCCATGGATTCCTTCAAAATGCGGTCTATCGCATGCTCATCCCTATTTTGCTGAAAAGTTTTAGAAAGATTGGTTCCTATCTCTCTTGCGACTTGAAATTCTATTGGTAATGACATTAATGTGTCCCCCATTGCCATTCTGGCCCACTAGTTTGAAATCCTCTTAATTGTCTTCTTTGCATAACTTCTGGATCTATAGGTCCTCTATATTGTTGTTGTGGAGGGGATTGTCTAAATAGATCGGAAAATGCGGGACTAGATAAATACCCTCCTGCTCCTGCTAAAGCACTTTGTCCCAATGAACGTGGATCTTGAGCCCCTGCACCCATGCCTAAAATGGAACCTATAGCGCTTTGTTGTCTTCCCTTAGCAGCTTCTTGGTATTGCATCATATGTTGATTTAAGAGGGAGTCTAAGTCTACACCAGCTCTAGTGAGCGTATCATCTAAACCAGTGCCACGCTGCTGGCCCGATGCGATATATTGTTGTTGGATGTTAGGAGCTGTTTCATTTCTAAATCGTGCCTGAGCTGGTTCTACGAAGGATTTCTTAAAAGCATCTTCATCAAAATTAAAGAGATCAGAATAAGGACCATCTCCTCCTAAAGATTTGATCAATTGATCGATTAGTTTCCGCTGAGTCCTCTGCATCCGGGTTTCTCCTTGGCCACCTGATTGGCCTGCAAAGATACCTCCTGCAAGTGCACCGCCTCCACTAATTAATGCTGGTAAGAATGACATAAAATCCTCATTTACTTTAATTTTTCATACTTTTATAATCGGGCTGCGCCCAGCGACTGAAGGTCGCGAACCAGGGCGCGAACCAAGCCCGATTATAACTCATTAGCCAAGCGTTGTCCAGGTGACATTTGTCGGACTGGTGTGGTTCGTTAACATTTCCACTTTGTTCGTACTCAAGTTTATATTTATAGAACCTTGCGCTAAAAATGTATCTGTTGCCTGTCCATCAGTTGTTCGTTGATACAAGTCGGGCTTCTGATTAACAGACCTGGCTAGGTCAGTGTAAAGCCTCTGAAGCTTAAGGACGAGATCTTCCACTGTCATTCCGTCAGTGCTTCCGAAATTGAATGTTTCAGGTAACTGCGCCATGTTTACCCACTCGTTAATCCGCCCGGCTCACAATGCAGCCGCATAGAAGTCAATCGCAATTGTACTGCTGGACTTTGTTGTTTCATAGTGAATGTTAAAAAATTAGCTTCCTGATCTACTCCCATTGTAATCCACTCAGCAGCCTGATTCTCAATCGATGGCTTAAGCAATATATCTCGTTTAAATGGAGTTTCTGCTTGGTCAGCAAAAACATCAACCAGTAAACTTCCTCCATTCGTATCAATGAGAAATTCCACATGAGAGACAAAACAACGTCTTCCTTGTGATCTATACGGATTGAAAGGAATGGTTTCAGCTGAAAAACTGATGATCTTGGATATACTTCCAGTATTTAGAGTATAAGCTGTCAGCAATGTACTATCCAGATTGATTTCTATAGAAGTGGATGTTGCTGAAATAACAACGTAAGGCTCTCCATCAAACTCATCTGTTGCCTCATCAAAATTGTTGATACCACTATTTCCTTCCGCATCTAACATCCCTTGAATATTAGAAATAGTCACTAAGTCACCAGCCAAAATTCCGGTTGCAGAGACTGTTAGAAGAGTTGTTGCACCCGGAGTGACTGCGGAAATATTTGCAAAATAATCATCATAATCTTGATTTATGTCATAGATGAATCCTAGATCATCTCCTGCAAGAGTCTTTTGAACGGCGACTCCTAATCCTATTCGATCCCAGATCTCTTCTGTCGTATCCCATTGTGCCCAAGATTCATTTCCACCTGTCTCATCAATATCATCCCAGGTTAAACCTAGACCTAAATCTGTTTGCCCTAGAACACTAAATCTTTGATCAAAGATTGCCCAAGTATCTTCCTCATAATTCTTCACTAAGACAAAATCTTGAGTGAGACTTGCTGTATCTGATTGCTTGTAAGTCCAGAGAAATTGATTGTTAACTCGATCAAAACCACCATAGGTGAGATTGAAGTTGACGGCATCCATTTCTTCACGAGTAAAGTTAGGAATCTTGTTGTCAATTCTTATGGTCTGGCGACCATCAGACCCAATAATCCCAGTTTTCCCTATAGATGTTACAATCTCATTCCAGGAAACAGCAGAGAACTTAGCATTAGTCCCCAATACTCCAGGAACTGCTCTACCAAAGTATGGATTGAAGGCATCTGTCGTTTTCTCAAGCGTGTAATTCATACGATCGAAATTAAGGACGATAACTTGGCCCAAGATGCTTATACCAGTAATAGTTTGATAAGTATCCGCCTGAAAGAGTCCAGAGCCTGCTACGTTGAATTTATCCCCATTCCCAGAGGCTGTGCGAATTCCTGAAAACAAAATGCCCTGAAAGAATTGAATCCCTCCAATTGTCGGAACAATAAAATTCAAGCGCTCATTAAACCAGAGGACATAAATTGCTGTTGTCAGTGCACCCCCGGGAGGAGCAGCGTAATTGGGATTATCGACTACTGATGTGAAATCTCTTACATCCGTTCCATTGTAAAAGAATATCGCTGATCCTGCTGCATTAGGAGTGATTCCCTCACCACAGAAGACAAAGCGTGCTCCATTAGTGGCTGTAGGATAAGAAGTTCCTGAAACATATAAGTCTTTGGCTGAGATATTGAATCCACCATAAGCTGCCATACTCCCAGCAAATGCAATCTGATCAAAGACACCAGTACCGGTATTAAACTTGTAAAGAAAGTTCTGATCGAAAGCTAAAAGTTCTTTAGTGGAATTTGGCAAAGTATGCTCGAATATGCCAAATATGCGTGTGTTCCCAGCTAGTCTAGGAGCGAAAAAACCCACTCCTTGACGAGATTGAAGAACCTGCTTATAGATGAATCCATTGGTAATATTCTGGAATGAATCACCTGGCTGTAGATAATTAACGCCAGCATCAGAAACACCAGTCTGAAAGCCTGTAATTTCGTATACATCCATCAGATCGCTCTATATGTTACTCGATAATTCCAGGTAGCTCCTGCAGCTGCTTCTTCCACTCTTAAACGAATATTTAAACCAGATGCATTGCTACCATTTCCAAATATCACATTAAATTTTGGAGAAGATGAAGAAATACTTTGTGCTTGTAATGCATAGGGCCATGCATCACAAACAGTTGCATTTGATTTAAAGAATCCAGATTGTCCTCGTGTCGATCCATCAGTGGTTTGAAAGACATAAATGTCTCCATACACACTAGCAGGAACTGCAACCATGGTTGTAAAACTTCCCGTGATTACATGAGTTCCTGTTAGAAATGAAGGAATGAACTGATAGATACCTGCTGCGTTTCTATGGAACCATTCAGAACGTGCATTCGTCGTCTTTGCATACAAAACACTATCCATACCAGTCCCCACAACGGGATCTGTTGGTAATGCACCTACTGTGAATGCAGGAGATTGAATAAATCGATGACGACCATCCTCATTAGCTCCTACATTCCAAAAGTGATCGCGTGTTGTAACTGCATTCGTCCCGACAACACTATTTCCCATCGTCGTTTCGATGTAAGTCATATTGGTCTGAATGACTGTCTTGTTAGCTTTAACAGAGACAGATCCCAACGGGCATACTGTATTCCATGGCATATTTTACCTAATTCTCAAGTTTAATAAGCTTTTTTCTGCCCTTTAACAATCTTTCCAGCCTTCTTCTGAGGCTTCACACGAGGTTTCTTGGAATATCCTTGCTCTTTTTGAGAAAGTTTCAATTCTAAACCTAACCCAGCAGTGCGCATTTCTTTACCCTGCTTTTTAATCTGCTTTTTATCATATTCTTCATCATCTTCAACGAAGTTCTTCCCTTTCACAGCCTTTCCTTTGGCTTTCATCATCTTAGGCATTTTTCTTCCCTTTCTTTTTTGGTTTTTTCTTTACTTTCTTAAGTAACTTTTTTCCTTTCGGAGTATGCTCTGCAAACTCTTTTGCTATCTCTGGCTTTTGAGAATATAAGTAAGCCCGCTGGCTTTGGCTACGAAACGGCATTTCTACTTTTCCATGTTGTGAGTTCGATATAAAAGATACATCATACCTGCAAGCAAAGCACCCATTATAATAAACGTAAATATCATACCTACATTCATCTAAAACCTCGGAAGTGCTCGAGCCATTTTCACCTGATTGTGTGCATGTGTCAATTGCAGTTTTCTTTCACTCTTAAATGATGCCTCAATCAATGATCTAGCTTGTGCTTCATATCTAAAATCTCGCGCATAATTCACAGCTGCACCATAAGCCAAATAACGAAGCCAATAATCAAACTGTAAAGGCTCATCGGCATCTGGATAATCCTCATTTTTCTTATACCCGAAAATCTTTATCATGTAACTATCATTTGGTATCGTTCTAAAAGTAAATTCATTCCCATAATACAACATCATCGTAGGATATCCTGGAATGAGTATTTCATCATTATTGATACCCCAGATGGAAAAGAAGTCACCGGGATTTTGCCAAATTGGAAGCTGATTCCATGACACAGAATTATTGATTGGATCAAGAAGTGAAATGTATGCCTCTTGAGATATATTCATGAACTCTGTATCCGCTCCTACCTCATTGAATGTATAAACACCAGTTGTGTTTGACTCATCAATGGTGAATGTAAGCGTTCCAAAACTTTCGAAAAGTTTTGTGTCGTTAGGCATCGAAAGACTGACGAAATCATTCAAATACCTAAGAAGAAGACTATCACTAGAGTCAGGATCATTCTCATTCCTCCTACCAATCGCCACTCTCATAATATCTAAAGTATCTTGAACGGTACGAGCCATATTATGCTTCCTGATAAACTGTTGTTAATGAAAATCGAGGTTGTTTACCTGTTTCACGAGTCTCTCTAGATCCATCTTTTAATGTGACCCAACCCCATACTGGATAACCTTTTTCACTAAGATAATGCACAATACATTCAGGAATATCGTAGATATGTCCAGGGATTAATTTTTCATCATAGTGAATCAAATGATTGCTCAAAAATACTGGAACAGGATTCATTGACTTATCATTGTTGCCAAATTTAATGCGCTGTTTTGGATGAAGTTCCACAGGACATTGCTTGATTGGATAACGACACATCCTCAATTTCTTATTGAGTTTACGCGCTTCTTCATTATACAAACGATAATCTCTAAGTGTCTCTAGAGGCATATTCTCAATCGGAAGCTTCTCTTCTTCAGCCACCTTAAGGCTGCTTTCCATTATATCGCCTTCTGTTCTATTCGCAACATTTTTATGTCTTCCCATTTATTTACTCCTAGTTAGGGAATTCCTGATCTTCACTTGGATAAAAAATATAAGTCTGCTGCACTAAATTGCAGCTTCCCCCTTCAACATAAGGAGGATAGTTTGTTGAGTCAATAGGTAAAAATGTAATCGGATCTTGCAAAGTAAATGTTGTATCACTCGTCACAATGATCCTGAACTTGTAATTATTGAGAGGATCAACGCCTCTATGTATAGGTATAGAGCTATTTAAGTCTGTTAAACGAACAAATGAATGAGTCGAAAAACCATGAGCTTCTTCTGTTGTCACTTCACATGGAAGAGCATTTGTAACATCTACAATATTCACTCTTTCTGTAAGCTGTCCAATTGGGGCACTCATTTACCATGTTCCTTATTATGACACTCTCTGCACAACCAGATTACTTCTAAGGGCTTGCTGTAATCAGGATGATGGCCTTCTGGTTTGCATTCTTTCAAGCATCTTGAGCAGTTATCAGGACGAGTCATAATCCCATATTGTATTGCATTGTTTATCGCTTGCACAGCTTTCTTTTTTTCAGGATATCGCGCAATATATTCATAAGTTTTCTTTTTTACATATTCTTTATTTTCTGATTTCCATTTTCTTCTCTGATCTCTAACTTTTTCACGGTTTTTTTCAACATATATTTTTGCGCTTATTTTTCTTTTTTCTTTATGATTTTGATATGATTTAGCTGCGCTTTTTTTGCTACTTTCTTTATAAATTTCAGGATTATTTTTTATCCATTGCTTGTGTATTTCTTGTAACTTTTGTGGATTTTCTGCATATTTTTCTTTTGCATAATTTCTTTGATGTTCAAGATATTTTTCTCGATTACGCTCTTTCCAGGCTTTTTTTATCGCATTGGATTTATCTCTATTTTTTTCTGCCCATTCTTTCGTTTTTGCAAGAATATGAACTTTGCTTTTTTCATATTTTTTTTTCTTAGTTGCTCTAACTTTTTCAGGATTTGCTGCATTCCAAGCCTTCATATACGAATTATGACATGGCTTACACTTGCTACCTTCAAATTCCTGATTGCATTTATTACATATTACCATAAAACCCTCCTAAATATAATTTAAGTATATCTAGGAGGGAATTTAATATCTAGGGGATTTAGCTTAAATCACCTAAATCAGTTATCTGGCCCCACTTATAAACCTCCACCAAAAACACATCGTTGTCACTTTGCATCACATCTGTGCCTGCTGTAAGCTGATAAACGATCGGTTTAAAGGCGTACGGATTAGGATCATACGGTGTTACATCGTATGGGCTAACCTGCGGATTGTTGAGACTCAATACCGCAGTCTCGAGTGTTAATCGTCCACCTGACACATAAGCTGTATACGCTGTTGAGTCAATAGGCTCTCCAGTAATTACATCTTTTAGTGAGAATGTGGTAGCAGTGAGAACAACGATTCTGAACCGTAGGTTATTCAACTGGTCCATACCACGAGCTGTAGGCATATCGCTCCCCAAATCGGTAATCCTTATAATTTGATTGGTTTGGAATGTAAAAGTACTATGCGTAATCACACAAGGATCAGCTTGTGTAATACCTGAAATAGTCGCATGGTATGAATCCACACCACCTGCTGTATCCGCAACAGTAAATCCATTTGTACTGGCATCTTTAAAGTTGAAAGATTGAGCTGCTGCTGAATCAATTACAGTCTCTTGAAAAGCATGCGCTGTTGTTGTTTGACCACGAAACCAAACGGAAATTGGATCTCCGCCTGCTGTTGCAGTCCACTTGGTAAGGTTGTTAAATACTACCTTATCAGGCTGAAAGTCGAATGAAAATGTATGAGCAGCACCAGCAGATATAAATTTATATGCCGCTGTCATTGTCTGCCCTTGAAATAAGTCTGACATGCTAATCCTCCTTATGCTTTAGTTGAAAGCAATGTTACGATATGAGAATCATCGAGGATTGCAGCGTTAAACCATGCTGTAAAGCCCATTGATTGAAAACGGTTCAAATAATCGTTGAACCCAAGAGGCTTCAAGATCATCTCTGTAGATACCTCATCGAGTCCTACATAACCGTAAGCATTTGCCCCAACAAAAGTGTTGTTGTAAACTGCTGGATTTGCGCTAGATACTTTTACAAGTGTAGAAGTAACCCAACGAGCTTCATCGGTTGCTCCGAACTCAGCTTGCAATACTGGCTCTTGCGAACCATATTGTGAAGTTGGAACGAATGCATCCAGATTACGAATATCTGCTTTCAAATTAACGTGAGCAGTCACCCAGAAACCAGATTCAACTGGACCTGTTCCAAAGCGGGAAGTTCCCTCAATGGTTGGTGTCATTTTCTCCGTATCATTATCATCCAAATATTGAATAGCGCGGTTTACGTCTATTTGTGTCAATTCTGTGATCGCATTACCATTCGAGCCGTTTAGGCAAGAAATCTGTGGAACAGCAGCGTCCCAAACATCGCGGGTAACTTTATCAAGCATCGTGTGCATGCACTGAGAAAGGTTATCTGCGGTTTCTGAAGCTGTATCATCTTCCACAACAAGTAGAACTTTTCGACCGAGCAACACGACTTTACCAAATTCTTGGATCGTCACGTTGATGTCGAATTTTTGTACTTGTTCAGGTGCAGGATCTGCATCTTGGGAAAGAACAACGGGATCAGAATTCAAGTTCTCTTGACGTCTGAATGCCATTGTATCGGTATTCTTTTGTGGCAGCGTAAAAGCGCGACCAAAAAGATTGTGCACGCAACGAGGCTTGGATCGCTGTAGAAGTGCACGATGTGCCCATCTATCAGCCATCGAGCCGTAGCCGGATGTTGTTGTTACTGACATAATTTTCCTTATGCCTATCTACGCTTTTTCTTCGAATTCCTCCAAGCAGAAAATTCAGAATCAGACATATTCATTACGTCTAAAGCATCGTTCATAACAGCAGCTTTTGGCACAACTCCTGGGGCATTTGGAGCCTCTTTTTTAGGAACTGGTGGCTTTGTTAGCTGCTGTTGTTGTTTTGGTGTCAATGCTTCCATAAGTGTAAATGCCTCTTCATATCTATTTGGTGCCTGGTTTATCGCAGAAGCTAGATTAGGTCTTTGTTTTAAAAATTGAGGTAAATACTCATTAACCTTTTCATATTTCTCTGGATTACTCCTGATCCAATGTCGCTCTTCAACGACTCGGACAGCTTCCTCCTGAGAGCGAATAACATCTTCTCTGGTAGCAGATTCAAAACGTGAATTATCCTCTTCTGGAGGCTTTTGTGCAGTTGCCTGAGCTTGTGCATTTCTTTGCCTTTCCCATTGAAGTTCTAATTCCAATTCCCTCTTTTGTTCTCGCAATTTCTGCGCAACAGATAAAGGAATCATTGTCTTTTTAGGTTGGGCTTCCCCTTCCTCATTTACCTCAGGAGCTTTTACATCACTTTCAACCGCTACTTCCGTTTCAGGTTGATCTAATATCTGCTCTATCGGCTCTGCTTGAGGCTTTACGGCTTCCTCATCCATATGTTATTTCTCCGTCATTTGTAGCGTAAGTTTAGCCCCTTACGATTTAGGCATAGCGCCCTTTGCTTGCAGGTAGGCGACCCCTGATTGATTAAAATCTACTTTTAGTTTTTCTCCCTTTTTTGTGGGAGCAACCATCCAAAGTAACTCTCGTATACCTCTACGATTACAAATCCACCATACAAATGAATTTGAAAGAAACGAAGGAAGTTTCTTAGTTATTTTTGGTGTATCAATATTAAAATTTTCAGGATTCATTTTATCAAACTTCGCATGAAGTGTTAAAAAATATGAACCATCAATCCATGAAAATTGTCTTGTAACATTTTCCACATAATCATCTATTACTTTTTTTAATGCTACTTTTTCGTCAATAAACTGACTTGGCAACATCAAACCACTAATAGGGCATTTCATTAAATTTCCTACAGACATAATACCTCGCGTGTGTCATCATGTTGCATATGGAAATCAATTGCGCTTTTTGTCATAAAGTTTTTAAGACTCAACTTTGGAAGACAAAAAAATATAAAAATCTTTTTTGTTCTTTTGAATGTGCTACTGAGTTTAAGAAAAAACAAGTTGAATTGACTTGTCATTGTGGCAATAAATTTTCTGTTGCAATTTTCCGATTGTCTAAAAGTAAAACAATTAGTTGTTCTACAAAATGCGGATATAAAGCTATCAAGCTTAATGCGCAAATCACTAGGCAATGCAAATTTTGCGGAAAAGATTTTAGTTTTCCAAAATCTAGAGCAAAATATTCTAAAAAAGAATTTTGTTCTCTCATTTGTAGTAATAAATCTCAACCACGAGGAAAACAAGACAGTAATTATAAACATGGAATAGGAAGATATAGAGAAATTGCTTACTCTAATTTTTCTAAAAAATGTACTTTCTGCAATAAAATAAAGAAATACATGGATGTACATCATAAAGATCATAATCGTCTTAATAATGACATTTCTAATTTGATTATTTTGTGTCGCAGTTGCCATCTTAAACATCACAAATCACATCCCACTCATCCCCCTTAAGCTATCTTGTTGCTTCTGTGCTTTTTGCAACAATTTGTTAGCTTTCTGTTGGTCTTTATTCATGCCAGGACCACATTCTGGAGCTACTCTACTTGCAGCACTCATTGGCGACTTTTTATATGAACACATTCCAACACCGTTGTCCATAAACTTTCCGCCACCATTTAATTTGCCTTTATCGTAGGCCATAAAATACCTCGTTTTTCTTGTTTTAAATTCGTTCATAAACTATACTCTAGTCTATGATTGTTCATTGTGCCAAGTGCGATAAATCGTTTGAAACTTATCCCTATAAAATTAAAAAGCACAAACATCTTTTCTGTTCTACAATTTGCCAGTATGAATTCAAAAAAACTAGTAGCATTCTTAAATGTAGAATATGTGAAGCATTTTTTCAAATAGCAGCACATAGAATTAAAAATCAAAAAGAATGCTTTTGTTCTAAAAAATGTGCTAACAAAGCCCTTGAAGTTCCTAGAATTACTACTAACTGCAAAACTTGCGGAATTGAAATTCAATTTCTTGAATCTAGACTTAAACATTCCAATCGCGGTTATTGTTCTCTTCCATGTTTCTATAAGAATCAAAAAACAAGAAAAACTCATTTTTGCGAAGCATGCAATAAGGAATTTCTTGTAGCACCTTCTGAAGAAAAAAACAAAAGGGGAAGATTTTGTTCCAAAACTTGCTATAGTTCGTTTTGCAAAAAAGAAAATTCTCCTAATTACAAACATGGACATGGCTGGTTTAGAAATATGTCTAGAGAAACGAGATCTAATAAATGCGAGATCTGCGATAAGATTGGAAAAACAGATATACACCATATCGATGGTAATGAGAGAAATAATACTAACAGCAATTTTATAACTGTTTGTAGAAGTTGTCATATGCGTATACACCATCTTTCTGGTAGAAGAGGAATACCAATTAAAAAGTCTCTAGAAATATTTAAAATCATCAGATTGCTCCCTCCCCACTCTCGTTCGACATGGGAGCTTGTTGAGAAGCTAAAGACTGAGTGAGTTGAATATTTTCCGCTGATCCTTGAGTCTCTGTATTAATCGCATCGGCTTTATTGAATACTTTTTGCGATACATTTTCCTGATCTTGTCTTTCTTGTAATTCAAGTGAATTGACAAAATCTAGAACTTTTAAGATACGATCTTCATTCATACTTGATATTTCAACTATAGTCTTAGCTCTTGCCAATGCTGCTTGGGCACGATTTTCCGATGCCTCTGAAACTCTTTCCTCGGCGAGGGCGTTTTTGCTAATTACATCAGCTCGTCTAGATTGAGCCATAGCAATCATCTCTTCTTTATGAGCATTTCCAAGCTCTAGAGCCATTCTTTCTTGCTCATCAATCTTCTTCTGCTGATCTGATTTTTGCTTATCTTGTGCTTCAATCGCTTCTTGTAGATCGCTTAACCCCGCCATTGAAAGAGAACGCACAATTTCTGACTCAGGAACGTCCACAATACCATCACGCTTGAGATTAACCAGTTCATAATAGTAGGCATCCTTTTGAGATTTAGAACGTACGCCTTCTTTAATTACTGCATCGTATTGTTCGAATTCTTTCTCGTAGAATTGTTCTGTGGGCTTCTCTGCTAAGATGCGCTCTACTTTTCCTGGAGGATAATGCTCTTGAATTGCCGTCAGGATGAGTCCTCCGAGGATCTGTTGGGAAGTTTCGACATTGTCAAAGATCTTACGATTTCCACGAAGACCTTGTGCAATACGCACTTGAGCTAAACGACCAGATATTTGCGTATTTCCTTTGTCATCAATCCCCATGGAGCTTTCATTGACATTGGAAAGAGTTAAAGTCAGTTGATCTAAAACCTGCTGATATTGGATAAGAGCAGGATTTGTTCCCCCGCCACTTAGTTGTTGTACAGAATCAAGACCTTGCGGAGCATTCTCGGGGTCAACACCAATGATCTTGTTTTGACCAGATTGCTGAAGGTCTTGAGGGTCAGGAACAGAACCGATCAGGTATTTAAACCCAGTCGATATATCTGAATCCATCATGTCCACAATCTTCATGTGGCGTTTGTTGAATTGACGTTGAGCACTCCAATTGCAAGAAGCTATACCTTGAATACGCTGAGAAGGCATCCATATCGATGGTTCCATGTAGCAAACGATGGGCACAAATGGATATGTTTTATTGATTCCAGTTTTGTCATCTCCGCAATAAAGAAGATGGCCATTGAGCAATATATTCAGCTCAATGAAGCTGCGATTCACATCGCGAATCTCAATATTAGGAATCTCTGATTCGTCTATTTGCAACTCTTCGGCATTGTCTCTCATTTCATTAAAACGTCTAATGCCAAACTTCAGCTTCTTAATCTCTTCATTTGGAAGATCGGTTATGTCTCGGTAATAGGAGGAATCCATGTCAACGAGGAACTTTCTTTCACGAGTCACACGCTTATAATATTGATCGTAAGCAATCAGATTCCGGTTCCGAGAAAACGTGGTAAACTCCGGATGATATTGCATGAATTTATCATCGCGATAACCCATGGAAAGACTATCGATTTCTTCAGGATCAATGAATGGTAGCAATTGTTTTGCATATTGCTTATCGATGAGATCCCGAGTGATTGCAAAAGAACAATCTCGAAGCGAAATCTCTGTAAAGGTAGGATCAAGATAAAATGAATTATAGGTCCTTTTGAAAAAGGAAATGTCTCCATTGACAAAGTCTTTGGAGTAATCCATTTGGATTCCACAGAGAGAGATCCCAGACTTGAAAGATTCATCACAAGCATCTAAGAAAGTAGGAAAGCCTAAGCCCTTATCCCATATGTAATAGGAAAGCTTCGTAAATTGATCGGCTGTCTTCTGGTCCGAGCCTTCGACAGGGGAATAGATGATTTCGTTGATATTATCGCGAAGGTAGCCAGAGAAGAACTGAAGAGGACGGCGAATGATGTTAAATTCTAAAGGTTCTCGGCCTTCTTTTATCAGACTACGACGCTCATCATCACTCCAGGTATAACCAGAAGCGGCTAATGTATACACCTGAGCATCCTTATTGAAAGGAGCCCAGTAATCATGGGCATATCGGTAATTTTCCTGAAACTCGCCACGGATTTCATTATTTGTCAGCATATTCTGACATTACGACATTCAATTTTTAAAATACAAGGTAAAAAAGAATTCCGCGATTTATCATTGACACAAATCTATGCGGGTTGATATGGTGGGGGTTATACGTTGCCCACCATAGAACCACCCGATAAGCCTTGCACGGCCTCGGGTGTTCGCATTTCAGGCCCGATATCCCGAAATTTAATCAATAAGTAATTTTATGCCTTTTTTGCTCGAGATTTGATAGGAGTGCGGTTTTTACATCGGTTGAAACAACCACCTTTATTATAAATAACTGAATTAAGTGTAATTTTTCTTATATTTCCGCAATGACATTTTACTAACACTAAAGAGTTAGAAGTTATTTTACTTTTATCTAATATTTCTAATATTGTTTGAGTACCAAAAGTTTTTCCTTCTAATTTTTCAACCGTAAATTTTCTTCTTATCCATTTTTTTGGAATGGGGAATTTTTTTATATCTTTACTAATTTTTGCATTTTTATATATTTCTTCTCTTAAAATAGCATATATATTTTTTTGTTTTATATTAAACTTTTTACATAATTCTTTTATTGAACATATTTTGGAAAAATATAGTTCCTTTAATGCTATAATTTGATAATTTTTATAGTTTGATCGAGAATGGTTTGATCCTCTCATATGTTCAAGATTATGTTGTTCACATCCACAAGACTTGCATATATAAAAATTACTAATAGTATATTTTTTTTTATTACCACATTCGCAACGGCATTCGAGAAAAGTATTATTTCCAATTAATTTAACACCTATTATTTTTAGTTTACCATTTTTTAATCCTATCATTTCTTTTTTTCTCTCAAGAAAATCAAGTGCTCTAGTTATTCCTCTATATTGTCCACATCCACACGACATACAACTTTTCTTTACAATTTTTGTTATTCCACAATCACATCGTGCTTCCCATTTTTCAAGACCCATATATTTTATAAATGTTAACTTTCCTTGTTTAGTACCTTCAAAACTTTTTAT
>Ga0137428_1000451_pt1 | contig 17793 bp, 38 predicted proteins | sample EasRivERMZT718_2_FD_102305 | JGI IMG/M metagenome (GOLD analysis project Ga0137428, IMG submission 102305) | Soil microbial communities from meander-bound floodplain in the East River, Colorado, USA - East River MetaG ERMZT718_2 | ecosystem: Environmental > Terrestrial > Soil > Floodplain ...
CGCCAGTTCACCCTGTACGGCACCGAAGGCGACGAGGTGTCCGTGCAGGTGTTCACCGCCGGACTCCGCCCGGCCGCCGGGGGCTGAGATGCGCCGCCCCCTGTTCCGGTCCCAGGCCGCCGCCGTCGCCACCGGCCTCGGCCTGTTCGTGGCCGGCTCCTGGTGCCTGTACGACGCGTGGGAGCGGCGGGGGCAGCGGCCACCCTGGCCGGTGCGGGTCGTGTCGTGGGGGTGACCTGAGATGGCCCAGCGGCCCCCGTTCACCGCCGCCGCGACCGCCACCGCCGCCGGCGTGGCGACCGTGACGTTCACCCCACGCGCGAACCAGGTCAACCGGGTCACCCAGGTGGCGTGCGAGATGGTCAACGGCGCCGGCGCGATCGGCTGGATCCGCCGCAACGGCGCACCGGTCACACCGTTCGTGCCCACCGGTGACGCCCCCGCCGGCGACCCGCCGATCTGGCTGTGGCCAGGCGACGTCATGACCGTCGAGTGGACCGGCGCCCCCGCCGGCGCGGTCGGCAAGGTCACCATCTTCTACGACATCGGCGAGTAGCGATGCGGTCCGTGTTCGCCGTGCTGCGCCAGCTGGTCCTGCCCGCCGGGTCGCCGCTTGGTACCCCCCGCACCGTTATCGGGCCGGATGTCCCACCCGAACTCGTGGCGTTCTACGCCACGGAAAGCGCCACCGTCTACGGGATGATCCTCAATCAGGCGAGCGGCACCGACTACACCTATGACGGATTGGCCGTCGGCGCTGGCATCGCGAACCGGGTGGTGGGCCGGGTCACCGCCGGCGTCGTCAACGAGGTTTATCGCATCATCGCCGACGTATCCGTATCGGTGCTGCAGTACGGCACCCGATCGCCACGACCGGCCGTCATATTCAACAATTCGGGCACGCAACTGATCCTCGCCAACAGTGCCGCTTTCCGCGTGGACACACCCGCGACGGCCACCCTGTACGGCGATTTCCTGTCCGCCCGAGCCGGCTCGTGGAACGCCGCCTCGGCGACCGGCACCACCACATCCGCCAGCAACGTGAACCTGCCCGGCAACCCGCAGGTCACGCTCCAAAAGGAAGGCACGGCGGCCCAAACCCGGCTCCAGGTAGGGATGGCCGTCGGCAGCTTCTCCACCGTCGGCGGCACCGCGGTACGGTTCGCCGTCAGCGCCACCGGCGTCGGAGATACGGACATCCGCGGGTTCTTCCACAATGCCGCGAATACTCACGCAGACTCGGCCGGGGTCGCATTCATCGCGGGTGTCGGCGCCGGCACTATCACCGTGACCGGTCGTTGGCGACGCATTTCCGGCACCGGAACGTTATCCGTGAATGCCGACGACTGGGTTTCTATCTGGGTCAAGGAGGTACCCGTCTGATGACGACCGCCGCCTATTATTCGTGGCACAATGACGGCCGGCCGGTCACGCCGGCACAACCGATCCGTGACGTCGTGGTCCGGCTCAAAAGCGCCTTTCCCCGGGCCGCGCACCTGTTCAGTTGGTACGCGGACGAGGCGCATTACCAGGCCGACATGCCCCAGGACCACACGCCGTTCTCGGCCACCGGGTGGCCGCTGGCCAACCCCTACCCGTACGTGTTCGCGACCGACGCGGCGCACCGGCCGGACCTCGGCGTCGACGGGCACACGCTGTTCGCCCACTGGATCGGCGAGGCGCGCGCCGGGCGGATGCCGTGGCTGAAGTACATGATCTGGCAGGCCCGGATCTACGACGTCCGCAACGGCTGGCGCGAGCAGTCCAGCTCCGGGCACTACGGCCACATCCACCTGAGTGCCCGGACCGACCACCGGGCGACCACCCTGGGCTCCTGGAGCCTCCTACCCGAAGGGTCCGACATGAACGAACCGCAGGCCGCCCAGCTCAAGGCCGTCCACGACACCGTGATCTACGAGATCCGCAACTGGACCGCCGCCGACCTGCAGGCCTCCGGCCGCATCGAGGCGGCCGTCACCGCCCTCAAGAGCGTCGTGGAGGCGCTCGCCGACATCATCCGCGCCGGCGGGGGCGACGTCGACTCAGCGGCCATCCTGACCGGCGTGGAGACACGCCTGGAGGCGATGGAGGCGCGGCAGCTCGCCGCGATCCGGGACACGGTCGCCGACGGCTTCGAGGGCGGCGCGGGCGCGGTCCGGGGTGGGCGGTGACCGATACGAGCATCGCCGCCATGGCGACGGTCGTCACGGCACTCGGCGGCCTGATCGCGGCCATCAGCGTGCTCGTGGCCACCCTGCGCGCCACCAGGCGCGCGGTCGAGCAAGTGCACACCATCGTCAACCAACAACGCACGGACGCCCAGGCCTACCAGGTCGCGTTGGTCACCGCCCTACGCGACGCCAACGTCGCCGTCCCCGCCGACCAGAGCCTCGCGCCGCCGGCCGACCTCCCCCGAACGGCCGAGGAAGAACACGGCGAGGCTACCTAACACCCGAACGACCGTCCACACACGACAAAGCCCCCCACCGATCGGGGTGGGGGGCTCGCCGTTTCGTTGGTGTGTGCCTCAGAGGTGGTCGAGGGCATCGAGCACCAAGTCCGCCAGGGCGCCATCCGCGCCCATGACAACCAGGTAGGCCTCACCGTGGTCGATCTGACCGCCGATCGTGTCCCAACTGCGCTTGCCCGGCGCGCCGAACACCATCACCGCTAGACCATCGTCGACCTCCTCGACCATCATCGAGCACTCCGGCGTGCCGATCTGCTCGTGGAGCCTGTCACACCAACTGGTGTGCGTTACCTTGCGCATGGGGGACCCTCCTGTCCTCCGTGGCCCCGGGCGGCGATCCAACCCGCCGCCCGGGGCCGTCCTTATGACTCCTGGTACGGGTCCTGGGCGGATCGGCACCAGCAGTCGGCGCCGCAGTGTTCTGCCGTTGCCGGGAAGTGCTCGCTGCAGGCCTTGGCGCGGGGCTCCTGGGCCCGAGCCTTCTCGATCACGGCGGTGATCGCGTCCAGCGTTTCGGGCTCCCACATCTCCAGCCATACGAAGATGTGCCGCTCCTGCTCGGTGAGGACCAGGTCCGCCGTGGCGAACCTCAGCCGCTCCTCGGCAGCCTTTTGGCGCTCGCTCAATTTGAGCTCCTTTCGTCGCGTGGCATAAGTATGGCTGGCGCACCAGCCATTGGCCCCATAGTGCCTGACCAGGAGATACAGAGCAGTAGCAATTAAGAGAGAGAGAGGGTGTGGAAAGAAATAGGGGGGGTGAGGGCGATTCTCACCCCCCGTGTCTGTCCTTTGAGGACGCCGTAAGCCGGATCGGCGTCGTGGCCCCTTACGGTCGCCGAGCAGCGACGAAGACGAGCTGATCGGGTGACGTCCAAACCCGGGCATCACGGGCGGCGGCGGGGAAGATCTAGGCGAGGAGATCCACTAGCTACCGGCGCTGGAACGAATCGGGCGACACAGAGAGTGGCTAGCGCGCCTGCCGTACTATCTCCGACCATGACGGATCGGATGGACCCGGCCACCCGGGCGCGGGTGTCAGCCGCCGGGGGAGCCGCCCGGGTCGCGGGGCTCAACGACGTTGAACGCTCGGACCTGGGTCAGTCGGGCGCGCGCGCGGCGAACGCGCCGCTGAGCCTGGCCCGCCGCATCGCGCGGGCGTGGCCAGGGCTCGACGATGCCGAACGGGCGGCGCTTCGTGATCTGCTGCTGCCAGTACTTGCGCCGCCCGACGCCGGTGAGTCGCTCGGTGAGGCTGGCCCACCCGACGGCGACGACCAGGTCCACGACCAGGTCGCCGTCAAGCCGCGCCGTCCGCGTGCGCGTCGCCAGCCGGTCGACTAGCGAGTCGCGTCGCCGCCAGGGCCACATGGTCGCCCCCGCCCGCCGGGCTAGCTGATGCGCCCGGCGGGCGGGGGTCGGCATGATGGTTACGCCGCTTCGGCGACTGGGGGCACGAGCCGGCTAGTCCCCGGCTCGTGCCCGACACTGGGCAGCAACCGAACCGCGGCGCGGCGCTGGGCGCTGACCACGGCCACGTACAGCTGGGTCGAGGACAGCGAGGCGTGCCCCATCAGCTCCTGCACGGTGCGGATGTCGACGCCGGCGCGGACCAGCTCGGTCGCGAACCAGTGCCTAAACCGGTGCATGTGCACGGCGGGCAGGCCGACGCCGGTCCAGTGCCGGTGCTGCTCCTGGGTGAGGGTGCCGGCGGTGATGGCCCGGCCCCGGGCGCCGACGACCAGCGGCCCGGGCGGCCGGTCGCGCAGGTACTCCCACAGCTGTGGGGCGGTGTCGACACTGCGGGGCTTGTCGCCCTTGCCGCGGCGTACGAGCACGGCCGCCTCGGTGACGTCCTCCCGCCGGACCCGCACGATCTCGCAGCACCGCAGCCCCGCGTAGGCGGCCAGCATCACCGCCGTGCGCCACGGCTGGTCGGGTGAGCGGGCCAGGGCCAGGGCCAGCTCGAGTTCGCTGACCGGGTCGGGCAGGTGCTTGGCCGCCGGTGGCTTGATCAGCCGCAGCATCGGGTTCATCGTGAGCAGCTCCTGGGTCACGGCCCAGGTGTAGTAGCAGCCGGCGTGGCCCCAGTAGACGTTGCGGGTCGCCGGCGCCCAGTGGGCCGTGTGCGGCCCGGCGAACCATCCCGCGATCTCGTCGCTGGAGGCGTCGTCGAGCCCCCACGGCAGACCCGCGTTCAGCTGGGCCAGGATCCGGCCCCGGTCGTAAATCGTTTCGCGTTTCCGTCCCGCCGCGCGCAGGTGCGCGAGATGACGGTCTATGTAATCTGACATGACGTGATCCTTCGCTCGACGGTCGGTCACAACATCCCCGATACGGACAGTTAGGCTCCGATTACCCGCTGGACTCGTGACGTGCGTCCGGGACCGGACGGCGGGCGGCGGGTGGCGGGATGGCCGTGCGGACGTCCGTCGATCGGTCGGGAGACCGGGCGAGGGTTACACGGACTACCCTCACTGCCCGGCAGCAACCTCGCCACGTCGACCGCCAGGACCGTGGCGAAGCGCGCGACGTCGTCGAGCAGGAGCGGGACAACGCCGTTGAGTCGCCGCCCGACCCACACCTCGGACTCCCCCAGCCGGCGGCTCATTTCGGACTTGTTGATGCGCTGCCGCCCCATCAGGGCGAGGAGCTCCCCGATTACGTGGGTGGACAGGGTGGGCACGGCTGCCTCTGTACTCATGGTGACAGGATCCGTCACTAGTCGACGGTCGTCAACGGTGCGCGACGAGTATTTACGTCAGGGAAAGAACGGTCACCTCTTGACTTTCGTCGGATCGCGGTCAAGTCTTTCGCTGTGAGACAAACCTTAACGCAGATCGTGACCTCTCAGCTTCGCGCGGAGATGGGTCGGCAGGATCTCACCCGCGCCCAGCTAGCCCGTCTGCTCGGCACCACCGACGTCTGGGTCGGCCGGCGGCTCAATGGCGTTGTCCCGATCACCCTCCAGGACCTTGATCTCCTCGCCGATCGACTCGGCGTGAGCGTCGTGGCCCTCGTCGCCGTCACCTCCCGCCCAACCCCCCAAGCGCTAGGAGACCACCGTTGAAAATCACCGCTGACCAGCTGCTCACCATCGTCGTGGTGGCACTCATCGTCGTTTCGTTTGTCGTGATCGGGGTCGCGGCGAGGATGAGCGCCACCATCGACCGCCTCACCCGCCGCGCCGCGAGCCTCGAGGACCAACGCCAGCGAGCCCAGCAGGACGCCTCGCACTACCGGCAGCAGTGGGCGAACGCCCTCTACGCCGGCGGGCCCGAGAAGCGGGCGGCGGGTACTCCCAGCGACACGCCGCGTAACTCGTCAATTCGCGACGGCGCCGACAACACCCAGCCGATGCCACCGGCGGCGGCGCACCGGGCCGGGCGGTAGCCGTGGACATCGTTTACGTGGCCTGGCTCCTGGCCGCCGCCGCCGGCCTGCTGATGCTCGGGATCGTGCATCTGATCGTGGTCGACGAGCTCGACCCGCCCCGGTGGGACCCGCCGCCGACCCGCCACCAGCACCCGTGCTGGTCCGAGCAGGACCCGGCGAGGCTGCGCGCCGCCGCGGCCACCGTCCGGGCCGACCTGGACGACGCCCGCCGGCTGCTCGCCATGTACCCGGCGCCCATGGGACAGCCGTCATGAGCGTTCGGGACGGGCAGCTCCCCCCCCACCTGCGGCAGCTGCTCCGCGCGATCGGCGACGAGCTGGTCTACCGGTCGGCGAGCGGCGCGACCCTGCGTCAGGTCAGATCGGGCGTCAACCGGCGGTGCGACCGGGCGGTGCGGGCGTTCGTAGACCAGGGCCTGGTCGTAGGTCCCCCCGAGGGCGGGTCGTTCTACCAGCTGACCGACGCCGCGATCCCACACCTGCCGGGACGGCCGTCATGACCGCCGACCTGACCCGTCACGAGTCGTTCGTGGTCGACGACATTGTCAGCGTCATCGACTACGCCGGCCGCGTCCTGCTGTCGGCCGATCCCGGGTCGCACTACCAGCAGGACAAAGCCCAGAGCCTTGCGCGGGCGGCGGCGGCCCTGGCCGAGCGACTGGAGAAGGGATATGTGCCGACCAGCCGTGCGCTGGTCCTCGAGGCTGCGATCGCTCGCGAGGCTCGCCGCTATGCGCTCGGCCGGCTGTTGTTCGGCAAGGAGTGACGGGGACGGATCCGGACGCGCGTCTCTACACCTGGGCCGACCTGCTGCTGTCGTGGCAGGTCGGCCGCTCTTTTGGGCTCCGCGAGGGGGTCTCGCTGTCGCGGGAGCTCATCGCCCAGGCCGTCCAGGAGGCCCTGCAGCGTCCGGCGGGGCACGGCGGCCCGGACCTTGACGACGCGGCCCGTGCGGCCGCCAACGACCTGTTTCGCCGCTACCTGAATATTGGAGGCCAAACGTGATTGAGCCGCGCCGCGCGCCGCACCTGCCCCAGATCCACCCGGCCGCGTGGCACGGCCCCATCGGGGAGGCCGTGGTCCGGATCGCCCCGGTCACCGAAGCTGATCCTGTCGCCGTTCTCGCCTCGTGTCTCGCCCTGTTCGGCGCCATGGCGGGGGACAACGCCTACGTGCGGGTGGGCGGGGTCCAGCACCCGGCCCGGATCTGGCCGCTGGTCGTGGGCAAGACCGGCGCCGGCCGGAAGGGCACGTCGATGGCTGAGGCCCGTAACCTGGCGCGCGGGTGGGGCGGGTACGCGGAGGCCTACACCCGGCACCGGGTTACGGGTGGTCTGGCGTCGGGCGAGGGTCTGATCACGGCGCTGGGTGGCGCGGTCGGTACCCGGGGTGGTGCCAAGGGCGAAGAGCCGCAGCAGCAGGAGGCGGCCGCCCCGGACGGCAAACTCACCGCGGTCGAGTCCGAGTTCGCCCGGGTGTTGTCGGCCGCCAAGCGGGACGGGTCGACGCTGGGGCCGATCATGCGGCAGCTGTGGGACGATGGGGCCGCGTCGATCCTGACGAAAGCGGCGCCGATGTCAGTGCAGGGCGCCCACCTGACAGTCATCGCCCACGTCACCCCCCGGGAGCTCCGGCTACGCCTAGCCGAGTCGGATTTAGCCGGTGGCACCCTCAACCGGTTTTTGCTCGTAGGGTCTGAGCGGCCGCACCTGCTCGCCCACGAGCGACCGCACCCCGACGTCGAAGATCAGGGCCGGTGGCTCGCCAAGGCACTCGACGCGGTCCGGGTCGGCGGAGGGGAGCTGCGCCGCGACCGGGCCGCCGACGGCCTGTGGGAGGCGGTCTACGCCGCCCTCTGCGCGGACGAGCCGGACGGCCAGCTCGGGTCGGTCCTGGCCCGGGGTCCGGCGTACACGATGCGGCTCGCCCTGGCCTACGCCCTGGCCGACGGGTGCGGCGCCATCCAACCACGGCACCTGCTCGCCGGCCTGGCGCTGTGGCAGTACAGCGCCGCCACCGCCCGCCTGGTGTTCCCCGAGGGGTCGGCCCGGGTCGTGATGGAGCGCCTCGCCGGGTTCCTCGCCACCGCCGGCGACGCGGGCCGCACCCGCACCGAGATCACCCAGCATTTCGCCCGCAACAAGTCCGCCGGCGAACTCGGCGCGCTCCTGGACGAGTTCGAACGCCACGGCCAGGTGACGATCGCCAAGGAAGGCCGCGACGGGGCCGGGCGACCCGCCCTCCGGTATCGGTGGGTCGGGCGGAACCTCGACCCGATGGCCGAGCTACTCGCCAGGTACTACGAACTAAACGAAAGAACGAATAATTAGCCCGATCATGGCCCTGACCTGCGGCGCCGCGAGCTAACAAGATCGTCAAAGAATGCCTAAAGAATTCGGTTACCGGCCGGTAACCCCCCATTCTTTGGGATTCTTTGACGATCTTGTTCTGTCAGAGATCAGCAGGTCAGGAGGGGTACGGGGGCAATTCTTTCGTTCATTCGTTTAGTTCGTACATCTGGAGTTACGTCGGGCTCCCGATCCCCCATCCCTCCCCAGTACGATGTGTCGGCAGACGCCCGAGGGGGCTACCCGCCGGCGGCCCGGGAGCGAGAGCCGGACCGGGACCGGGACCGGTAGGCCGTAGGGCCCGGAGGAGCGGCCGCCCCTCCGGGCCCACCGCGGCTCACTCCAGTTGCAGCGCCTCCCGCTGTCGGGCCTGCCGGGTGGCCGCCCGGGCCAGGATCACCGCCTGCACGCGGGTGGGTGACACCCCCACGTCCTGGCTGATCTCCCGCACGGACAGCCCGGCCAGGTCGGCCTCCTCGATCGCGCCGTCCCGGGCCTCCCGGTCGGCGCCGGCGAGCTCCGCCGACGCCCGGGCCGCCGACCCCAGGCGCCGGAGCCGTTCCCGCGCGATCCCTCTCGCTGTGCTCATCGCGTACACCCTTCCGACCTGCTACGGTCTGCCGATACCGGATACGGGTATCGGGTATCAGTGTGCCCTCGGAGGTGACCATGGCGGAGCGGCTCAGGGTCCAGGGCGTGTGTCCGAAATGCGGCCGGCGGCTGAACGTCTTCGCCGCGGCCGGCCGGGCGACCTACAAGGCCGCCTGCCCCCGGTCGGGCTGCGACGGCGTCATCACCTGCCGCCGCGACGACTCCGCTCCCGCCACCACCACCCCGCCACCCGACCAGCAAGAGCCCGTCAAGAAGACCCCCCGGAAGGTGGTCAAGGTCAGTGGATATCGACGACCCAAGGGAGCGCCTGAACGTCCTGCCGATGTTCCGCCCCCCACCGACCCGCCAGCTGGACCCGGCGATCCCGGACAGCCCCAGCCAGCCGGCGTCGGACAGCCCCCAGAGCCCACCCCGCCCGTACGTGCCGCCCACCCCGAAACCGGACCACGGCGACACCCGTACCCCGATCTCTTCGGGTGGTGAGGCGCTCCACAAGCCGACCCCCGGCGAGGCGACCGCGCTGGTCGTCGGGATCCTCGGCCTGGTCGTCGCCGGCGCCGCGTGGTGGGTGTCGCGCCGCCCCGGCCGGCGGCTCCGCGAGCCGACCAAGACCCAGTCCAACGACATCGCGGCGCCGATCGCCCGGATCGCGCTCCGCCACGCCGACCTCAGCTGGCTCGGGGACGACGTCGCCGACGCCCTGAAGGCCGCCGCGGCGACCGGGGCCTACCTCAACAGCGGACCGCTCATCATCACCGACGGCGCCGACAGTTCCGGTGTCCCGGACAACCTGCAGGAGGACCAGTGATCGGCCGCATCATCGCCTACGTCCACGCGGTACGGACCGCCCCGCCCACCGCGCTGACCCCGGTCCTGGCCGTCGCCGCGATCCTGGCCGGCACCCACCTGCTCCGCCGGTACACGGACTACCAGCGGGAGCTCATCGCCGTCGGCGGCCAGGAGCTGGCCGAGCTCGTCGCGCATATCGCCGCGGCCCGACTCGAGGTCAGCGACCAGGGCTTCACGCGGGCGCAAGCGGCCGCCGCCGCGGCCGAGGCGGCGCTCGCTGAGGAGATCAAGCTCGCCGAGGCCGGGTCATGATCGAGCCGATCAAGCTGTTCGAGGGCGACGCCGTCCAGGTCACCCTCACCGCCGTCGACGCCGCCGGCCTCGAGCTCGTGATCGAGTACCTCCCCGGCCTCGAGCTCGTGCGGCACCCGTGACCTTCCTCGACCGGAAACAGTTCGTCGTCGATTTACTCGGCGACGTCGACATGATGGCGACGGCGCTCCGGGTCGGTTCCGTCGAGCTGGAGCCCGCCACGCGGTACGACCTGGGCCAGGCCGCGGTGGCGTTGGCGGCCGCGTGCTTGGCCGACCTCGACCGGGAAACGCTTACACCATAAGGAGCATTATGGATACCCACATCGCGGCCCAGGCGATCACGATCGACGACCGGCTGATCCGCCAGCGGTGCGGCTGGTGCGGCGAACTCCTCCTGGACTACGACCTCGCCCGGCTCGCGGTCCCGATCGGCCAGGACCCCATGCCCGCGACGTGGCCCCCCGGGGCCCAGGTCGTGGTCAACGGGCACGCGAGCTGGACCTGGGAGGACAGCGACGACAAGCTGGCGCCCGACTCGTGCGCGCGGCGGGGGATCGCGGCGTGTTCCTGCACGGATTCCTGCGCGGTGCCCGAGTGAGCGGGACGTTCAACGCCAAGGGCGAGCTGGAGCCCAGCGCCGCGGCCATCATCCTGTGCGTGGGCAAGAAGGGGTCGGGCAAGACGGTGATGACGCTGCTGATCGCGTCCTCCTGGCCGTACGACATGGTCGTGATCGACGTCGCCGGCGACGACGGCCCGGTCCCCCGCCAGCACGGCACCGGCACCCACGACGTGCACGAGATCACCGGCACCGTTGACGACCTCCCCCGGGCGTGGCCGGAGCACCTGCGCGCCGACCCGCCGCGGCCGATGATCCTGCTGTACCGGCCGGACGCCGGCTCCCCGACGGAACTGGAGGACATGGACGCGATGGCCGGCCTGGCCTACAGCCACTCCGGCAACCCGGACCCGGTCATGCTGGTGATCCACGAGGTGGGTCGGGCGGCGCCGGCGGGACGGACCCCGCCGCACATGCGCCGCGTGTACAACCACTCCCGGCACCGCAAACTGACCGTGGTGCAGGCGGGGCCGCGCCCGCAGACGATTGACCCGCTCGCGGTCGCCCAGGCCGACGTCGTCTATGTGTGGGAGCTGAACAACCCGGCCGACCGGAAGCGGGTTGCGGAGAACATCGGGTGGAACCCGAGCGACTTCGACGCCGCCGTGCACGACCTGGGTTTGCACGAGTACCTCAGATTCGACGCCCGCGAGCCGAAGCCCGAGCGTGAGGACGACGACGACTTCCGGCTGGTGCACTACCCGGCCCTGCCGGAGGACGTGGTGGCCCAAGTTAAACGCTGGGCCGCCGGCACCGACCGCGCCGGCGACGAGGTAGCGCAGGCGGGCAACTCCTAGCGCCTCCTGGCCGCCATCAGAGCGGCTGCCGTCGCTGCACGGCCCCGTCGGCCAGGGCCCGGTACACCGTCGACCGGCCGCAGTGCAGCCGGCGGGCGATCTCCGAAATCGAGATCCGGGCCCCGTGCAGCCGGCGGACGTCGCGCACCTGACCGTCGGACAGCACCCGCGGCCGGCCCCGCCTCATGTCCGCTTCCGGAACGTGCCGTCGCCGGCGCGGCGGACGTTGGCCTTCCGGAGCGTCCACTTGCCGCCGCGGCTGGTGGTCTTCGTGCCGACGGCGGACTTGCGGTGCCAGTGCTGCTGCAGGTAGGTCGTGGGGTAGCGGGCGCCGATCAGCGGCCCCAGTTCCTGTAGGTGGATGGATTTCGCGGCCTCCTTGGGCGACTTCCACTGGCCGTGCTCGCGGATTTTCCTTGGGCTGTACCACTTCTCGCGCTTTTCGCCGGTGAGGTACGGCCGCGCCGCCGCCCGGGCGGACTTCTTCACCCGCGCGGTTGTCTTGGGGTCGAGCTTCCCCCTCCACTTCCTCGCACCCATCAGGTCACGACCTCGTCCAGGCGCCGCCGCTGCCAGCCGGCCAGTTGCTGGTCGGTGACGAGGCCGGTGCCGGCGCAGTGGGGGCAGTGGGGGTTGGGGACCCGGAGCAGGGCGCCGGGGGCGGTCTGGGTGAGGGGTGAGGGGCAGTCGGGGCAGGCATGCTCCACGGGCGCCCGTACCCCTAACGGGTGCTGTCCAATTTCGGTCACGTCGTGATTGTCGGACTGGTGGATGCCCTACGTCTACCTACAGCGGTGTGCATTTTCGGTCACGACCGGGCGGACACTGGCGCCTGAGACACTAACCGATCTTGGGAGGTCCCGTGTCCGCTCGCTCGATCTTCACCTCGGCCATCGTGGCCCTGGTCGTGGTGATCGGCTACGACCAGTACAAGCAGCGCAAGGGCTAGCGCGTGTTCGGCAAGCGGGCCAGTTTCTGGCTGGCCGTAGGCGGCGTGGCGATCCTGTCGCAGTTCTTCTTGGAGCTGGCGTCCAGGAAGGTGCCCCTGCCGGGGCTGCGCCGGTTCACCGATTTCGTCCATTGTGGCCCGTCAGCTGGAGGTAGCGCCTGATGGCGACCAAAACGATGACCCCGTCCGCGCCGCTGATCCAGGGCGTGACCTCACCGAACGTCGTGGTCGACCCGCAGACGTTCTACGCCGCGACCCGCCGGCTCCGGTTCCCGATGCAGGCCCTGAAGGCGATCGCGGGCCTGGGCTCCACGGACTCGGTGCAGCTGCGCCAGACCGGCATCATCTCCGGCCTGGAGATCCGGGTGCAGGGCACCGTGACCTTCGGCGGCACGATCGGCACGACCACGATGTCCTATGAGTGGCCGTTCAACCTCCTGCAGGAGATCCGGCTGTCCGCGAACGGTCAGAGCAACCTGGTCAAAGCCCGGGGCCTGTCAATCCGGGCGCTCGAGTTTGTGACCAACCCGAAGATCGACGACGCGGGGTTGTCGAAGAGCTTCGCCGGCGCGGCTCAGGTGGCGGGCACGCTGGCCATGGCGTCCGACGACTGGGGCACCAGTTCCAGCAACGTGATGGCGCCCAACACCAACGTCGCCGCCGTCGGCACGTACACAGTGGACCTGACGTTCTTCGTCCCGGTGGCGGCGGACCCGGTGTCGCTGGTCGGCGCGGTGTACGCGCAGAGCAGCGCGACGAACCTGTCCCTCGATGTGCAGTGGGCGACCCAGGCTCAGATCGTTTCGGCGCTGGGCGGGGCGGCCACGTTCGCGTCCGCGCTCAACTGGTCCGTCACGGGCCGCGCCTACTCGATCCCGAACGTGGGCGGCAACTACGTCGTCCCGGACCTGAGTCAATTCCATCAGCTCGCGGAGACCCGGTTCGGCGGGATGGCCCAGGGGACCAACGAGCCGCTGCTGCCCGGTACCGGTGTCGGCCGCCGCCTGATGCGGCTGCTGTTCAACGTCTACAGCAGCTCGGCCCCGTTGGCGATGACGGCGGCCAACTACAACAAGGTCGGCTGGGCGTACGGCGGGTCCGACGTGCCCGAGGCGTACGACTCCGGCACCAACCTGCGGGCGGAGAACATCCGTGTGTCCGGTGTGGACCTGGGCGGCCTGTGGGGCCTCGGCCTGTGGGACTTCGCGAGCCAGTTCGCCCTGCGTGACACGGTCGATGAGGGGTCCACATCAGACCTGCGGATCCTGCTCGGCCTGGTCTCCGCGCCCACGGCCGGCGCCGCCCAGATATGCCAGGAGACCCTGTTCGCCGCGCCCGTCGGCGCCTGAGAAAGGACACCCACAGATGTCGAAGGCAACGCCGGGGCGGATCGTGCTGGTCACCGTCAACCCCGACACCAACGACGGTCACGACGTGGCGCCGGCCATCGTCACCGCGGTCGACAAAGACGGCCTGGTCAACGTGCGCGTTTTCGGCGCCACCGGCGCCGACTGGGCGGCGTCCGGGCTCCCGCTCTACGGCGACCGGCGGGAATGCGACAAGCACGGCGACGACCACGCCCTGGCGGCCTTCTTCCCGACCCTGACGCCGGCCCCCGCCAAGCCGGCGACGCCGCCGGCCTCCTAGGGGGGTAGCCGATGTACACGGCGAACTCGGTGTACGGGGCGACGCCGCAGGCGCCGTCCTACAGCGTCGCCGCCCCCACCCAGACCATGGCCACCGACGACATCACCACCGGGTGGAAGGGTCTCGTGGACCCGGCCAACCCGCTGGTGTGGTTCGGCGTCATCCTGCTCGTGACGGTCGGCGCCGCCGGCGTGGCCGGGTCGGTCCGGTTGGGCCGGGCGAAGCTGTCCGCGTCCGTGGACCGGGGGTAGGCCGTGACCGCGGCCGTCGCCGGTCAGGCGGCCCGGGCCGCCGGGGGTCGCACCGCCGCGGCCGCCGGCGCCGGTGCCACAGCGGCCACCGTGGCGGCACCAGAACGCCCCACAGCCGCCCCGGCCGATACGCGGCCCCCCGCACGCTCCCGGACCAGTCGGGCCGCTACGGCCGTCACAGGCCGTTTCCCGCGCGGTCGGGCGGTCGCGGCCGGTGGGGTGCAGAACGGGGCCGGGTTCCTGCTGGCGCTCGTCGTGTGGGGCTGGGTCGTCATGCCGTTCATCCAGGGCGGCCCCGCCGCCGTCCGCGACGTGATCCGGGCAAAGTTCATCAACCGCGGAGCTGACGGGAGTTGGTTGCCATGACGGCGGGGGTACTGCTCACGGTCGCCGGGATCTGGGTGCTGGCCCAGGTCCTGGGCGGCAACGCGCTCGGCCGGCTCGGCATCGCCGGCGAGGCCGAGCCCGTGGTCGACAAGCGGATCCGCCGGATCCCCAGGGGGGACTGATGGCGGGATCACGTCTGTACGGAGTGGGCGGCGGCAAGAAGAAGCTGATCGCCAGGGACCGCACTGCGTCGCCGCGCCGGACGGCCGCCGGGATCAGGGCGTGGAGCGGCGCGAGCAAGCGGGGAGACACCTGGCCCAACTTCGGCGGCGTCAAACGGTGGAAGCCGAAACGGGGCCGGCGGAAGCTGGGCGCGCGGCGGAAGGTCAGCCTGATCCAGCAGATCTTCCGGTGGATCAAGGTGCCGACGGGCAAGGTCCGCCGGTCGCGGGGCCGGCGGCGCTGATGCGCGGGTTCGTGGTCGGGTCGCTGGCGTTGGTGGTGTTGTATGTGGGGCTGCAGCCGGGGGTGGCGCGGACGGCGGAGGCGGGCGGCAACGTCCTGGTGGAGGGGATGCGCCGGCTGCTGAGCGGTGACGTGGCGGGGATCCCGCAACGCGGCCCCGCCTCCGCCGCCGCGCCGGTGGTCGACAAACGGATCCGCCGGGTCCCTTAGGGAGGGTGACATGGGCAAGGTGTTGGGTTACACGGCCGCTTTGGTGGCCGTCTACCTGGTCGTGGCGCACGCGACCGCCGCCGGGAAGCTGTTGACGTCGGCCGGTTCGGTGTACACGAGCTCGGTCCGCACGTTGCAGGGCCGCTGATGATGGGCCTGTTCCGCCGGCGGGTGATCCCCGGCAACAGCAGGGTCGTGACGGCCGTCTACACCGTGCCCGATCAGTGGTCGGTGCAGGCGGCGAGCCTCGGCATGGCCACCAACACGTTCTCGCCGGCGTCGACGGGCATCCACTCGGGCGGCGCCTCGGCCCGCGGGTTCGTCGGGGACCGCGGCTACGGCGTGAACCGGTGGGCGGGTGAGACCACGTACCCGCTGCAGCACTTCCGGGCCGCGGTCGCGCCCATCGCGGACCCGCTGTCGCAGCGGGTCGGGTTGGGCGCCGGCGTGTCCGGCCAGCCCGGCTTGCCGTCGACCGGGCAGGCGACCGGTGGCCTGTCCAGCCTGGCGTGGATGTCCTACAGCCCGCTCGGGCGCACAGGGCTGGGTGGCTGACGTGGACTGGCGGGAGATGCTGCGCAACCGGTGGATGCTGGCCGGGTTGGGTGTCGCCGCCGCGGCCGGCCTGTTCGTGCTCGTCCGACGCCAGCGGGCCGGCGGGGCGGCGCCGGCGACCGGGTCGCAGGCCTCGCCGGCGTACTCCTCGGGCAGCATCGGCACGTTCGACTCGACCGGCACCGACGTCGCGTCGTGGCTCGGGTCTTACAGCGGCAACTTGCAGAACCAGCTCGACGAGTACAAGGCGACGTTGACGGACACGCTCGCCGGCGCCGGCGCGATGGGCGCCCCCTACATCCCGGCCGGGGTCCGGACCACCACCTACCTGGTCCGGCCCGGCGACACGGCCGACTCGATCTGGTCCAGCGTGAGCAAGGCGTGGGGGTTCTCCGGCAGCAAGGAGCAGCTGCTCACCCTCAACCGGATCAAGGACGTGTCGGTCGGGCAGCACCTCCTCGTGCCGATGGGGTGAGGCGGTGGCCAAGAGCCTCCCCAGCGACGTCTACGCCGCCCTCATCGCGGCCGGGTTCGACCCGGTCTCCGCGACGACCATGACGGCCATCGCCGGCGCCGAGTCGGGCTGGGACGACGCCGCCCTGGGCGACCAGGCCCTACAGACCGCCTCCTGGGGACCGTCCTACGGCCTCTTCCAGATCCGGACCTTGAAGGCCGACACGGGGCGGGGCACGGATCGGGACATCAACCGGCTGGCCGGTTCGCCGGCGGAGCAGGCCGCCGCCGCGTACCAGATCTCCGGCGGGGGGCGGGACTTCTCCCCGTGGACGGCGTTCACGTCGGGCGCGTACCAGTCGTTTCTGGGCGCCGCCCAGGCAGCCGCCGGCGACAACCCGTTCCCGACACTGGGCCCCACGTGGCTGCCGTGGAACTGGCCCAGCGCCGCGGCGAACGCGACCGCCGCGTCGACGCTGGGCGGGGCCCGCACGATCGCCGTGGAGGCCGTGTTCGTCATCGCCGGCCTGGCCCTGGTCGCCGCCGGCGCGTTCCTGGCCGTCCAGACCCCGATCACGCGGCTGGGGAAGAAGGTGCTCCTGTGAAGGCGGACGACGTGCTCGCCTACGCGCAGATGGAGCTGGGCAAGCCGTACGTGTGGGGCGATGAGGGGCCGGGCGCGTTCGACTGTTCGGGCCTGATCCAGTGGGTGTTCGGGAAGGTCGGGATCAAAGCGCCCCGCACGGCGGCCGATCAGCAGGCGTGGGCCCGTCGGGTCGCCTCCCCCGCCCCGGGGGACCTCGTGTTCTGGGGTGAGCCGGCCTACCACGTTGGCCTCTACGTCGGCGGGGGGAAGGTCATCAACGCGCCGGAGCCGGGGGCGACGGTGCGGGTGCAGGACGTGTGGGGCCAGCCCACCTACGGCCGGGTCGACGGCATCGGCGCGGCGTTCGCCCCCGTGTTCGGGGTGGCCACCGGCGCCGCGTCGACCGTGGCCGGGTGGCTGGGCGGCGCCCGCTACATCGCCCTGGAGGGGGCGTTCATCGTGCTGGGCCTGGCCCTGCTCGGCTACGGCGCCTACCGCGTCGTGGCACCACAGATCACCCGGATCGGAAGGGCACTGACATGACCGAGCCCCGCCAACTGTCCACCCGCGACGCTCAGCGGCTCCTCGCCGTCGAGCAGCTGGAGGGGTGGCGGCACTTCGCCCAGACCCAGACCGAGTTCATGGAACGCCTCGCCGGGCAGGCCATCAACCACGTCCTGGAGGTGTTCACGGCCACGTTCCCGGTTGGCGGGCAGATCAGCCGGGACTACGCGGTCGCCGCCGGCGCCGTCGAGGTCAACAACCTGGCGGCGGCCGCCAACATCGTGACGGTGTCGTCCGGGTCGCCGGGCGAGCTCGCCCCGACCGGCGGGGTCGGGGTGTACCTGGTCGCCGGCGGCACCAGCCGCACCGTGGCCATCGCGTCGCGCCAGTTCACCCTGTACGGCACCGAAGGCGACGAGGTGTCCGTGCAGGTGTTCACCGCCGGACTCCGCCCGGCCGCCGGGGGCTGAGATGCGCCGCCCCCTGTTCCGGTCCCAGGCCGCCGC
>Ga0137428_1000454_pt1 | contig 17692 bp, 10 predicted proteins | sample EasRivERMZT718_2_FD_102305 | JGI IMG/M metagenome (GOLD analysis project Ga0137428, IMG submission 102305) | Soil microbial communities from meander-bound floodplain in the East River, Colorado, USA - East River MetaG ERMZT718_2 | ecosystem: Environmental > Terrestrial > Soil > Floodplain ...
AGCTGGGCGTCCAGCGGGTCCGGACTGGTGGTCGTCGGTCCAGCAGATCGTGGCCGAGAGCGAATACTCAGCCACCGCGACCCCGAGCGGCCTCCAGGCCCCCAACCGCGCGCAAAACCTGCGCGCTCACTTCCACCCCGCGGGCGTGGACCTCGAGCCACGGATCCCCAACGCGGGCGAATCACCCTGGCGCGTGACTTGGACCACCGTCGGGTGGGGCCGGCCGGGGGGGATGCGCCCGGTAGAGAACGCGGCCCCGGCGGCCAACGGGACCCGCGTCACGTATGCCTTCCACGGATTGACCGAGTGGTACGAGAACCACCCAGCCGGCCTCGAGCAGGGCTTCACGGTCCTCGATCGCCCCTCGGGAACGGGGGCACTCCGGATCGCCGGCCGCTTCGGCGGGGAAGCTCACGCGCGGGCGGTCGAGCACGAAGGCGAGGATGGAGCGCGGATCGAGCGCATCGACTTCACGGCCCCCGATGGCGCGCTCGTGCTGCGCTATGCGGGCCTCAAGGCCTGGGATGCGCGCGGGCACGGGCTCCCGTCCGAGCTCGTGCTCGCCGGTCGCGAGCTCGTGATCGAGGTGGATGACGCGCACGCCGCCTATCCGATCACCGTCGATCCGCTCGTCACCTCGCCCAGCTGGACTGCGGAGAGCGATCAAGCCGCAGCCCAGTTCGGCGGGGCCGTGGCCACCGCCGGCGACGTGAACGGCGACGGCTACTCGGATGCGATCGTCGGGGCTTCGTTCTTCGACGGCGGCGAGCTGAACGAAGGCCGCGCCTATCTCTTTCTGGGCTCGCCTACCGGCCTCGCGACGACGCCCGCCTGGACGGCCGAGCCGAACCAAGCCAACTCTGGCTTCGGCGCCGCGCTCGGCCCGGCCGGCGACGTGAACGGCGACGGGTTCGGAGATGTGGTGATCGGCGCCTTCGCTTACGACAACGGTCAGGACAACGAGGGCGCCGCGTTCGTCTACCTGGGATCGGCGGCCGGACTCGGTCCAGCCCCGGCGTGGACGGCCGAGGGGAACCAGGCGCAGGCCTTCCTCGGCCTCTCGGTCGGGACGGCCGGGGATGTGAACGGCGACGGGTTCGCGGACGTGATGGTGGGGATCAGCGAGTTCGACAACGGCGAATCGAACGAGGGCCGAGCAGCCGTCTTCCATGGCGGAGCGGGTGGCCTGAGCACGACACCCGCCTGGACCGCGGAGTCGAATCAGGGAGGAAGCAACTTCGGCATTGCCGTGGCATCGGCCGGCGACGTGAACGGCGACGGCTTCGGGGACGTGCTCGCCGGCGCGCATCTCTACGACAACGGGTCGGTGAACGAAGGCGAAGCGTTCCTCTATCTGGGATCGGCGGGCGGGCTCGCGACGACTCCCGCCTGGCAGAAAGGGGCCGATCAGGACGGAGCGCTCTTCGGCCACGCGCTCGCCGGCGCCGGCGATGTGAACGGCGACGGGTACGCGGACGTGGTCATCGGATCGGAGCTCTATGACGCCGGCCAGACCAACGAGGGACGCGCATTCGTGTTCCTCGGGAGTGCCACCGGCCTCGGGGCGACGGCCGCCTGGACCACCGAGGGCAATCAGGCGGGTGCCACCTATGGCCGGTTCGTCGCCACCGCCGGCGACGTGAACGGCGACGGGTACGCGGACGTGGGCATCGGCGCCCCCTCCTTCGATGCCGGCGAAGCAAACGAGGGGCGAGCAGTCGTTTTCCTCGGCGGTGCCGGCGGGCTCGCCACCACGCCGGCCTGGACCGCCGAGAGCGATCAGGCCGATGCGAGCTTCGGCACGATCGGGACCGCGGGGGACGTGAACGGCGACGGGTTCTCGGATCTCATCGTGGGAGCGTTGGCGTTCGATCATGGGGAAGCCGATGAAGGGCGCGCCTTCGCCTACCACGGTGGTGCGTCTGGACTCGCGACCGTGCCCTCGTGGACGAGAACCGAGAGTCAGGCCGGGGCCGAGCTCGGGTTCGCGGTCGCGGGCGCCGGCGACGTGAACGGCGACGGCTATTTCGATCTGCTGGTGGGCGCTCCCGGGATCGACGCCGGTGGCATCCATCGGGGCCGAGCGCTCCTCTTCCTGGGCGCGCGCACTGGACCCGATTCGGTTCCAGCCTGGTCCGCGGACGGGGCGGCCGACAGCGCGCGCTTCGGGCAGGCGGTGGCGGGGGCCGGCGATCTGAATGGCGATGGCTATTCGGACGTCGTGATCGGCGCGCCGGGGTTCACGACCGGCGAGCCCGGCGAGGGCTTGGCATTCGCCTACTTCGGCTCGGCGGCGGGCCTGGGAGCGAATGCAGCCTGGAGTGCATCTGGAGCGCAGGCGGGCGCCGGGTTCGGCGGGGCGGTGGCGGGTGCGGGGGACCTGGACGGCGACGGGTACGCGGAGCTCGTGGTCGGGGCCGCCGGCTACGACTCGGTGGCGGTCGATGGGGGGCGCGTGGCGGTCTACTTCGGATCCGGGAGCGGCGTTCAGGCGAGCCCCGGATGGATCGCGGATGGCAACGAGCCAGGCGCCCGGCTTGGTGCTTCGGTCGCGTCCGCCGGCGACGTGAACCGGGACGGCTTTTCGGATCTGCTGGTGGGTGTGCCGGGAGCCGATGGCGGTGGATCCGATGCGGGCGAGGTCCGGGTGTTCTTGGGCGCGCCGACCGGTCCGGGGACGAGCCCCGACTGGACCGCGATCGGCGACCAGGCGGGGGCCGAGCTTGGTTCTAGTGTGGCGAGCGCTGGCGACGTGAACGGTGACGGATTCTCGGATGTGTTGGCCGGCGCTCCGTTCTTCGACGGCCCGCTTCCTGACAACGGTCGGGCACTCGCTTACTACGGGTCCGCGAGCGGGCCTTCGGCGGTTCCCGATTGGACCCAATCCGGCGCGCACGAAGGCGCGCACTTCGGGGCAGCGGTGACGAGTGCGGGCGATGCGAACGCCGACGGCTTGACGGAGGTCGCCGTCGGAGCACCCGGTGACGGCCCTGGAGGCACCCCCGTGAGCCGCGTGGACCTCTTTCTGGGCTCCCCCGCCGGGCTCAGCGGTGCTGCGAGCTTTGGCGTGTCGGCGGCCGCTGCCGGTGCCCGGTTCGGTGCGGCGGTGGCTTCGGCCGGGGATCTGAATGCCGATGGATTCAGCGATCTCGTGCTCGGGGCGCCGGGATGGGATGCGACGGCGGTCGACGCCGGTGCGGCTTACGGATTCCTGGGCAACGGGGCGGCGGGGGGTGGTGCTGGCGTCGGGCTCGACCGGCGGCCGCAGCAAGCGCGAGCGAACGACCTGGCTCCGATCGATCTCCTCGGGCGGAGCGACTCGCCAATCGCCTTCCGGCTGCGCGCGCTCGGGCGCTCCGCAGCCGGCCGCACCCGAGTACGACTGGGCTGGGAAGTAGCGCCGCTCGGGACCCCGCTCAGCGGCGCGCCCGCGGCGTTCGGCCCGCGATTCGATACCGGCCCGCCGGTACCGGGGGTGGGGAGCGCGGCCCCGACCTCCCAGTTCATTGGGGGACTTCCGCCGCAGACCGTGTGCCATTGGCGCGCGCGGCTGGCGAGCGATTCGCCCTACTTCCCGCACACGCCGTGGCTAACACCGGCCATGAACGGGGCGAACGAAGCCGACTTCCGGACGCCCGAGGTGCTGGCGGTGGCTCAACCCGAGCCCGCGCCCGGATACGCCGGTCTCCGACTGGATCCGGCCGCTCCCAATCCGTTCGGTGCTCGCACCGAGATCGTCTTCGCGCTGTCGGATCCGGGCAACATCCGGCTCCGCGTTTACGACGTGAGCGGCCGGGAAGTGGCGCGGCTCGCCGACGAGCGGCTCCCGGCCGGCAGGCATCTCCGTTCCTGGGACGGGCGGGGTGCCCGTGGTCAACAAGTTGCGTCTGGAATCTATTTCCTGCGGCTCGAGCACGCGGGCCGGGTGACCAGCCGCAAGGTCGTCCTAGCGCGCTGAGCTGAGCTGCCAGCCGAGAGACGCTCGATCGATCTCGCGGCCGCTATCGATCCTCCCCCCTCTCCCTCACTCCTGCCCGTACGACTTGAGCTTCCGGTAGAGGGTCTTCCGATCCAACCCGAGCGCATCGGCCGCCCGGGTGCGACTCCCGCCTTCCGCCTTGAGCACTTCGAGGATGTAGAGCCGCTCCATGTCGGCGAGTCGGAGGCGGGAGGAGGCGGCTCGCCCGAGGAGCGAGCGCTGCTCCCGATGGCCCCGCACCCGCGGCGGCAGCTCCTCGAGCCCGATCTCCGTGCCTTGAGCCAACGCCAGCGCATGCCGCATCACGTTGTCGAGCTCGCGCACGTTTCCCGGCCAGGGATACTCGAGGAGCAGGCGGCGAACTTCTTCGGAGAGAGACGGCGTCTCGCGCCCATGCTCGTCGGCCGCTTGCACCATCAAGGTCTCGGCGAGCGGCAGGATATCCTCCCGCCGCTCCCGGAGCGGCGGCACCTCCAGATGCACGACACTCAGCCGGTAATACAGATCCTCGCGCAACCGCCCCTCGGCCATCTCCTCCTCGGGCACTCGATTGGTGGCGGCGATCACGCGCACGTCCACGCGCAGCGCGCGCGATTGTCCGAGCGGCCGCACCTCGCCGTCCTGCAACACCCGCAGGAGCTTCGCCTGCAATCCCGGCGCCATCTCGGCGATCTCGTCCAGGAACAGGGTGCCGCCGTCCGCCTCCGCAAACAGGCCGCGGCGCTCCCCCGCCGCCCCGGTGAACGCGCCGCGGGTGTGCCCGAAGAGCTCGCTTTCGAGCAAGGTCTCCGGAATCGCGGCGCAGTTGATCGGAATGAAGGGCTCCTGCGCGCGGGCGCTCGCCTGGTGCACCATGCGCGCCACCACTTCCTTTCCGACGCCGCTCTCGCCGGTGATCAGGATGTTGGCGTTCGACACCGCCACCCGCTCGATCATCATTCGCAGCTGAACGATCGCCGGGCTGCGGCCATAGATCTGGACTCCGCCGTCGTTCGCTTCGCCGAGCTTTCGCCGGAGCTCGGCCACCTCGTGCTCGAGCTCGCGATGCTCGAGCGCCCGCCGTACGGCGAGGCTCAGCGCCTCGAGCGGAAAGGGTTTGGTGATGTAATCGAAAGCTCCGAGCTTCATCGCCTTCACCGCCGAGTCGAGGGTGCCAAAAGCGGTGATGATGATGATCGGCAGCCGGGGGCGGAGCCGAAAGATATCGGGGAGGAGATCGGTGGCCTCGGTCGTCTCGCCGATCCGAAGATCGGAGACGACGAGATCGCACGGCTCATCGGCCAACCGCCGCAGGAGCTCCTCGCCGCTCGTGACGTAGCTCGTCGAGAGCCGCTCGCGGTCGAGGTGCTCGGCGAGGAGCTTGCCCATCTCCTCGTCGTCGTCGACGATCAGGACCCGCCTCTTGGCCAACCTCCCGCCCCTCCCCCGTTCGTGCCCGCGCCTTCCGCGCGAGGAAGATCGGCCTCCGGCCCGCCCGCCGCTTCATCCCCACCCGGCTGGCCGTCGAGCACCGGGAGCACCACTCGGAAGATCGTTCCCTGTCCCGGCTCGCTCTCGAGCGTGGTGATGCCGCCGTGCTCGCGCACGATCGAGCGCGAGATGAAAAGCCCAAGGCCGGTCGTGCCGCGTGTCGAGTAGAAGGGCTCGAAGATCCGTCGCCGTTCCTCGGCGGGAATCCCGGCGCCGGTGTCGGCGACACTCAGCTCGAGCGCCGGCCCGCCGCGGAGCCGCGCCGGCCTGGACGCGAGCCGGAGCTCACCTCCCCGCTCCATGGCCTGGATGCCGTTCACCGCGAGGTTCAGGAGCACCTGCATGAGCCCGTCCCGCTGGCCGAGGACAGCTGCGCCTTCGGCTGCCGGCTCGACGTGCAAATGGATTCCTTGCCGGCGGCATTCGAGGTCCACGAGCGCCGCCGTCTCCCGCACCAGGTCGTCGACCACGATCCGCTCGCTCGAAGGCGAGGACATGCGAGCAGCGGACAAGAAGCGTTCGATCGTGCGCGTGATGCGATCGATCTGCTGGATGATGATGTCGACTTCCCGGCGCGCCTCGGCCTGACCGGACACTTCGCCGGCCAGGAACTCGGCGCGGCCGCGCAGGACGCCGAGCGGGGTCCCCACCTCGTGCGCCAGATTGGACGTGAGCTGGCCGAGGGTGGCCATGCGGTCGAACCGCCGGAGCCCCCGCTCGACCTCCAGCCGCTTCTCCGCCTCGGCGATCAGGGCCTCGCGCGATCGGGCCAGGTCGTTCGCCATGTGATCGAACTCGGCGGAGAGCCGCCGGAGCTCGTCGCCCTTCATGCGATCGCCGTCGGCCTCGGGTGGAGCGGCGACCGCATTGGCGGCCTCGACCTCCGCATCCGGCCACTCGAGATCGAGCTCCGGTCCTTGCGCCGATTGGGCGGACGCCGGGAAGGCTCCGCGCCGGAGCGCGGTCACCTTGCGCATGAGCCGCCCGATCGGGCGCGAGACCGCGCGGTTCACGATCACGATCACGAGCACCGCGGTGACCACGATGCCGGTCACGAGCGAGAGCAGGAGGCCGCGGAGCTCCCGGCGCACGCCTTCACGGAGATAGCGCGTGAAGTGATAGACCGTGAGCACCGCCATCGGCTTCCCCGCGAGATCGAGGAGCGGCACCGAGAAAGCGAAGATGCGCTGCCCGGCGAGATGGACGAAGGCGTGCTGGGGCGCCAGGTCAGCGAGCACCCGGGTCGGATCGGGGCCGGGGAGCGGGCCGTCCTCCGGCATCCCCTGTGAGCGGAAGAGGACCATTCCATCGGGGCCGATCACCGCCGAGCCGAGGATTCGCTGGTGGCCGAGCCCGTCGAGCAGCTCCTGGGCCTGCGCCCGGTCATCGCGCGCGAGCGCGTATTCGACCGCCGGCTGCAAGGTGGCGGCGATGATCCAGGTCTCGTGGCGGAGTCCCTTCTGGAGATCGCGGTTCTCCTCGTGAATCACGAGATAGCCGTAGATCGCGTTTACTAAGATTGTGGCCCCGATCAGGGCCAGGCTCAGACGGTAGCCAAGTCGCATAGGGAGGGTAGCCGCCCACGGAGTTGGGATCGCGCCGAAGAGCGGGGTGGGCGATCCGATTGGGAGGCGGGTCCCGCGAGTCTATCAGGATGCTGGCCGGATGCCTGGCGAGAGCACCTCGCCGGCCGGCGTAAGTCCCCGCGCAATCAGGCCTCCGGCCCGATCGCTGGCCCTTTTGACGGGCGGGGTCTAGCCCCAAAAAAGCCGAGGGCGCCTAGACGCCCCGGGGGATGGGCAACCGCGTTCGGCTGCTCCGAGGCATCAGGCGCCCCCGTTTTCAAGGCCATCCGGCCGGGTCGGTCATAAAGACTGGCCGACACTTGGCTTAGCAGTGATCCCCGGACTCGCGAGGACCCCGGCCGGGCCGGCCCGCATTGCGGACCGGCAATCTCTTTGGCAGGTCCCATGCTGCGCGCGCCGCGCCATCCCCGGCCCTCAAGGGGTTCGCGGCAGCGTCGCCCCTTTGCGTGCGCAAGCAAAAGGGACCCGAGTGACCCTCGTATACAAGAGGCATGCCATGAACTTGATGTTTTTCTAAGCAATGGAATGATATGAGCTTGGCCCGGTATCGGAAGTCGCGGAAGGGCTCTGCTCTGGGGCATTGTGCCCCAATCGGGTCATGTCGCCCCGGGCAGAATCCAACCGGCGCTGGGCGGAATGCAACCACCCCCCGCCTAACTCCCCGTCACCGGGACCTCCCATGCCTTCCCGGCCGGGAGCCCCGCTATCGCTAGTTGTCCAGGGCTCCGTCGTCGATCCAGGTCCGGATCAGATTCTGTTCGCCAGGCGTCAGGGTCCCCCCCGATTGCGGCATGCGCTGGCCGGTGATCGGCTCTCCCAAGGGTCCCGTCCCCGCCAGTTTCCAGAGGACGTAGCTCGAGTCGGGATCCCCCGCCTTGATCGGCAAGAGGCCGCGGCTCGTCGCCTGCATCCCGGGAAGGAAAAGGTGCTCATAAGAGCGAACGCTGAAGTTGTTGTTGCCCGGATTCCCGTGGCACACCAGACAGCGGTTGAAGAGCGGGGCGATATCGGCCGAGTAGCTCACAGGGTCAGGGTCGGGACCGGGGCCCGCCAGGCCCCCGGGCTTCTCGGTGCAGCCGGCCGCGAGGGCGCCCAGCACCCCGAGCGCAAAGGCTCCCAGCGCGAGCCGGAACCCGTCGGTTCGATGCATGCGTTCGAGTTGTCCTTGGGACCAGGGAAAGGGCAGTAGAAGGGGCGGCAAGGTCAGGCAAGGGGAAGCCTAGGGGGGGCCGGACGGCCCGGTCAAGGCCCCCATGCTATCCTCCCCCGTTCGCGATCCACGGACCGTCCCACCTCCATCCCTTATCCTTGGCTCCCGAGAAGGACATGCGATGACGACCAGCGAACGGTCGACCCCGGGGGCGACCCGGATCGAGCGGGACTCGATGGGTGAGATGCGGGTCCCGGCCACTGCGTACTACGGCGCCCAAACCCAGCGCGCCGTCGAGAACTTCCCCATCTCCGGCGTCCGGTTCCCGCGGCCCTTCATCCGCGCCCTGGGGATGATCAAGTCGGCGGCAGCCGAGACCAATCGCGAGCTGGGACACGTCGAGCCGCGAATCGCCGAAGCGATCGAGCGCGCCGCCGAGGAGGTGGCGGCGGGGAAGCTCGACCACGAGTTCGTGCTCGATATCTTCCAGACCGGATCCGGCACTTCGACCAACATGAACGCCAACGAGGTGATCGCCAATCGGGCGATCGAGCTTCTTGGGGGCCAGATCGGGTCGCGCACGGTTCACCCGAACGACCACGTGAACCTCGGGCAATCGTCGAACGACGTGATCCCGACCGCGATCCATGTCGCGGCCCGGCTCGCGATCGACGAGGACCTGATTCCCGCCCTGGAGCAGCTTCGAGACGCGCTGGCGGCCAAAGCCGCCGAGTTCGCCAACATTCCGAAGACCGGCCGCACCCACTTACAAGATGCAACCCCGGTCACGCTCGGTCAGGTCTTCCAGGGCTACGCAAGCCAGGTGACGCACGGCATACGCCGGCTCCAGACGGCCGGCGAGTCGCTCGCCGAGCTCGCCCTCGGCGGCACCGCGGTCGGCACCGGGCTCAACACTCATCCCGAGTTCGCACCGGCAACGATCGCCAAGCTCGCGAAGCGCACCGGCATCCCATTCCGGGAGGCGGAGAATCATTTCGAGGCCCAGTCGGGCCGCGACGCCGCGGTCGAAGCCTCGGGGGCGCTCCGGGTGGTGGCGGTGAGCCTGACCAAGATCGCCAACGACATTCGATGGTTGGGCTCCGGCCCCCGGAACGGTCTCGGCGAGCTCCTCCTGCCGGAGGTGCAGCCCGGATCCTCGATCATGCCGGGCAAGGTGAATCCGGTGATCGCCGAATCGGTGCTGATGGTAGCGGCTCAAGTCCTGGGCAACGATCTGGCGGTGGCGATTGGCGGGCAAGCCGGAAACTTCGAGCTGAACGTGATGATGCCGGTCATCGCGCACAACCTCCTCGAATCGATCGCGCTCCTCGCGGCCTCGGCGCGCAACTTCGAAGTTCGGCTGGTGCGCGGCCTCGACGCGAACCGCGAGCACATCGCGCGGCAGATCGAGGAGTCGCTCGCCCTCTGTACCTCGCTCGCTCCGGTGATCGGCTACGACGCGGCGGCCGACATCGCCAAGGAAGCGGCCAAGAGCGGGCGCACGGTACGCGCGGTGGCGGAGGAGCGCCGAGTGCTGCCGCCCGACGAGCTGAACCAGGCCCTCGATCCCAAGCAGATGACTCAGGGGGGCTTCCTCGGCGGGAAGCCCCAGGCCGCGGGCGGCTAGCCCCGGGTCTCCCGCATGTCGCGCCCGACCCGGGATCGATGATCCCACTCGCGGACATTCAGGCGACCGCGGCGCGGATCGCTCCTCACCTCCGCCCGACTCCCCTCACCCACGATCCAACCCTCGATCTCTGGATCCGCTGGGAGAACCAGCAAATCACCGGGTCCTTCAAGCCGCGCGGGGCGCTGAACGCGCTCTTGGCGCTCGCGCCCGCCGAGCTCGCGCGCGGGATCGTGGCCTGCTCGGCCGGGAACCACGGCCAAGGGGTCGCGCTCGCCGCGGGGCTCGTGGGCGCGCCGGCCACCGTCTATGCCGCCGAGCACGCGTCACCGCTCAAGATCGCTCGCATGCGGGAGCTCAAGGCCGAAGTGGTCCTGGTCCCGGGGGACTATGCCGCGGCCGAGTCCGCCGCGCTCAGGGCGGCGGCCGCGAGCAGCCGGCGCTTCGTCTCTCCTTACAACGATCGCTGGGTGATGGCCGGCGCCGGGACCCTCGGCCTCGAGCTCGGTCGCGGATTCACTCCGCGCACGGTGTTCGTTCCCGTGGGTGGCGGCGGGCTCCTCGCCGGCGTGGGCTCGGCGCTTCGCCAGCTCGATCCCACGATCCGCGTGATCGCGGTCCAGAGCGAAGCCTCGCCGTATCTCCATGTGGAGTTCCACGGCGGTGACATGGCGCGCGTGATCGAGTCGCCATCCCTTGCCGACGGGCTCGCGGGGGCCGTCGAGCCGGGATCGGAGACGGTGCCGATCCTCCATCAGGTTGCCGACGATTTCCTGCTGGTGACCGAAGACGAAATCGGGACCGCGATCGCCTATGCCCATGCGCGGCACGGGCAGGTGCTCGAAGGCGCCGGTGCGGTGGCGCTCGCCGCCGTGCTGGGGGGTGGACTCTCGTTCGCCAGGCCCGCGATCGCACTCGCGACCGGCGGGAACATCGATCCCGACAAGTGGTCGGCGGTCGTGCGCGCTACCGATCACCGCTGAGCGCGCGGCGCGCGCCCATGCTACGATCCCGGCGTTCGCAGCTGCTTGGCGGCGAGCAGAGAGTCCCGAGCCCACCCCGCTCGATTGCGGTCCCCGATCCATCGGAAGGATGATCCCCATGAGTGCCGAGATCACGTGCAGCGCCAACGGACCGCTCCTCGTCCGCGGCGAGTTCCAGCTCTTGGATCCCGCTTCCCAGACCTTCGATCTGGAGGGGAAGCCGGCGATCGCCCTCTGCCGGTGCGGGCACTCGCAGAAGAAGCCGTTCTGCGACGGCTCTCACAAGACGGTCGGCTTCCAGTCGGTGGTGTCGGCGACTACCGCCCGCTGAATCGTTAGGTCACGCGCCCAACTAGGTCACGCGCCCCACTCGCGGCTGACTGAGCTCGTTACTCCGATTGGCAGGAGCGAGGCGTCCGTACGTGTGCGCCATCCCGCGCAGCCAGTCGGTGCGCTCGGCGGTGAGCTGGCTCCACTCGTAGCGCCAGGCCCAGTTCCCCTCGGGTAGCGCCGGCACGTTCATGCGCGCTTCGCTCCCGAGCCCGATCAGGTCTTGGAGTGGAATCACCGCCAGCTCGGCCACCGATCCATAGGCGAGCCGGATGAGCGCGCGCACCGGGTCCGATGCTTCCCCGCCGGCATAGCGTTTGAGCTGCTCGCGGTCGGCTTCCGGCAAGGCGGCATACCATCCCGCGGTGGTGTCGTTGTCGTGCGTTCCGGTGTACACCACCGAGCGCCGGCCATGTTCGTGCGGCAGGAAGGGATGGCGCGGATCGCCGCCGAAGGCGAACTGCAAGACCTTCATTCCGGGAAACCCGAGGTCATCCCGGAGCTCTTCCACCGCCCGGGTGATGACGCCCAGATCCTCGGCCACGATCGGCAAGCGCCCGAGCTCGCGCTCGACTTGCCGGAAGAGCTCCCGCCCAGGGCCCTTGACCCAGCGCCCGCGCACCGCGGTCGGCTCGCTCGCCGCCACCTGCCAGCTCGACTCGAATCCGCGGAAGTGATCGACTCGAATCAGATCCATGAGGGCGAAGGCGCGCCGGAAGCGCTCGATCCAGTAGCGATAGCCCTCGGCGGCGACTTGGCCCCAGCGATAGACCGGGTTCCCCCACCGCTGCCCGGTGGCCGAGAAGTAATCGGGCGGCACGCCCGCGACCACCGTCGTTCGCCCGCGCTCGTCGAGCTCGAAGAGCCGCGAGTTGGCCCACACGTCGGCGGCATCGTCGGCCGGGAAGATCGGCAGATCGCCGAAGAGCCGCACGCCCACCCGCCCGGCATGCTCTCGCAGCCGCTTCCACTGTACCGCGAAGCACCACTGGGTGAAGACGTGATAGCGGACGCGGTCCTCGAGCCGGGTGGCCGCCGCGGCACAGGCGGCGGGCTCATGGGTCGCGAGCGGGCGCGGCCATTCCGAGAAGTGACGCGAGTCTTCCTCGCGCAGCGCCATGAAGAGCGCGTAGTCCGGGAGCCAGCTCGCCTCGGCGGCGCGATAGGCCGCGAGCGCGGGCTCGCCGCCTTGCGCGAGGTAGCGGCGATACGCTTGCTCGAGGAGTGCGTGCTTCTGGGTCGCGGCGGCGGCGTAATCCACTCGTCCCGCCGTAGCCGGCACGGGGGACGCGGCATCCACCTCGGCTGCCGTGAGGAGACCCGCTTCGATGAGCGCCTCCGGCGAGAGGAGGAGCGGGCTCCCGGCGAAGGTGGACGAGGCCGAGTAGGGCGAGTTCCCGTGGCCGGGCGGGTTCACCGGCAGCATCTGCCAGACCTGCTGGCCGGCGGCCGCGAGCCAATCGAGGAACCGATGGGCGGCGGGCCCGAGATCGCCGATCGGGAACCGGCCCGGAAGGGCGGTGGGATGGAGGAGAATGCCCGCCGACCGGGGCGGCGGCGGAGCGGGCGCTCCGCCGTCGATCGCGATCTCGGCGACGTCGCCTTCGGCCAACGTCGGATCAGCCACCGGTGGCCCGCCGGATAGTGCGCTCGACCGGGAATTTCCGCTTGAGACCGATGAACGTCATGAGCCCTTTTGAGACCGAGGACTCCCTTTCGCGGTGGTCACGGGCGATCATGCGCACCACCGATCGCCCAAGCGATGCCAGTGTACCCGTTCGGATCGCGACCGTCGAGTTCGTAGCGGTCGTTGAGCCGCCGCTGAGCGATCAGTGGGCGCCCGCACCGCCGCCGAGGAGCTCTCGCAGGGCGCGCTCGAGCTCCGGATGCTGGAAACTGTAGCCCGAAGCGCGCAAGCACGCCGGGAGCGCCCGCGTGCTCCCCAAGAGGAGCGCATCCCCCATCTCGCCGAAGAGGAGTCGCACCGCGGTCGCCGGCACCGGCAGGAAGACCGGGCGGCCGAGCACCTGAGCGAGCGTCCGGGTCAGCTCCGCATTGGTCACCGCCCCGGGAGCCACGGTGTTCACGGGACCTTCGAGCGAATCGATGGCGAGCGCGTGTCGAATCACGCCGATCGCATCCGCGCGGGTGATCCAGCTCATGAACTGGCGGCCGTTCCCCAGTTGGCCGCCGATCCCGAGCTTGAAAGGCACGAGCATCCGCGCAAGCGCGCCGCCGTCGGGATGGAGGACGATGCCGAATCGGAGGTGCACGACCCGGATGCCCGCCGCCCGTGCGGGATCGGCCGCCGCTTCCCAGGCCTGGCAGACTTCCGACAGGAAGCCCTGTCCGGGTGCTGCCTGCTCATCGAGCAACGCCTCGCCCCGGTCCCCGTAGTAGCCGACCGCCGAGGCGCAGACGAGGGTAGCGGGTCGCGGCTGCAACTCAGCGAGCACCCGCGCGAGCTGCCCGGTGCCGTCGACCCGGCTCGATCGGATCGCCGCCTTGCGCTTCGTGCTCCAGCGCCCGCCCGCGATGCTCTCGCCGGCGAGATGGACGAATGCATCCACGTTCGCGAGCTGACTTCGATCCACGGTGCCCCGCGCCGGATCCCAGATCACGGCGGACGTTCCCGCGGGGGCCGAGCTTCCCGGGCGGACGAGTCGGATCACCGAGTGTCCGTCCGCGATCAATCGCTCGAGGAGGGCCGACCCGAGGAATCCAGTCGCACCGGTCACCGCCACCTTCATGCCGCCTCCATCCCCGGGGGCTGATTAACCGTTCAGCCGTTGGGGGCGCGAATCGCCCCCTTTGGACCACGAGCCGAGTACCGGCGGTTCCGCGCGGTTGAGCACGCCCCCGCGGTTTGCTCGAGCGTGGAGCAGCGCCCTCAGCCCCCCGGCAGGCGGGTGAGGGAGCTCTCTGGTATGCTCCGCCGGCATCGTGGACGGCTGCAGTGAGCTAGTGGACCAGCGATCGGGTGCATTGAGGTGCAATGAGGAGGGGATGATGCCACTCGGAAACCGGCTCGCAGCGGAGTTCATCGGAACGTTCTGGCTCGTGCTGGGTGGTTGTGGGAGCGCGGTCCTCGCTGCCGCCTTCCCCCAAGTGGGGATCGGTCTGGTGGGGGTCTCTTTCGCTTTCGGCCTCACCGTCCTCACCATGGCCTATGCGATCGGCCATGTCTCCGGGTGCCACTTGAATCCGGCGGTGTCGGTCGGCCTGGCGGTCGGCGGGCGGTTCAAGTCCTCCGAGGTGGCGCCGTATGTGGTGGCGCAAGTGGCGGGCGCAATCGTGGCGGCAGCGGTGCTGCGCTTCATCGCCGGCGGACAACCCGGTTTCGACTTGGCCGGCGGCCTGGCCTCCAACGGCTTCGGCGAGCACTCTCCGGGGGGTTACAGCCTGGGATCCGGGTTCGTGACCGAAGTGGTCATGACCTTCATGTTCCTCATCATCATCCTCGGCGCCACGGACCCGCGCGCACCGCAGGGATTCGCTCCGATCGCGATCGGACTTGGGCTCACCCTCATCCATCTGATCTCGATTCCGGTCACGAACACCTCGGTCAACCCCGCGCGCTCCACTGGCCCCGCGCTGATGGTGGGGAGTTGGGCGATCGCGCAGCTCTGGATGTTCTGGATCGCACCCCTTTTGGGCGCGGTGCTGGCCGCGATCGCGTATGGCGCGATCGCACCCCGGGCGCCCCGCCGCCCGTGAGCCGGGAGCGCCGGTCCCTTCCCCGGCGATGAGCTGCGAATTCGCCGTCATCTATCGCTGGCGCCTGAAGCCGGGGCTCGAATCGCAATTCGTCGCCGCCTGGGAGCGCGCCACGCGCGCGATCCGTACCGAGCGCGGCGGGCTCGGCTCGCGGCTCCATCGGTTGGAGGACGGCTCGTGGCTCGCTTACGCCCAGTGGCCGAGCCGTGAGGTCTGGGAGCGGGCGGGCGCGGCGCCGGCCGCGAACCCGGAAGCCTCGGCGCTCATGCGCGAGGCGATCGCCGAGAGCGAGCCTCCGCTCCTCCTCGATCCGGTGGCCGACTTGCTCCTCCCGGTAACTGCCACCGGACAGGAACCCCGGCCGACTTGAGCGCGCGCTAGCCGAGCAAGGCTTCGAGCGCGGCGAACGGCGCTTCGAGCCGTTGCCGGTCGTCAAGGACGGGCTTCCACAGATCCCCCTCGACTTCAATCCGCGCTGCCATGTTGCGGATGGTGAATTGGCGGGGGGTGAGCCGCTCCGCATCCACTTCCTCCCAATGCAAGGGCGCCGAGACCGGTGCCCCCGGCAACGCCCGCACCACGTACGGCCCGGCGGCGGTCTGGCCGATTTGATTGCGCAGGTGATCGAGGAAGATGCGGTTCCCGCGCTTCTCGACCTTCATCTCGATCGTGGCTTCCTCGGGCATCCGGGCAGCGAGGATCCGGCCGAGGATCTCGGCGAACCCGCGTACCTGGTCGTAGTCATAGACCGGCTCGAGGGGAACATAGAGGTGGAGTCCGCTCGAGCCCGTGGTCTTCGGATAGCCGCGGAGCCCGATCGTCGTGAGGAGCATCCTGAGCTCGTGCGCCACCCGCACCACCTGCGCGAAGGGAGCCGACTTCGGATCCAGGTCGAGGATCATGAAGTCCGGATGGCGAAGCGATCCCACGCGCGAGCCCCACGGATGGATCGTGAATGCGGTCAAGTTGGCGAGCCAGAGGATCGTCTCCCGGTTGTCGGCGATGATGAATCGGGTGATCTTCGTGCCGTCGTCGTTCGGGATGGGGGCCGTGCGCACGAAGGGCGGTAGGACATCGGGAGCGTCCTTCTGGAAGAAGGACGGGGCATGGATGCCGTTTGGCCAGCGCTGGAGCGAGAGCGGCCGATCGGCCAGGTGCGGGAGGAGAATGTCGGCCACGAGCTCGAAGTAGCCGAAGAGCTCGCGCTTCGTGATCCCGTCCTCCGGGAAGATCACCTTCTCCGGATTGGCGAGCCGGACCTCCTTCGGGCCGGGATTCAAGTCGACGAGCTGCGAGCGTACCCGCCGGGACGATGGCGCGGCTGGCGGGCCGGCGGCGGGCGCCGAGGACCCATCACTGGGATCGAGGACCGGCGCCTCGGCCGGCAGTTCCGCCGGCGTCTCCGCCGACATGTCCGCCGGTTCGGAGAGCGCGCTCATCTCATCCGAGTCCGCCTCGGCGGCCGGCATCCGGCAGTCGCCGGCCACCACCCCCGGCACCAGCCCGGCAAAGACCGGCGCCCTGAGTCCGCCGTCTTGCGTCCACTCGGAATAGCGCACGCGACAGACGAGCTCGGGCCGGATCCAGCGCGCATCGGGAATCGCCGGCCGGGGCTCGAACGGTGACGCGGCGATCCTCCGCTGCTCGAGCTCGGCGTACAATCGCGCGAGCATGGCATCGTCGAAGCCCGAGCCCACCCGAGTGACGAAGTGGAGCCGGCCCTCCGCATCGTAGAGTCCGACCAAGAGCGCTCCGAAGTGCGGCCGGGATCCCGCAGGCGGCGTGTAACCGCCGATCACGAACTCGTCGGCCTGGACCCGCTTCACCTTGAGCCAGCTCTGCCCCCGGCGGCCCGAGTACGTCGAGCCGAGCCGCTTCGCGACCACACCCTCGACCTCGAGCTCGGCCGCCAGCCGGAAGAAGTCCTCCCCTTGCCCCACCACGTGGTCCGAGTACTGCAAGATCTTGGGCCCCTCCTCGAGCAATGCCGCGAGGACCTCCTTCCGCCGCTCGACCGCGAGCCGGCGCAGGTCGTAGCCATCGAGGTACATGAGATCGAAGAAGAAGGCAGCGACGGGAATCTCGCGCTTGAGCCGCTCCACTTCGCGCGGGTGAGCCGCCATCCGGGGTTGCAGGCGCTGGAAGCTCGAGCGGCCGTGCTCGTCGAGGGCTACGATCTCGCCGTCGAGGATCGCCTGGTCGCAGAGGAGCTCCCCGAGCGCAGTGGCGATCTCCGGGTAGATGGCCGTCTGATCGCGACCGCTCCGGCTAACGAGGCGCACCCCGGCCTCCCCCCGCCGATACGCGATCACGCGCACGCCGTCGTGCTTGAGCTCGAAGAGCCAGTCCTCGCCGCGCGGCGGGGTGCGGACCAAGGTGGCGAGCATCGGCGGCACGTGATCGGGCATCGGGGCGAGCTCGACCGGGGGGCTCGCCGCTTCCAGAAGCCTTCGCGTGGCCGGATTCCAGACCGCCGGGCTCTGGCCCGCGATCTCCGGCAAGGTGAGCCCCGACTTCACCGAATAGTTGGCTTCGGCGACGATGTCGCTCCCCGGCCGCGCATGCTCGTCCTTCTTCTTGAGGAGGAGCCAATCCTTCCCGTCGGCGGGCCCGCCGGTTGCCTCTTTCGCCGACCCGTCCGCGTTCCGGCTCTTCATCCGGACCAGCGCGAAGCGGCCCCCGAGCTTCTTCCCATGCAGGTTGAAGTCGAGCTTCCCGGCCCCGATGTCGGCCGCCGGGTCCGAGGTGGGACCCAGATGCTCCCAGGCTCCGTGGTCCCAGAGCATCACCGTTCCCGCCCCGTAGTTGCCCTCGGGAATCACCCCCTCGAAATCGCCATAGTTGAGCGGG